>Ga0187892_10002131_pt1 | contig 41377 bp, 36 predicted proteins | sample MA1701073metaG_FD_139345 | JGI IMG/M metagenome (GOLD analysis project Ga0187892, IMG submission 139345) | Bio-ooze microbial communities from a basaltic lava cave in the Kipuka Kanohina Cave System on the Island of Hawaii, USA - MA170107-3 metaG ... | reverse complement strand
GGTCGAGAGCCTCGCCCGAGCGGTGTCGGACGGCGACGTCCCGGCGGCGCTCCGCCTGGTCGCCCCCGGCGAGCTCCGTGGCGCCGACCAGGCGTGGGAGCGGTTCCGCGACGCCGCCGCCGAGGCGAAGCTGCTCGATCCCGACAGGCCCCTGTCGGGCGTCGACCTCGAGATCACCGGCCTCGAGACGAAGGTGGAAGAGCTGTCGCCGACGCTGGCGCGGGTCACCATCGAGGCCGGGAAGTTGACGGCGACGTTCGACCCGGCCGGGTTGGCACCGGCGTTGCGCACGAGGCTCGAACGGGTCGACCCGAAGAGGGCGACCAACGACGTCGAGGCCGACGAGCTGTCCGTCGAGGTGTTCGACGGCGGCTCCTCCCGCACGATCGATCCGTTCCTGATGGTGGTCGCCCGGTCGGGACGCTGGTACGTGAGCCCGCTGTACACGATGCTCGACTACGCCCAGCAGACCAATCCCGACGCGCCGCGGGCGCGCTACGACGCCGCGGCCCCGGGCGGCCGCAGCGCCGACACGGGCGCGGAGGATCCGGAGGCAGCGGTGCGTGGCCTGCTCGACGCGGTCGGCCGGCTCCGGATCGAGGACGTGAGGGACCACCTGCCGGAGGCTGAGCAGCAGCCCCTGGAGGTCTACGGGCCCCTGATCCAGGAGGGCCTCGGGCAGCTGGGTGGCCTGCGCAACGCCTTCGGTCTCGAGGTCGACGAGCTCGAGACCGACGTGGTCCGGAACGATCGGGGAGCGAGCGTGACCGTGAGGGAGGCCCGGGGAACGTTCCGGTTCGACGGCCAGACGGGTAAGTGGGACGTCAGCGACGACTGCTTCGACGTGACGTTCGACTCCGGCGGCGCCCCGAGCTACGGCTCCCCGAACTACGGCGGCTCTCCGACCTACGGCACGCCGCCCGACTACGGCGCTCCGGCGGGAAACGGGCCCGGCTTCTGCCTCTCCGAGCTCTTCGACGAGGCCGGGATCGAGGCGTTCGAGGATCCCAAGCTCCGCCTCGAGACGGTCGAGGAGGGAGGCCGCTGGTACGTGAGCCTCCTCGGCAGCCTCTTCGCCAACCAGCAGCCGCCGAAGGGAGACGACATGGACCGCTTCATCGACTCCCTGCTGGACCTGGCGTCCGAGGACGAAGGACCGGGGACCGGCAGTGGGCGTGGCACCGGCAGTGGCAGTGGCAGTGGCAGCGGCGGTGGCAGCTCCTCCTGCCTGGTCGAGGGGCGGACCCTGCGGACCGCGGCCGAGGCCTTCTACTCGCAGAACGGCTACTACACGGTCGACGAGGGTCAGCTCGTCAGCAGCGGCTTCCTCTCCCAGGCGAGCCCCGGGGCCAACCTCAGTGCCACCGGCAACGGGGTCCGGGTGGTGTACGTCGGCCCGTGCGCGGGCTTCAACGCTGACTGAGCGATCGGAAGGCCCGTTCGGCGACGGCGGCGACGCGTCGGCGCGCGCCCGCAGCGGTGGGGGACCGCGACGCAGCCGTGAGCCGCTCCGCCCGCAGGTCGTCGACCTCGGCGTCGTCGAGCGCGGGGAGCGGCCCGACGACCCACGACAGGAGCAGGTCGGCCAGCGAGGGGTTCCGGGCCAGCACCGGGCCGTGCAGGTAGGTGCCCACGATCCGGCCCCGGAACGCGCCTTCGGTCGCCGGTGGCGTGGCCTCGCCGCTCGTACCGACCGGCCGGACGTCGTTGCCGCGCCCGACGCGGACCTGCCCGAGCGGCGCCACGCCGGGTCCCAGCGCCGTCACACCGGCATGGTTCTCGTAGCCGGTCAGGACCGGTAGGGCCAGCTCGCGCCGGGGCTCCACGACGATCTCACCCACCCGTCGCGGCCCGTGGCCCCGTCGGGTGGAGGCGTCGAGCAGCCCCAGGCCGGCCACGTCGCGACCGTCGGGGCCGGCGAAGGTCTCGCCGAGCAGCTGGAAGCCGGCGCACACGGCCAGCACCACGGCGCCGCGATCGACGGCTGTCGCCAGGGCGCCTTGGCGACGGAGCTCGGCGGCGGCCAGTCCCTGGGGACCGTCCTCGCCGCCCCCGAGCAGGTACACGTCCGCCGTGGTCGGCACGGCCTCGTCGACGGCCACTTCGACGACCTGGGCACCGATGCTGCGCCACGCCAGCCGGCTCGCCAGGACGGCGGCGTTCCCGCCGTCCCCGTAGGTGCCCAGCAGCTCCGGATAGAGCAACGCGATCCGCACCGGATCCCGCCCCGTCATCGCGGTGGCCCGACGATCCGGTAGCGGCCGAGGAGTGAGGTGCTCGTCGGGCGGCCGCAGAAGCCGCCGAAGGCGGCCCCGCCGGCCGCCCGGAGCTCCATCGAGCTCGCCGAGCAAGCTCCGCTCGCGGGGGCGATCACAGCGCTCGCCGGGCGTCCTGGAAGGACGTGTAGTTGGCGAGGAGGTCGACGTCGGCGCTGTCGGGCGCGGCGACGGCGGCGGGGTAGCCCTCCACGAAGGCGTGCTCGACACCGGCGTAGCGCAGGCGCACGGCGAGGTCGCGGCCTCGGTCGCCGGTGGCGATCACCCGGCGGGCAGCCAGGCGTTCGAACTCGACGTCCCACAACCACGAGGGATCCCTGCCGTCGGCGACGCGGGCGTTGATCCCGATGACGAGGCCCACCGGGGCCGGCCTCACCAGATCGAGGGCCTCGGCCCACCCGGCCGGGTTCTTGGCGAGGAGCAGGCGCACGGACCGCCCTCCGGTGCGGCGTACCTCGTAACGGCCTTCGACCGTGCGCACCTCACCCAGGGCGGCGGCGACGGCGTGCGGGTCGAGCGTCGGCTCGAGGGCGAACGCCGCAGCCGTGGCCACGGCGGCGTTGGCCTGGTTGCAACGACCGGGTAGGGCGAGATCGAGCGGGACCCGCTGGCCCCCGCCCATCACCACGGCACTCGCGGCGAGCTCGACGTCGGCCGTCGGGCGCCGCAGGTCGCAGCCTGTGCACCACCAGCTGGGCCCGGCGTCCCGGCCCGGGCCATCGTCGCCACCCGACGTCTCCCGGGCGATCCGCGCGGCACAGGCCGGGCAGGACGCGGCGTCTGCCATCCAACGCTGACCGGTGCCGACCCAGGTCACGGCGGCCGCGTTCCGGGCCGCCCACACGACGAGCGGATCGTCGGCGTTGGCCACTGCCGTGGCGCCGGGAGCCGTCCGCAGGGCCTCCGCCCAGGAGGCGGCGTGGAGACGGACCTCGCCGATCCGGTCGAGCTGGTCACGGCTGAGGTTGAGCAGGGCGACGACGCGCGGCTGGGCGTCCGTCACGGCGTGGCGCAGGACGCCCTCGTCGACCTCGAGGGCGGCGGCCGACGCGTGCGGCCGGGCCGACAGGGCGCCGACGAGCCCGGGCAGCAGGTTGGCGCCCTGGGTGTTGGACACGACCGGGTGGCGAGTGGCGAGCGCCGCGGTGAGGAGTCGCGTGGTCGTGGTCTTCCCGTTGGTGCCCGACACAAGAGCGACCGCCTTGCCCGCCGCCAGCCGACGCAGGGCCGCTCCGTCCACGACCAGCGTGGCCCGGCCACCGATCACGGACCCCTCGCCGGCGCCCGCCAGGCGCGACGCCCGGGCGACGGCGCGCCCGACGGCGACGGCGGCTCGGGTGCGGCCGGGAAGGGTCGTCACGTGGCCCCATGGTCGTGCTTGCACGGCACCGGGTCCGCCGTGGGGGGCTCGCCCATCGCGACCGCGCGCCACGGGTGCCTCCCATTGACGAGTGGTTCCGAAGGGGTTATCGTGGGTCGGAGTGGGGGGATGTGGGGAAGCCCTGAGGTCAGGTTCGACCGTCCCCCGTAGGCATTCGAGTCGAAGGTGGAGCGAGGTGGAACGTGTTCCTGGGGGAGCATCGCCACTCCCTGGACATCAAGGGACGAGTGGTGCTCCCGGCGCGCTTCCGCGACCAGTTGACGGAGGCCGTCGTGACCAGCCACCGCGACACCTGCCTCGCGCTCTGGACGCCCGAGGAGTTCACGGAGCAGGCCAAGGCGATGCGCGAACGCCTCAAGGGCGACGGTCGGGCCCGGAGCCTGGCTCGCGTCTTCTTCGCCAGTGCCCAGGAGGTCACTCCGGACCGGCAGGGCCGAGTGATGCTGCCACCGAACCTTCGGGAGCTGGCCAGGCTGAAGCCGGAGTCCGAAGTCGTGGTCACGGGTGTCGGCGCGTATGTGGAGATCTGGGACGCCGACGTCTGGTCCTCACAGCGGGAAGCCGGAGTGGCCGAGATGCAGGACGTCAACTGAGAATGACGACGGTCGGGATGACCGGTCGTGCGAGATGAGCACGCGGCCGTCGTTCGGAGCGTCATCCGGACCATGCTACCTCCGGGCTGGTGCGCAGCCCCTCGATCGGCAAGCGGGAAGACCCCCCTCTTCGCCCACTTCCATTGTCGGGAACCGTTCCCGGCAGTGCTCCGGTCGGGGGGCTGCGCATGAGTCCGGCACGCCTGCATCGTCCGGTGATGGTCACCGAGGTGGTCGACGTGTTCCGCGCCGTACCGCCCGGTCCGGTGGTTGATGCCACGGTCGGCGCCGGCGGCCATGCCGACAGTCTGCTCGCCGAGCTCGACCACGTCCAGGTCATCGGCGTCGACCGTGACGACGACGCCCTGACCGCGGCGGAGGAGACGCTCGCCGTGCACGCCGATCGCTTCGTCCTGGCTCGGGCGCGCTTCGACGAGCTGTCGTCGGTTGTCGCTGCGCAGGGCTTCGGTCGGGTGTCGGGCGTTCTCTTCGACCTCGGCATGAGCTCGATGCAGGTCGACCGGCCGGATCGCGGGTTCAGCTACCGCCAGGAAGGGCCTCTCGACATGCGGATGGACCGGCGCCAGGGCTTCGACGCGAGCGAGGTGGTCAACGCGTACGCGGTGCCGCAGCTGGCCCGGGTCCTGGCCGCCGGCGGTGAGGACCGCTTCGCCGGCCGCGTGGCCGCCGCGATCGCGGCTGCCCGGCCGATCACCACCACCACGATGCTCGCCGAGGTCGTACGGGAGGCCATCCCGGTACCGGCCCGCCGGCGTCGCGGCGATCCGGCCAAGCGGACCTTCCAGGCGCTCCGCATCGAGGTCAATGCCGAGCTGGCCGTGCTGGGAACGGCCATCGACCAGGCCCTCGAGCTGCTGGTACCCGGTGGACGTTGCGCCGTCCTGTCGTACCACTCCGGCGAGGACCGGATCGTGAAGGGGCGCTTCCGGGACGCGTCTGGGGTGCCGTGCACCTGCCCACCGGAGCTCCCTTGCCCGCACCGTTCGGCCGTTCCGGCCGTACGGCTGTTGTGGAGAGGCGCCCACGCTCCCTCCGAGGAGGAGATGGCGGACAACCCGAGGGCCGAGAGCGCGCGCCTGCGCGCCGTCGAACGATTGGCAGCCTGAGATGACGTTGTTGATGCCTCCGGTGCCCCGTGCGGTACCTCGACGCGCGCCGCGAGCACCCGCACACCCCGCGCCGCGACCCGACCTCCTTGTGCTGCCGGGAGGCGAGGGGCAGCCGAGTCGATCGCATCGCCGCCTGTCGACGGGATCGGCCGCGGCCGCCGTCTGCGCAGGGCTCTTCGTGATCCTCGCTCTCCGGGTGTTGCTCACCCAGGGTCAGACGCGGGTGGACTCGCTGGAGACACGCGTGGCGGCCGAACGTAAGATGGTCCGGGCCGTGCGCCTCGAGGTCGCCCGGCTGGAGGCCCCGGTCCGCATCGAGTCCGAGGCCATGACCCGACTCGGCATGGTGCTGCCCCGGGTCGTCGTCCCCCTCGCGCCGATCGGTGTCCCATCCCGGTCGTCGGGGCCCTGACCGCGCCATGAAGCACCGGCGATCGCAGGGGGGAGGTCGTCGCAGGACGGATCTGGTGCTGCCGCGCTGGCGGATGGTGTCGATCCTCGTCGCGCTGGCCCTGGGGCTCGGCGCCATCGTGTGGCGCCTGGCTGACGTCCAGGGCCTCTCGAACCGGCGGTACGCCGCAATGGGCCGGTCCCAACGCATGGCGAGCCTCGTGCTGCCGGCTCAGCGAGGGTCGATCCTCGATCGCAACGGCTCGGAGCTGGCCATGTCGCTCCAGGCCAAGACGGTGTGGGCCGACCCCCGCCTCATCACGGACGTCCCCGTGGCGTCAGAGGCGCTTGCTTCGGTGCTCGGCATCGACCGCGAGGTCCTGGCGCGGCGCCTGTCCGTCGACGCCAAGTTCAGCTACCTGGCCAGGAAGGTCGACGACTCGGTCGCCGCCCGGGTGGCGCAGCTGGAGCTGCCGGGAGTGTTCCTCATGGAGGAGCCCAGACGGTTCTTTCCGGCGGCCACGCTGGCCGCACCGGTGCTGGGAACGGTCGGCGTCGACGAGCAGGGGCTCTCGGGCTTGGAGCTCCAGTACCAGCAGGATCTCACCGGGACGGTCGGCCAACTGCTCGAGGAACGGGACCCGGCCGGCCGGGAGATCCCCGCCGGAATGCGCGAGTTCAGGCCTCCCACCGAAGGTCGTCAACTCCTTCTGACGATTGACCGCGCCATGCAGTACGAGACCGAGCGCGTGCTGGCAGCACAGATCGTCGCGTCACGGGCGAAGGGTGGCATCGCCGTCGTGATGGACCCGACCAAGGGCGACATCCTGGCCATGGCCAACCTGATCGCCGATCCGCGCGGTCCTCGTCCCAGCGCCGACAACATGGCCGTGACCCGCGTCTACGAGCCGGGCTCGGTCAACAAGGTCGTGACCATCGCCGGCGCGATCGAGGAGGGTGTCGTCGACCTCACCTCCCGGATGAACGTGCCGGACACGCTGAAGGTGGCCGACGCCGTGTTCCGCGACGCCGAGGAGCACAGCCCCGGCTGGTGGACCGTGGGGGAGGTGCTGGCCGAGTCGTCGAACGTGGGCACGATCATGGTCGGCCAGCGCCTCGGCAAGCAGCGGATCGATCGCTACCTGCGCGCATTCGGTCTCGCCAGCCGTACCGCCCTCGGATTTCCGGGGGAGTCCGGCGGGCTGCTCCCGCATCCCGACCGCTGGACGGGGACCTCCATCGCCACGGTGCCCATCGGCCAGGGTGTCGCCGTGACCGCACTGCAGATGCTCGGGGCCTACAACGCCATCGCCAACGGCGGTACCCACGTCGAGCCCCGCCTCGTCCGCAGCGTCGTCGGGCGGGCGGGCGACGCCCGGACCGTCCCGCAGCCGCCACCGCGCCGGGTGGTGTCGGAGAGCACCGCGGCGGCGGTCAACGGCATGCTCGTCGAGGCCGTCCGGGAAGGCACCGGCACGGCGGCCGCCATCGACGGCTACACCGTCGCCGGCAAGACGGGTACGGCACGCAAGCCCCGATCCGGCGGGCTCGGCTACATGGAGGGCGCGTACCTCGCCAGCTTCGTGGGCTTCGTGCCGGCGGAGGCACCCCGCCTGTCCGCGATCGTGGTCCTCGACGAGCCGACCCCGTACTTCGGTGGCCTGGTGTCCGCCCCCGTGTTCGCCTCGCTCGCCCGCTACGGCGTGCGGCGGTTCCAGATCCCACCGGGCTCGGTACCCGCTACCGTCCGTTCGGTGGTGGCACCAGCCGCTACTGTGCCCTCGACCCCGTCACCAAGGGTTCGAGAGACGCGTGCGACTTGACCGGATGCTTGGCGACGCCGATGTGCCGAAGGGGCTGAGGATCCTCCCGGGCGGCTACGAGCTCGAGGCTGTCGAGGTGACGGGCATCACCCACCGGTCCGATGCCGTGGTGGCGGGCTCGGCGTACTGCTGCCTGCGCGGTGAGCGGTCGGACGGTCACGACTTCGCTCCGGCGGCCGTGGCGGCGGGAGCCGCCGTGCTGGTGTGCGAACGACCGCTCGACCTCGGTGTCGTCGAGCTCGTCGTCCCCGAGGCCCGCGCCGCCATGGCGGCACTGGCGGCGTCCTTCCACGGACATCCGTCCAAGACCCTCCGTGTCGTCGGCATCACGGGGACGAACGGCAAGACCACGACGGCAGCCCTCCTCGCCGCTGTGCTGGAGGCGGCCGGGATGCCCACCGAGGTCGTGGGCACCCTCGGGCGCCCGCCGCTCTCGACGCCCGGGGCGGCTGGCGTCGGGGGGGCGTCGGCCCCGGGCACCACTCCTGACGCCGTCGACCTCCAGGCCGAACTGGCTGCGATGCGGGACCGGGGCACGACCGCAGTTGCCCTCGAGGTGTCGTCGCACGCCCTTACGCAGCACCGCGTCGACGCCCTCTCCTTCGCCGTCGGTGTCTTCACCAACCTCAGCCCGGACCACCTCGACTACCACGGGACGATGGATGCGTACTTCGAAGCCAAGGCGCGGATGTTCGCCCCGGGTCGGGCCCAGGTGGGGGTCGTCAACGAGGACGACGAGTGGGGACGCCGGCTGCTGGCGGCGGCGAGCATCCCCACGCGTCCATTCGGCCTCGTGGACGCCGCCGACCTGCGCTTCGACTCCGCCGCGACCACCTTCCGCTGGGAGGGTGCGGACGTCCGCCTGCAGCTGCGCGGCGCGGGGAACGTCGCCAACGCCCTGGCGGCGGCCACCGCGGCGAGGGAGCTCGGCGCCGCGCCGGACGCCGTGGCCGAGGGCCTCTCCGGCGTCGCCACCGTGCCCGGGCGGCTGGAGCCGATCGCCTCGGCCGCGCCGTTCCCGGTCCTCGTCGACTACGCCCACACGCCAGCGGCCCTGGAGGTCTCGTTGGCTGCGGCTCGCCAGATCGCCGGCCAGGGCCGGCTCGTCGTCGTCTTCGGGTGTGGCGGCGGCCGGGACCGCTCCAAGCGCCCGCTGATGGGTGAGATCGCGGCGCGCCTGGCCGACGTCGCCGTGCTCACGACGGACAACCCGCGGGACGAGGAGCCGGGGGCGATCCTCGACGAGGTCCGCGCCGGTGTCACCCGGCTGGACCGGCTGGTCGTCGAGCCCGACCGCCGGGCCGCGATCGCACTGGCCCTCGGACGTGCCGGAACCGGTGACGTCGTGGTCGTCGCCGGCAAGGGCCACGAGACGACACAGATCCTGGGTGCCGCCACGGTTCCCTTCGACGACCGCGTGGTGGTCGCCGAAGAGCTCGGGCGACTCGGGTGGTAGCGCTCCTGATCGCAGCCGGCGTCTCCATGCTCGCCTCCGTGTTCGGTACGCCGATCCTGATCCGGGTCCTGGAGGCCCGCGGCATCGGCCAGCAGATCCGCGACGACGGCCCGGAGGGCCACCACGCCAAGGCCGGCACCCCGACCATGGGCGGCATCGCCATCGTGGTTGCCGTCGTGGTCGGGTACCTCCTGGCTCACGCCGGAACGGGGGCCGTGCTCACGAGCGCGGGGGTCCTCGTCGTCCTGCTGATGGTGGGCGCGGCCGGCGTCGGGTTCCTCGACGACCGGACCAAGGTCTCCCGCCAGCGCAGCCTCGGGCTCTCCAGGCGCTCAAAGACGCTCGGGTTGCTGGCTGTGGGCATCACGTTCGCGGTGCTCGCCGTCGAGGTGGCGGCGGTGCGAACCGAGCTGTCGTTCGCCGGTCGCGGGCTCGAGCTCGGCCCCCTGCTGTACGTGGCCTGGGCGGTCGTGGTCGTGCTCGCCACGACCAACGCCGTGAACCTGGCCGACGGGCTCGACGGCCTGGCCGCCGGCTCGGCCATGTACGCGTTCTCGGCCTTCGTCTTCATCGGCTTCTGGCAGTTCCGGCACTTCGGTTGCTACAGGCTGGGGCCCGCCCTCGACCTCTCGCTCGTCGCGGCGGCGCTCACGGGTGCCTGCGCCGGCTTTCTGTGGTGGAACGCGGCGCCGGCCAGGATCTTCATGGGTGACACCGGCTCGTTGGCCATCGGCGCCGGTCTGGCCGGCCTCGCGCTGACGATGAACACCCACTTGCTGCTGCTGGTCGCCGGCGGGCTCTTCGTCATGGTGACGCTCTCGGTGGTCATCCAGGTGCTGTTCTTCCGCATCTCGGGGCGCCGGGTGTTCCGCATGGCGCCGATCCATCATCACTTCGAGCTCGGTGGTTGGCCCGAGACGACGGTGATCGTCCGCTTCTGGATCCTTGCCGGGGCGATGACCGCCTTCGCCGTGGGCCTCTTCTACGCGAGCTTCCTCTCGACCTGCGGCGTGTCGGGGCCGAGCAGTGGCTGAGCGGACGAAAGGCTCGACGATCCCGCGGCCCGCGTCGCGGCCGGCGTCTCGGACGGAGGCCGGGCCCGCGGCGCGGCAGGCGTCGCTCATCGAGACTCGGCCGGACGGCGACGGACGGCGGCTGGCGCTGCTCGCCGCCGTCAGCCTCCTGTGCGTCCTCGGCCTGATGATGGTCCTGTCGGCATCCTCGGTTGACGCCGTCCGGTCGAAGGGCGACGTGTGGGCCGTGTTCGTGCGCCAGGTGCTGTGGGTGGCGCTCGGCTTGACGGCATTGCTGGTCGCCAGCTCGATGGACTACCACGCGTGGCGGCGAATGGTCCGACCGATGCTGGTCGTGTCGTTCCTCCTGCTCGTGGTGGTCCTCGTTCCCGGCGTCGGCATCTCCGCCAACGGGTCGACGCGCTGGCTGGGCTCGGGGTCGTGGCGCTTCCAGCCCTCCGAGCTGGCCAAGCTGGCGCTGCTGGTGTTCACGGCCGACCTCCTGGCCCGCCGCCGGGACCGCATCGACGACGTCCGGGCCAGCCTCCGGCCGGTCCTGCTCGTCACCGGGCTCTTCGTGCTGCCGGTGATGTTGCAGCCGGACATGGGCACCACGATCGTGTTCGTGGCGGTCGTGCTGGCCCTGCTCTTCGCGGGCGGCATCCCGTTGCGCCCGCTCGTCACCCTGGGGCTGACGACCATCGCGGTGTCGCTGGCAGCCGGCTTCGGGTCGGGTTACCGCAGGCAGCGCCTCCTGTCCTTCCTCGACCCTTTCGCCGATGCGGGCAACACCGGCTACCAGGTCGCACAGTCGCTGGTGGCCCTCGGCAGCGGTCACGTCACCGGCGTCGGCCTCGGTGCGAGCCGGGCCAAGTGGGGCTTCCTGCCCAACGCCCACACGGACTTCATCTTCGCCATCATCGGCGAGGAGTTGGGATTGTTCGGCACGCTGGCCGTCGTCGCGCTGTTCGCCGTCATCGCCGGACTGGGTGTGGCCACCGCCCTACGGGCGCGCGACCGCTTCGGCGCGCTGCTCGCGACCGGGATCACCACCTGGATAGTGGGCCAGGCGCTGATCAACATGGGAGCGGTGACCGGGCTGCTCCCCGTCACTGGCGTCCCGCTGCCGTTCGTGTCCTTCGGCGGATCGGCGATGGTCGTCACGATGGGTGCCATCGGGATCCTGCGCAGCATCGCAATTCCTCGGCCGGCGGGAGACGCGAGCGCCGCGGCGCCGTCGTCGAGCCGGGCGTCCCGCCCGGCTGGTCCCTCCGGGTCGCGCCATCACCGTTCCGGGCGACCGTCCACCTCCCCGTCGAGAGGGTCGAGCCGCTGAGCAGCACGTGGGCCCTGGTGGCCGGCGGCGGCACCGCGGGTCACGTGCAGCCGGGCCTGGCTGTGGCCCGCACGCTGGTCGCCCGGGGACATCCTCCGGCTTCCGTGCACTTCGTGGGCAGCCGTCGCGGCCTGGAGGCGACGCTCGTCCCCGAGGCCGGGTTCACCGTCACCCTCCTCCCCGGTAGGGGCTTCGCCCGACGCTTGTCACCGGCGACGGTGACGGCCTTCGGAGGACTGCTGGGCGCGCTCGCCGCCTCGCTGGTCGTGGTCGGCCGCCGGAGGCCCCGCATCATCCTGTGCCTCGGCGGGTACGCGGCCGTTCCGTGCGCCCTCGCTGCGGTCGTGTGGCGGTGTCCGATCGTCGTGATGGAACAGAACGCCGTGCCGGGAGCGGCCAACCGCCTCGTCGCCCGCTTCGCCCGGGCGTGCGCCGTCTCGTTCGAGGGCACGGCCCTTCCCCGGGCTGTGGTGACCGGCAACCCCGTCCGCGACGAGATCCTCGCCCTCGACCGGCGCCGTGACCGGGCGGCGGCCCGTGCTGCGCTGGGTCTGCCCGCGGACCGCCACGTGGTCGCCGTGTTCGGCGGCTCGCTCGGGGCGCGGCGCATCAACGGGGCGACGACCGCAGCGCTCGACCAGTGGCGGGACCGCGACGACCTCGCCGTCCGCCACGCGGTCGGTAGCCGGGACTGGACGGAACCGGCGGCCAGCCCCGAGGCCCCGCCGGCGTCGGTGCCCGGCGTCCTCTACCAGGCGGTCCGCTACGAGGAACGGATGGACCTCCTCCTGGCCGCCGCGGACCTGGCCGTCTGCCGGGCCGGAGCCACCTCGGTCGCGGAGCTGACGGTCGTCGGGCTCCCGGCCGTGCTGGTGCCGCTGCCCGGTGCACCCGGCGACCACCAGTCGGCGAACGCCGCCGCCCTGGCGGGTGCCGGAGCCGCTGTGGTGGTGCCCGACGACCAGCTCGACGGACCTCGGCTGGCGCGGACGGTCGACGGCCTCCTCTCGGACCCCGACCGCCTCGAGGCCATGGCTGCCGCGGCCCGCGCCCTGTCCCGGAGGGACGCCGCCCAACAGGTGGTGGCGCTCGTCGAGCGACACGCCGACGGGCCGGACGCCGAGCCCCTGAACGGGCGATGACCACCGTCGACCTGACCCGGCCGACCCGGATCCACGTGGTCGGCGTGGGTGGCGCGGGGATGAGCGCCGTCGCCGAGGTGCTGCACTCCGCCGGCCATCGCGTCAGCGGGTCGGACCGGGCGCCGTCGGCCGTGGTCGACCGCCTCGAGCGCCTCGGCCTCGACGTACACGTCGGTCACGACCCGGAGGCGGTGCGCCATGCGCAGTTGCTGACGGCGTCGACGGCCGTGGGCCCCGACGACCCGGAGGTCGCGGCCGCCGTGGCCCTCGGGATCCCCGTGCTGCGCCGGGCCGAGATCCTCTCTGCCCTCTGCGGCCTCCGGCGCACCGCCGCCGTCAGCGGCACGCACGGGAAGACGACCACTACGGCCCTGCTGGGCGCGGCGCTGGGCGGTGGCGGCCGGCGCCCCTCCTGGATCGTTGGCGCCGAGCTGCGGGGCCTCGGCTCGGGTGCTCGCTGGGACGACGGGGAGTGGCTCGTCGTCGAGGCCGACGAGAGCGACGGGACGATGGTGGAGCTCCCGGTGCAGGTGGCGGTGCTGACCAGCGTGGAGCCCGACCACCTGGAGCACTACGGCGACTTCGATGCCCTCGTCGCGGCCTTCGAGCGCTTCCTGACGGGCGCGACCGAGCTGGCGGTGGTGTGCGTCGACGATCCCGTCGCGGCCGAGCTGGCGGGGCGGGTGGTCGGTCGCGGAGCCGGGCTGGTGACCTACGGCACGTCGTCGAGCGCCGAGTACCGGATGGCCGAGGTCACGACGTCGCGCGCGACGACCGCCTTCACCTTGGAGCACCGGGGCCTGGCCATGGGCACCGTCGAGGTCCCGATGGCCGGATGGCACAACGCCCGGAACGCCGCCGCCGCGGTGGTCGTGGCCACCCTTCTCGGCGTCCCGCTCGAGATGGCGGCGGCCGGCGTCGCGGTCGCTCCCGCCGTCGCCCGACGCTTCGAGGTGCGCGCCGTGGCTGGCGGGGTGACGTTCGTCGACGACTACGCCCACCTCCCGGGTGAGGTGGCGGCCGTGCTCGACACGGCCCGACGCGGCGGTTGGGAGCGGATCGTGGGCGTGTTCCAGCCCCACCGCTTCAGCCGCACGGAGGCTCTGTGGGAAGCGCTCGGCCGCTCCCTCGGCGGCGTCGACGCCCTATGGGTGACCGACGTCTACGGAGCAGGGGAGGCGCCGCGGCCCGGCATCACCGGGGAACTGGTCGCCCGTGCGGCGCGCCGGACCCATCCCGGCCTGCCGGTGCGCTACCAACCCGACCGGCACACCCTCGTCGCCGAGTTGCGAGAGGAGCTGCGCGACGGGGATCTCTGCCTGGTCATGGGAGCCGGCGACCTGACCGATCTGTTCGGCCAGCTGGCGACCCGCCCGTGAGCCCGTCCGCCGTGCCCGACGCCTGCTCGACGGCGGCCGCCCTCCTCGGCCCCAGGGCCCGGCGCCACGTACCGCTCGGCCCGCTGACGACCTACCGGGTGGGTGGCGCGGCGTCGCTGTTCGTCGAGGCCCTCGACCGTGAGGACCTCGAAGCGGTGGCCGCGGCCGTTCGGGCCACTGACATCCCGGTGCTCGTCGTCGGCCGGGGTTCGAACCTCCTCGTGGCCGACGAGGGCTTCCCGGGCCTTGCCGTGGTCCTCGGCGGTGCCTTCGCCGCCATCGAGCTGGACGACGGCGGGGTACGGGCCGGCGGCGCCGTGGCCCTGCCGGTACTGGCCCGGCGGTGCACGGCCGAGGGGATGCGGGGCCTCGAGTGGGCCGTCGGCGTGCCCGGAACGGTCGGCGGCGCGGTACGGATGAACGCGGGGGGCCACGGTGCCGATGTCGCCGGCTGCCTGCGCGGGGCGGCGGTCTTCGACCTGGAGGGCATGCCCGGCGCCCAGCCCGGGTGGCGGACTCCGGCCGAGCTCGCCCTCGGCTACCGGAGCTCCGGGTTGGGACCCCGGCAGATCGTCGTGGAAGCGGTGTTCGTGCTGGCGCCGGGCTCGCGTGCCGAGGGCGAGGCGCAGCTGGCCGAGATCGTACGGTGGCGGCGTGCCAACCAGCCGGGAGGCGCCAACGCCGGCTCCGTGTTCGCCAACCCGCCCGGGGACTCCGCCGGCCGCCTCATCGAAGCGGCCGGCCTGAAGGGTCACCGTCGGGGATCCGCGTTCGTCTCTCCCCGGCATGCCAACTTCTTCCAGGCCGATCAGGTCGGATCGGCCGGCGACGTGGCCGCGCTGATCGACGAAGTACGCACCGCAGTAGCCGAGTGCTTCGGCGTCGAGCTGGTGCCGGAGGTCCGGCTCGTGGGGTTCGAGCAACCCTCGAGCTGAAGGTGAGGTGAAGCATGAGCCCCGAGAAGGTACAGCTCGAGAGGGAGCTCCACCCGAAGCCGCTGATCGACCCGCGCCTGCTGGAGCGACGTCTCGAAGTGCGCCGACGCCAAGGCCGTCGGCGCCTTCGGATCGCCACGTCGGTCACGGCGGCCGTGTCGCTGGCCCTCATCGGCTGGGGGGTCCTGCGGTCGCCGGTGCTCGACGTCGACGAGGTCCGGCTCGTTGGCCTGCCCGGCCAGCGGACCTCGTCAGACGACGTGGTCATGGCCAGTGCGACCCTGGGCCGGCCCCTCGTCGAGGTCCGTGAGTCGGCGGTGGCCCGGCGCGTCGAGCGGCTGCCGTGGGTGGCCACCGCGGTGGTCCGTCGGCGGTGGCCGGCGACGGTGGAGGTCACGATCACCGAGCGCTCGCCGGTTGCGCTGGTGGAGGCTCCGAGCGGGGGAGCGAGGTTGCTCGTCGACGCCGACGGGCGCGTGCTCGCCACGACGCGGGGGCAGGAGCGGTTGCCCCTCGTGGTCACGGCCGGGTCGGCTCGGCCGGGCCAGCGGTTGCCGGCTGCCGCCCGTCCGCTGGTGGCCGTGGCCGCCGGGATCCGCCCGGCGTTGGGAGCCCATCTCACCGCCGTGTCGGCGGCGGACGAGCCGGGGACCGTCGAGCTCCGGCTCCGCACGGGAGGCGTGGCGCACCTCGGCCCCGCGGACGAGATCGGTCCCAAGCTGGCTGCGGTGGAGGCGGTCCTGGCGCAGGTCGACCTCACCGGCCTGGCCGTTCTGGACGTGCGCGTTCCCACCAGCCCTGTCTTGACGCGTACCGGGGCCAGCACTAAAGTGTCGACCGCAATCACAGGGTGACATAACCATTAACCTTGAGAAGAGGGTTATGGTCCCGCACCGAAGCCGGAAGCTCACCACCGAGGACGGCCCGTGACCATAGGGCGACAGGCAACGAGAGCCGAAAGGGAGGGCGCATGGCCGCTGGCGCGCGTTGGCCATCACGACCGAGGGGGACGACCATGATCGGCGCACCGCAGAACTACCTGGCGGTGATCAAGGTGGTGGGGATCGGCGGCGGCGGCGTGAACGCCGTGAACCGCATGATCGACGCCGGGCTGAAGGGCGTCGAGTTCATCGCCGTCAACACCGACGCCCAGGCGCTGCTCATGAGCGACGCCGACGTCAAGCTCGACATCGGACGGGAGCTCACCCGCGGTCTCGGTGCCGGCAGCGATCCTCAGGTCGGTGCCCAGGCGGCCGAAGCCCATCGGGAGGAGATCGAGGAGGTCCTCAAGGGGGCCGACATGGTCTTCATCACGGCGGGCAAGGGCGGTGGCACCGGTACGGGCGGCGCGCCGGTCGTGGCCGAGATCGCCAAGCAGCTGGGCGCCCTCACCATCGGGGTGGTCACCCGACCGTTCTCCTTCGAGGGGCGGCGGCGCACGGTCCAGGCCGAGCAGGGCATCGCCACGCTCAAGGAGAAGGTCGACACCCTCATCATCATCCCTAACGACCGGCTGCTGTCGGTGTCCAACGACAAGACGTCGGTGCTCAACGCGTTCAAGATGGCCGACGAGGTCCTCTTGCAGGGTGTGCAGGGCATCACCGACCTCATCACCACGCCCGGCCTCATCAACACCGACTTCGCCGACGTGAAGATGATCATGACCAACGCCGGATCGTCGTTGATGGGTATCGGGTACGCCTCCGGCGAGGGGCGGGCGCTCAACGCCGCCCGGGCCGCCATCTCCAGCCCTCTGCTGGAAGCCTCCATCGAGGGCGCCCGCGGCATCTTGCTCAACATCTCCGGCGGCAGCGACCTCGGCCTGTTCGAGGTGAACGAGGCGGCCGAGATCATCCACGAGGTGGCGCACCCCGACGCCAACATCATCGCCGGCATGGTCATCGACGACGCCATGGGCGACGAGGTGCGGGTCACGGTGATCGCAGCCGGCTTCGACCGCTGGGAGGAGAGCCGCGACCGCCGTGCCGAGCCCCGCCTGGCCGATCGGGTCGACCGGGGGCGTGAGCGCATCCGCGACGCAGGCCGTGACCGCGATCGGGACCGTGATCGCGGTCGGGACCGGCGCGGCCCGCTCGTACGTGACGACCTGTTCGGTCCGGGGGAGAGCGACCCCGACATCGATCTCGAACAGGACGACGACGACGACTTCGACGTTCCCTCGTTCCTGAGGTGACCGGAGGGCCGACGGCCCCGACGTCGGACCTCGTGGCCACCCGGCTCGCCCTGGTCCGCGAGCGCATCGAACGCGCTGGTGGCGACGACCGCACGAGGGTCGTCGCCGTCACCAAGGGGTTCGGTCCCCCGGCGGTGCGAGCGGCGGTCGCCGCCGGGTTGTCCGACGTGGGTGAGAGCTACGCCGCCGAGCTGTTCGCCACGCGCGCCGCGGTCGACGCCGAGGGGCTCGAGCCGGCGCCGCGCTGGCACTTCCTGGGGAGGGTCCAGCGCAACAAGGTCGCCAAGCTGGCCGGCGCCGTGGATCTCTGGCAGGCGGTGGACCGCGTGGCGGCCGCCCGTGCGATCGCCAACCGGGCACCGGGCGCCGCGGTGCTCGTGCAGGTGAACGTGTCCGGCGTCGCCGGTCGCTACGGCTGCCCCTTCGAGGAGGCCGAGGGCCTCGTGCTGGCGGCTGGGGCTTTCGGGCTACGACCGCAGGGCCTGATGGCCGTCGGGCTGCCGGGCCCACCCGGGAGCGTCGGCAACGGTTACCGCCGGCTGGCGGCCATGGCACGCGAGCTCGGTCTACCCGAGTGCTCGATGGGCATGACGGGGGACCTCGAAGAGGCCGTGTCGGCGGGCTCGACCATGGTGCGCATCGGTCAGGGACTGTTCGGTCCGCGCCCGGGTGCCGATGAACTGCGACGATAGGCTGCGCAAGCCGAGGAGGCGCTGAACCGATGGCATCTGTGTGGCGAAGGACGATGGTCTATCTCGGGCTCGTCGACGACGACGAGTACGAGGAGTACGAGCCGTACGAGGAGCCTCCTGCGCCCGCCAGCATGCGTCGCCCCGTGCGCGCCGAGCGGCCTGAGTCCCTGCCCGAGCCCGAGTCCGCCATGGTCGGCGCCATCCGCACGCTGCCTCGCGACGACTCCAGTGTCACGATCCGAGAACGCCCCTCCGTCGTGCGTCCGATCACCCCGGTGAGCAGCCCCCGTGTCCACGTGGTCGCCCCGGGTGGATTCGACGACGCGCAGGAGATCGGTGACAAGCTCAAGGCCAACCAACCCGTGATCGTCAACCTCCAGAGCGTCGACCGCGAGCTGTCCCGGCGGTTGATCGACTTCTCCAGCGGCCTGGCCTACGGCCTCGCCGGCCAGATGGAGAAGGTGGCGGATCAGGTCTTCCTGCTCACGCCGTCGAACATGGAGGTGTCGCCCGAGGAGAGGCGTCGCCTGCAGGAGCGGGGCCTCTACCGCTCCGAGCGCTCGTAGGGCGGGATAGCCATGGCGCTGTTGCTGTGCCGCCTCCTCGACGCGTACCTGATCATCCTCTTCGCGCGAGTGATCATCTCGTGGTTCCCGATCGCGCCGGGCTCGACGATGGCGACGGTGTACGGCTTCCTGCACGCGGTGACCGAACCGGTCCTCGGCCCGTTGCGCCGCCTGATCCCACCGTTGGGGATGGGAGGCATGGGCCTCGACCTGTCACCCATCATCGTCTTCTTCGGGATCGCCATCCTCCGGCAGGTGCTCTGCGGGCCCTGACGGTGGCTGCGGGCTGGTCGACCCCTCGTGCCGGCCGCGCCCGTCGCCAGTTAGCATGCCGCCAATGGGGGCGGAGTGGTGTGGTCGTGTCGCGGATGCGCGGCGACCTGACCTCGTCTGCGCGATCGACCCCGAGCTCTCGCTGCACTCCGTTCTCGAGATGAGGTGATCGCATGATCCTGGTGAGCATCGTGTTCGTCGTGGCTGCCGCCGCGACGCTGGCGATCGGGTTGGCCAACGCGATGTTGGGCCCGGTCTACGCCTCGATCGGCTGCAGCGTCGTCGCCGGCCTGTTCCTGATCGTGGCCGTGTTCAAGCCCCGCTCGGACCGCTCCGATCGGGCGCCCGCCCCGGCGCCCTTGGCCGCCCGGCCGTTCGCGCCTGAGCCGGCACCCGCTCCGGCGACGACGGCATCGTGGTCGCCCACGCCGGCTGGGCCGGCGCCTGCGGCAGGCGGCACGGCCCGCGAGTGGGCGCCCGCCGCCCCTGCCGCGGCGCCTGCCATGGCGACGGCGTCGACATCGGAGGCCGCTCCGCCGGCCGCGGCCGGCGCGCTGCTCGGTCGCCTGCGCCGCCGGGGCGCCGCCAGCGACGCGGCTCCCGCCGAGCCGGCTGCGGCCAGCGGAGCGGATGCGGCGGCGAGCGCCCGTACGGCGGAGGAGCTCGCGCTGCCCAGGGCCGACGCGGCCGACGACGCGCCTGCCGCGTCCGAGCCGGTGCCTTCCGAGTTCCCCCTCGGCGGCTACGACGACCTGCGGGCAACCGCGATCGTGAGCCAGCTCGACCGGCTGGACCGCGCCGAGCTCGAGCAGGTCCGCAGCCGTGAGGCCGCGGGGAAGAACCGGTTCAGCGTGATGAGCCGGATCGACGCTCGCTTGGAGGCGCTCGGCCCGGTCTCGGCCGCGCCTGGCAAGGCCCCCAGGAAGGCGGTGGCCAAGAAGGCACCGGCGGCGCGCGCCGCAGCGAAGAAGGCGCCGGCCAAGCGCGCCGCCAAGGCGGCGGCCCCGGCCGCCGTCGTCGGTGTCGCGGCGGCCACGACCGCGGTCGCCGGCAAGGCGGTCGCCGGGCGCAAGACAGCCTCGGTCCGCAAGGCGGCGTCGGTGCGCAAGGCGGCCTCACCGACCGCTCCCGCCGCGGGCGCGGCGATCGCGATGCCTGCGGCACCCGCTCGGAGCAAGGCGGCGGCCAAGAAGCGGGCTGCGAGGAAGGCGCCGGCCGCGAGGAAGGCTCCGGCCGTCAAGGCGGCGCCGCCGGCCAAGAGCGCGCCCGTCATCAAGAAGGCCGTCGCGGCCAAGACTCCGGCCACGAAGACGTCGGCGAAGAAGGCGCCCGCCGCGAAGAAGGCCCCCGTCAAGAAGGCGTCGCCGACTTCCTAGTCGGGAGCGGGCGCGGCGAGCGCCAGGGCGACGAGGGCGGGTTCGCCCTCGACGTCGATCTCCACCGCACCGACCGGCGACAAGCCGGGCTCGGAGACGAGCTCGGTCGCCAGCACTTGGCCGGCCACCCAGTCCCGGTGGGCGTGCACGGCCGCGGCCAGCTGCGGGCCGGGATCGAGGTGCACCGACACCCGATCGGCGATGGCGAAGCCCTGCACCTTGCGGAGGTCGTTGAGGGCCCGCGCCAGCTGGCGGGCCACCCGCTCCTGCTCGAGCTCCGTGTCGAGCTCGAGGTCGAGGGCCACGGCCCAGGTCCCCTCCCGGGCCAGGGCGAAGCGCTCGTGGTGGACGGCCCGGAACTCCACGTCGTCCGGTTCGAGCCGCTCCCCGGCGACGGTCACGGCACCTTCGGCCTCCATGGTCCGGCGCAGGGCGGCCGCGTCGGCGTCGGCGAGCGCGGCGGCCACGTCGCGGGCCGCGGCGCCCAGCCTCGGGCCGAGGGCTCGAAAGTTGGCCACCGCCTTCCAGGAGATGACGTCGGCGAGGTCTGCCACCGCGTCGAGCCGCTTGACGTTGAGCTCCTCGGCGACCTCTCGGCGCACGTCGTCGGACAGCTCGACACCGGGGTGGAGGAGCAGGGCGCGGCGCAGCGGCTGGCGCGTCGCCACGCGCGCCTGCTCGCGCGCCTGGCGGCCCAAGCCGACGAGGCGGATGGCCGCCGCGACCTCCTGTCGCAACGCGCCGTCGCCAGACCGGCCCGTTCCGGGCGACGGCCAGTCGCTGAGGTGCACCGACCTCTCACCCGTGAGGACGCGGTGCATCTCGTCGGCGAGGAAGGGGCAGAACGGCGCGAGGAGCTGTGCCGTCACCTCGAGGCAACGGTGGAGCACGGCGAAGGGAGCGTCGGTGCCCCAGAACCGAGCCCGGCTGCGCCGGACGTACCAGTTCGACAGGTCGTCGACGAAGGCGGCGAGGGCCCCCGCGGCGGCGCTGGCGTCGAAGCGGTCGAGGGCGCCGGTGACCTCGTCGACCACGTCGTCGAGGCGCAGCAGGACCCAACGGTCCAGGACGTGGGTGGTGACGAGCGGTTGGGCGGGCGTGGGCCGCGGCCACTGCTCGATGTCGGCGTAGGTCACGAAGAAGCCGGCGAGGACGTTCCAGAGCGTGATCAGCATGCGGGCCGACTCGCCGATCGCCTCCGCCGACACGCGCCGGGCCGACCATGGCGACCCCGACGAGAAGAAGTACCAGCGGAGGGCGTCCGCGCCGAACCGTCCGAAGACGTCCCACGGGTCGATGACGTTGCCCTTGGACTTGGACATCTTCTGGCCGTTCTCGTCGACGAGCAGCCCGAGGCAGACCACCGCCCGGTACGGCGTCTCGCCGAACACGAGCGTGTTGACCGCGAGCAGCGAGTAGAACCAGCCGCGGGTCTGGTCGATCGCCTCGCAGATGAAGTCGGCCGGAAAGCGCGCCGGCCGGCTCGCGTCGCCGCCCGAGAACGGATGATGGAGCTGCGCCGACGGCATGGAGCCGGAGTCGAACCAGGCGTCGAGCACCGGTGGGACGCGCCGGGTCGCGCCGCCGCACGCCCGACCGTCCGCACCCGGCGCGGGGCAGGCGAAGATCACCTCGTCGACGTACGGCCGATGGAGGTCGAGCGACCCGAGGTCGTCGCGGCCGGTGAGCTCGGCCATCCGGGCCCGTGAGCCGACGAACGTGTCGTGGCCCTCGTCGCAGCGCCAGATCGGCAGCGGCGTACCCCAGAACCGATCGCGCGACAGGGCCCAGTCCACGTTGTGCTCGAGCCACTTGCCGAAGCGGCCGTTCCGGATGTGCTCGGGGTGCCAGTCGATCGTGCCGTTCTGTGCGAGGAGCTCGTCGCGGCAGCGCGACGTGGCGACGAACCACGACGTCTTGGCCCAGTAGATCAGCGGCGTCCCGCAGCGCCAGCAGTGCGGGTACGAGTGGACGTACGGCTCCTCGCGCACCAGCACGCCCGCGGCTTCGAGGGCCGCGATCACCGCGCCGTCCGCCTCCTTGACCAGCGTCCCCGCGAGACTGCCGGCGGAGGCGTCGAACCGGCCGTCGGGGCCGACGGGGTTGAGGACGGGAAGGTCCTCGGCCCTCGCCACGTCCATGTCGTCGGCACCGAACGCGGGGGCCAGGTGCACCAGGCCCGAGCCCTCGTCGGTCGTGACGAGCTCGCCAGCCACGACGCGTAGGGCGCCCTCGGCCACATCCACGAGATCGAGGGGCCGGCGATAGCGGCGGCCCACCAGCGCCTTGCCCGGGAGCTCCTCGACGACCTCGGCGTCGGCGGGGGCCAGGTCGGCGGCCAGGACGAGATCGCGGCCACCGGCGGGATCGCGCGTGCGCACGTAGGCGAGGTCGGGTCCGACTGCGACGGCGACGTTGGACACCAGCGTCCACGGTGTGGTCGTCCACACGAGCAGGTCCGCGTCCGTGTCGACCAGCGGGAAGCGGACGAACACCGAGCGGTCCGTGACGTCGCGGTACGCGCCCGGCTGGCCGAGCTCGTGCGACGAGAGCGCGGTGCCGCACCGGTAGCAGTAGGGGACGACCCGGTGGCCCTCGTACAGCAAGCCCCGGTCGAAGAGCTCGCCCAGGAGCCACCACACCGACTCGATGTAGTCGTCGGCGAGGGTCCAGTAGGCGTCGTCCGTGTCGATCCAGACGCCGGCCCGCTCGGTGAGCGCCTCCCAGTCGCCGACGTACCGTCGCACCGACTCGCGGCAGCGCTCGTTGAACCGACCGACGCCGTAGTCCTCGATCTCGGCCTTCGACCGCAGGCCGAGCTCGTGCTCGACCTCGATCTCGACGGGCAGGCCGTGGCAGTCCCAACCGCCCTTGCGGGGCACGTCGTGACCGCGCATCGTGCGGAAGCGGATGAAGAGGTCCTTGAACACGCGGGTCCACACGTGGTGGAGCCCAGGCCGGCCGTTCGCGGTGGGAGGGCCCTCGTAGAAGACCCACGGCTCGCCCCCGGCGCGGGACTGCTGCACGGCCTCGGGAAGTGACAGGTCCCGCCAGCGGGCGAGAGCCCTGCGCTCGAGCTCGAGGAGGTTCAGCTGGGGGTCGACGGGCCCGAACGGCATCGGGCCGTACAGTAGGCTCCCCGCCGCTTCTGGCCGTCCCCCATTTCCCGGCCGGAGCGCCCGCCGTCCGTCGTTCGCCGCCTGGAGCCGTTGCCATGCCGAGAGCCAGCAAGACCGCGACCGACAAGGCGCCCAAGCGATCCAGCGGCCCCGTCGCCGACGGTGCCGAGCGGCGTTCACCGGCCGACGGCGCGGCGGCGACGCCGGCGGACCGCTTCGTGAGCGACCAGCACGCCCGCCTCCTGGCCGAGCGCGAGACCTACCTCCGCCAGGCCGACACGCTCCGTGATGCCGCAGAGGAACTGGCTCGGGAGATGGAGCCCGGTGACGTGCAGTTCGACGAGGAGTCCGGCGAGGGCGGCACGATGAACGTCGAGCGCGAGCGCGACCTCACGCTCTCGGCCCAGGCCCGGGCCGCCGTCGACGAGATCGACAGGGCGCTGGCGCGCCTCGAGGCCGGCACGTACGGCGTGTGCGAGCAGTGCCGGTCGCCGATCCCCAAGGCGCGCCTCAGGGCCCTCCCGTACGCCGCCCTCTGTGTGGGGTGCAAGAGCGGAGGGCTCTCCCGTCGCTGACTCCCGCACGGGGAGGGGGTGAGGTCGTTGTGGCCGGCGTCGGAGCGCGCCCGCTCTCGGTACGACTGACGTCGCTGGTGCTGGCGGTGACGGCTGCGGTGGTCGTCGTTGACCAGCTGGCGAAGCGGTGGGCGCTGGCGGCGCTCGCCGACGGCCCGATCCCCGTGCTCGGGCCGCTGCGGCTCAACCTCACCTACAACCGCGCTGCCGCCTTCGGGCTCGGGGGCAACATCGTCCCCCTGCTCGCGGTCATGGCGGCCGGCATCGTGGTCGTCGCCGTGGCCAGGGGTGCAGCCGAGGGGCGTCGAGGTGTGGCCGTCTCGTTGGGGCTGCTGCTCGGCGGGGCGCTCGGCAACATCGTCGACCGACTCGTGAGGGAGCCCGGCCTGCTGCGGGGCGCGGTGGTGGACTTCATCGATGTGGGCTTCTGGCCCGTCTTCAACCTCGCGGACTGCGCCATCACCCTCGGATGCGTGGCGCTGGTCGTCCTGTCCGGGCGGCCGGCCCGGGCCACGCCGCTCACCGGCGAGGAGCGGTCGTGAACGCACCGGCCACCGACGGGCCGCAGGTGATCCCCGAGGCGCTGGAGGGCGAGCGCGTCGACCGGGTGGTGAGCATGCTCTTCGACCTCCCGCGTCGGGAGGCGGCGTCGCTCGTCGCCGCCGGCTCTGTGCGGATCGCCGGGCGGCCGGTCGGTTCGCGGTCGCGGCGTGTCGCGTCGGGCGAGGTGCTCGACGTCACGGTCGGCCCGGCCGTCGCCGAGGCGCCTCTGGCTCCGGACCCCGGCGTGCGCTTCGGCGTGGTGCACGCCGACGAGGCGGTGATCGTCGTGGACAAGCCGGCCGGGCTGGTGGTCCACCCGGGGGCGGGGAACCGGTCGGCGACGCTCATCCACGGCCTGCTCGCGCGTTATCCGGACCTGGCCGGCGTCGGGCAGCCGGAGCGCCCCGGCCTCGTCCACCGGCTGGATGCGGGCACCTCCGGCCTGCTCGTCGTGGCCCGTACGGCCAAGGCCTACGAGGACCTCTGCCGGCAACTGGCCGCACGCCAGGTGGAGCGCCGCTACCTCGCGTTGGTTGCCGGTCACCTCGCGGCGCCGGCGGGCGACATTGATGCCCCCATCGGTCGGTCGGCGACGCGTCGCACGGCCATGGCCGTTGCCGCTGCGGGCCGCGCCGCCCGGACGTCCTACGAGGTGCTGGCCGAGTTCGGCGAACCCGTGGAGGCCGCGCTCCTCGAGTGCCGCCTGGGTTCGGGACGCACCCATCAGATCCGTGTGCACCTCTCTGCCATCGGACACCCGGTGCTGGGCGACGGAACCTATGGCCGGCCGGAGAGCGCGGCGAGGGCTGCCGTCATCGGCCTCCACCGGCCCTTCCTGCACGCCCATCACCTGGCGTTCAGCCACCCCGAGTCGGCGTCGGCGGCGTCGTTCACCAGCCCCCTTCCGCCCGAGTTGGAGGAGGTTCGTGCCCGCTTTCGATGACCCCATGGGTCCCGATCCGACCGGCGTCGACGACGGCCCACGGGTCCAGCCCGAGCCCCGCCCCGGGCCCGACCCTGGAGCCAAGGCGGCGATACGCACGTTGCGGCTCCTGGCGGCCGGGCTGTTCATGGTCCTGTTCGGCACGGCAGTCTTCGTCACCGCGAACGTCCTCCGGGACGACGAGGCACCGCCGACCACGACGACGCGGGTACGCCGGATCCCGCCGTCGACCCTCGCGCCCGGCGCCCCGTTCACCGAGGTCGGGCCGGCCCGGCGCGTCGAGATCGACCCTTACGTCCGGGAGCGTCGCCAGGCCTTGGCCCGGGCGGAGGGAGACCTCGTGGCCGTCGTGTCGTTGCGGGCTTACGCCAGCGAGGATGCCGCGCGCTCGCACGCCGGCGACCTCGAGGTCCTCGCCCTCCTGGTGGCCGCGCCGGGTGGCTCGCCGAGCGTCGTCGAGGGACCCCTGACCGCCTGGGCCGACGAGCGACGCCGAGCCGACGTCGAGGAGCGTGACAACCTCCGTCAATTGGCGGCGACGACCGACGACCCCGCGTTCAAGGCGGACTTCGAGGCCGAGGTGGCTCGGCTGAACAAGGCCATCGAGGCCATCGACCCCGAGGGCGACGTGGTGTTCGGCCTCGTGGTGCGGGCGCCGGTCGCCGATCTGCAGGCGCTCGACGGGCGGCGCGACGTCCGCCTCGTGGACGTGGCGACCTCGAACCAACCGGAGAGCGACGTCGACTACCGGGGCCTCAGGCCCGAGGAGACCTCGCGGGCGCAGGAACCTCCGACGAGGACGCTCCCGGCGGCGCCGCGCCCCGTGCAGTAGGGCTGGCCACGGTCTCCACGCCCCGGGCCCGGGCGACCATGTCCGCGAGGGTGAAGGAGTCCAGGTGCTGGCGCATGTGCTCGCTCACGTCGGACCACACGGCGAGGAGGGCGCACTGGCCCTCGTGGTCGCACGCGCCGTCCTGGTGCGGCTGGCCGAAGTCGCCGGCCGCTATCGGACCGTCCACCGCGCTGACGATCTGGCCCAGCGTCATCTGGCCAGGCGGTCTGGTCAGCGCGTAGCCGCCACCCACGCCCCGCCTCGAGCTCACCAGGCCGGCGCCCTTGAGGGCCAGGAGGATCTGCTCGAGGTAGGGCTGCGGCAGGCCGGTGCGCTCGGCGATGTCGCGGACCGACGTCGGCCCCGTGTCGGGGTGCAGGGCGAGCGAGAGCAGGGCGCGACTCGCGTAGTCGCCTCTCGTCGACACCTTCATCGGGAGCTCCCACGGGCGGGCGATCGGTCGCCCGCATGCTACGCCGGGCGGTCAGTCCACCCGACGGTTGGACGAGTCGACCGAGATGTTGGCGCGCACCTCGTCGCACGAGGTGGTGACCTTGACGTCCTGGCCGTGGGTGCGGTTGTTCCGCAGCGTGATCGGACCTCGGTTGAGGAGGGCGCCGCCGCGGTTCGCGCACCCCACGTTGAGCACGGAGTTGTCGTAGTCGTAGATGTCGTTGTCCAGGATGTCGACGGCCGATGCACCGCCGGCCTCGGCCTCGAAGTCGAAGGTCGAACGTCCGGCCGACTCGACCCGGTTGTCGGTGACCTCGATCTCCGAGCCACCGGCGATGGCGATCCCCTGGCGCCCCGAGTTGACGAAGGTGTTGTTGCGGAGGCGGACGTCGACGGGGAGATCGGCGATGTCGTCGCTGCCCTTGGTGCCCAGGTAGACGAAGTCGCCGTGCACACCCGACACGGTCACGCCCTCGACGAGCACGTTGCTGATCGGCGCTCGGCCGCGGGACTCGATGGCCAAGCCGTGCTGGCGGTAGAAGGTCGCCGACCCGCAGTTCTCGAAGCAGCCGGAGCGGGCGCCGAGGATCGTCAGGTTCCGGATGGTGATCCCGCTGCCGCTCTGGATGCGGACGTGGCGCACGTCGGTCGACAGGGTGCCACGGGCGTCGAGCGTGCCGCCCTCGGTGCCCTCCAGCGTGAAGTTGCGACGCTCGAGCAACCACAGCTGGCCCGTGATGGTGCACGACCCGGCGATGCGCAGCGTCCCGCCGTCGGGCGTCTCGTCGATGGCGGCCTGGACGGTGGCGGTCTGGTCGCCCGGCGCCGTGCAGCGGACCGTGCGCACGGGCCCCGGGGCGAGCGTCGTGGTCGTCGACGACGCGGTCGGGCTCGTGGTCGACGTGGTGGAGGTCGGGACCGAGGACGGCGGTGACGTCGTCGACGTCGCGGTCGGCTCCTGGTAGGTGATCGTGAGCGTGTAGCTGGTGGCCACGCCCTTCTTCTCCAGGAGGGCGACCGTGTAGGCGCCCTCGACGGGCGCGGTGGTGACGGCCATCTCGTCGCTCTTGGCGCACCGGGCCGTGGTCTTGACGAGCTGGTCGCCGTCCGGGGCGAGGACCCGGACGGCGACCTTGGCCCCCTTCGTGGTGCACGCGACCAGGGCGGAGAACTGGCCCGGCCCGGCGGTGACGGCGACGGCACGCTCGCCGTTCGCCTCCAGCGTGCCGGCGGACGGGATGACAGTGGCGCGGGCGGCTGGGGGTGAGGGGGCCAACACGAGGACCGTCGCCGCGATCAGCGCGAGCACAGTCAGTGGCCCTCCGACACGGACCGCTCTGTTGGGGAGCAACACGCCTCCTCGGGCCTTTCCGGAGCCCACGCACGACCCGAACCCCGCCGTGCCCGCGGAGGACTTTCTACCTCCCTGTGGCCGTCAGAACGCGGATGGTCACGGCTCCCCGGCGTCTTCCCGGGCGCCATGGCGCGGCCCGCGACCGGTAGAATTGCAGCCCTGTAACTTCTCCACAGCTGTGGAGAAGAAGCCTGTGGAGACCAGAGCGCTAGCTGACCGGGGGAGGTCGTCGGGTCGTGCCGTCGTCCAGGAGCTTCGCCCACCTGCACCTGCACACGGAGTACTCGATGCTCGACGGGGCGGCCCGGATCGACGAGGTGGTCGCGGCCGCCGCCGCCGACGGCCAGCCGGCGATCGGCATCACCGATCACGGCAACATGTACGGGGTCCTCGACTTCTACCGCGCCGCGCGGGCGCAGGGCATGACGCCGGTGATCGGCACCGAGGCCTACATGGCGGCCGAGAGCCGGTTCGAGCGGCCGGTGCGCCGGTCGCGACCCGTGGCCGACGGTGAGGCCGGTGGGGAGGCGCCCGACAAGCTCTACTACCACCTCACGCTCCTGGCCGAGAGCACCGCGGGCTACCGAAACCTCATCAAGCTGTCCTCGGCCGCCTACCTCGAGGGCTACTACTACAAGCCCCGGGTCGACTGGGAGCTGCTCGCCCGCCACTCCGAGGGCGTGATCGCCACCACTGGTTGCCTCGGCGGCGTCGTCTGCCAGGCCCTGCTGCGCGACGACGTGGAGGCGGCCACCGAAGCGGCCGGGCGCCTCCACGACATCTTCGGCCCCGAGCGCCTGTTCGTCGAGCTCCAGGACCACGGCATCGCCGCCCAGCACAAGGCCAACGTCCACCTGGTGGCCATGGCCCGCCGCATGGGCCTGCCGATGGTCGCCACCAACGACAGCCACTACACCGCCCAGAGCGACGCCGTCGCCCACGACGCCCTCCTCTGCGTGCAGACGGGCGCGCAGGTCGACGACCCCAGGCGGTTCAAGTTCGAGGGCGACCAGTACTACCTCAAGTCGGCGGTCGAGATGCGGGCGCTGTTCGCCGAGCTCCCGGACGCCTGCGACAACACGTTGCTCATCGGAGAACGGGCGTCGGTCGAGATCGAGTTCGGCAAGCCCGAGCTCCCGAGCTTCACCCTCCCGCCCGGGGTGGCCTCGGAGGACGCCTACCTACGCCAGCTCACGTTCCACGGTGCTCGGCGCCGCTACGGCGATCCGCTCCCGGCCGAGGTGGAGCAGCGCCTCGACCACGAGCTCGCGGTCATCTTCGAGATGGGTTTCGCGGCCTACTTCCTGATCGTGTGGGACCTCATCGACCATGCCCGCCGGCAGGGCATCCGGGTCGGGCCCGGCCGGGGATCGGCCGCGGGGTGCTGCGTCGCCTACTGCCTTCGGATTGTCGACCTCGACCCGATCACGCACGGCCTGCTCTTCGAGCGGTTCCTCAACGCCGGGCGCAAGGAGATGCCCGACATCGACATGGACTTCGACGAGCGCTACCGCTCGGAGATGATCCGCTACGCCGCCGAGCGGTACGGCTCCGACCACGTCGCCCAGATCATCACCTTCTCCACGATCAAGGCCCGGGCCGCGGTGCGTGACGCGGCGCGGGTGCTGGGCTATTCGTACGCCGTCGGCGATCGGATCGCCAAGGCCATGCCGCCGCTGGTGATGGGCCGCGACACGCCGCTCGCCGCCTGCCTGGAGCCCACACCCGGGCACGAGGAGGGCTACAAGATGGCCGCCGACCTCCGGTCGCTCTGCGACGCCGACCCCGACGCCCGCCGCGTCGTCGAGGTGGCGACGGGGCTGGCCGGTCTCCGCCGCCAGGACGGCATCCACGCCGCCGCGGTGGTGATCACCCGTGAGCCGTTGACCGAGTACCTCCCCATCCAGCGCAAGCCGGAACCGGGAGCCGACCCGGCCGACTGCCCCGTCGTGACGCAGTACGAGATGCACGGCGTGGCCGACCTTGGCCTGCTCAAGATGGACTTCCTCGGGCTGCGCAACCTGACCACGATCGAGCGCTCGCTCGATCTCATCCAGGCCGTGACCGGTGACCGGCCCGACATCGACTGCCTTCCCCTCGACGACGAAGAGACGCTGGCCATGCTCCGCCGAGGCGACTCCGTCGGAGTGTTCCAGCTGGAGGGCGGCCCCATGCGCGCCCTGATGCGGTCACTGGCGCCGACTTCGTTCCAGGACGTCGCCGCGCTGGTCGCCCTCTACCGCCCCGGGCCGATGGCGGCCAACATGCACAACGACTACGCCGACCGCAAGAACGGCCGGAAGACCGTCACCTACCTGCATCCCGACCTGGCCGAGGTCCTGGGCGACACGCAGGGGCTGATGATCTACCAGGAGTCCATGATGCGGGTGGCCCAACGCTTCGCCGGCTACTCGCTGGAGGAAGCCGAGAGCCTCCGGAAGGCCTGCGGCAAGAAGATCCGTGCGCTCATCGCCACCGAGCGGGAGAAGTTCGTCGCCGGGTGCGAGGCCAGCGGCTACGGCGCGGCCCTCGGCACCACCCTCTTCGACCTGATCGAGCCCTTCGCCGACTACGCCTTCAACAAGAGCCACGCGTACTGCTACGGCTTCGTGGCGTACCAGACGGCCTGGCTGAAGGCGCACTATCCGGTCTTCTACATGGCCGCCCTGTTGACGTCGGTCAAGGATGACAAGGACCGCACCGCCGTCTACCTGGGCGAGTGTCGCAACCTCGGCATCGAGGTGCTGGTGCCCGACGTCAACGTGTCGGGAGCCGACTTCACCCCGCAGGTCGCGAGCGGTCCCGCGGGAGCACCCGATGCCACCTCGCCCCGCATCTCGTTCGGCCTCTCCGCCGTCCGCAACGTGGGGGAGGGGCTGGCGAGGTTGATCGTCGCCGAGCGGGGGTCCGGCGGGCCCTTCGCCGACTTCTTCGACTTCTGCCAGCGCGTGGACCCGGCGGCGCTCAACAAGCGCTCGGTGGAGTCGCTGATCAAGGCCGGCACCTTCGATTCCGTCGGTCATCCGCGGCTCGGCCTGCTGCGGATCTTCGAGCAGTCGATCGACCGGATCCTCGCTCGCCGGCGGGAGCGGGAGCTCGGGGTGCTCAACCTCTTCAGCGACGGCGGCGCGACGATGGAACCGATCGCCGATGAGCGGTTCGACGTTCCCGATATCGAGCTCCCTCCGCCCGAGCTCCTCGCCGCCGAGAAGGAGATGCTGGGCCTCTATGTCAGCAGCCATCCGCTGAACGGCCTCGAGGCGGCCCTCCGGCGGGAGGTCGAGTGCGAGATCTCCGAGCTGGCCGAGCTCCGCGATGGCGAGATTCGCACGGTGGGGGGGGTCGTGACCGGCTTGGCGCGCAAGTACACCCGGCGGGGCGACCTGATGGCCACGTTCACCCTCGAGGGTCTCGAGTCGGCCGTCGAGGTGATGGTCTTCCCCAAGACCATGACCCAGGTCGGCCACCAGCTCGCCGACGACGCCATCGTGTGCGTCAAGGGCCGTCTCGACCTGCGCGAGGAACCGGCCAAGCTGGTGTGCATGGACGTCTGCCGCCCCGACCTGGCGCCCGACGGGGCGCGGCCGCTCCGCCTCCGGCTACCGGCGGCCACCCTCACGGCCGAGCTTCTGGGCCGGCTGCGCGCCCTGTTGCGGGACCATCCGGGCCGCCAGCCCGTGCTCGCCCGCCTGGGTGCCACCGTGCTGCGACTGCCCGACGAGTTCAACGTCGACGCCGGCAATGGGCTGGTGGCCGAGTTGCGCGTCCTGCTCGGACCGAATGGACTAGAGGCCTAGACGAGCTTCGGGAGACGTCGGCGATCATGGCACTTTCCATCGAAACGAAGGACACCACGGCGCTCAGCGACGCTGAGCTGGCGGAGATGGCCGACATCTGCGCCGGCGGGATGGCCGGCTACGACGTGGGTCTCGTCTCCAAGTCGACCGAGGAATGGGTGCTGATCACCCAGGTGCAGGCGTCCGGCGGCGACGTGGAGGGCCCGGTGCTGGCCGGCTTCTCCTTCTGCACGTTGGAACGGATCGGCGGCACGCCGTGCGTGCTCATCGGCCTGGCTTCGGTGGCCCGCGGTCCCGACCGGTCGGCGGTGCTCGCCGCCATGGTCGGCGACCAGCTCCGCCGGGCCGTGCTGGCCTTCCCCGACGAGGATGTCCTCGTCGGTACCTGCCTGCTCGACCCCGCCGCCTTCGCCGCCTTCGCCGGCCTGGTCGACGTCGTCCCGAGCCCCGGGCACAAGGCCAGCGGCGAGGAGCGGGCCTGGGCCCGCCGGCTGGCCAAGCGCTTCGGCGCCGAGGGACGGGTCGACGACCGCACCTTCCTCGTGAGCGGCACGGGCGAGCCGGCACCGGCGCTCGACTACGAGGCCGATGCGGAGACCTCGCCCGATCCCGACGTCGCCGCCTTCTTCACCGGGCTCGACCGTGCCCGCGGCGACCGGGTCATCGCCTTCGGATGGGCGATGGCCGAAGACCTCGCGGCGCGCGCCTCGCGCTGAAGCGCCGGGCGTCGAGCCGTCAGCCGGGAAGCAGCGCCGCGACCTGCTTGTGGCAGTAGCCCTCGACGGGCGGCGTCAGCAGCACGAGAAGCCGACTGGGCTTGAACCCGGTGAGACCCCTGAGCTCGCGGCCGGCGCAGCTGGACCGGCGCTGACGCTGCATGCCGTCGATGAGGCGCGGGTCGCCGAGCGGGAGCTCGTGCACCAGGCCCTGCCACGCAAAGCGGCACTGGTAGCCGGAATCGGTCCAGCGCAGCTGCGGGCCGACCTCGGGCACGACGATGGCCAGCGAGGGCCGGTCACCGGTGAGGGTCCAGAAGGGGACCGACGACCCGGAGAAGCCGAGCAGTGGGCCGGACGTGGGGTGGACCAGAGCCTCGAGGTAGCGGGTGGCCCGCCGGGGTCGTAGACGTCCGAGCTTGGCGGGCGCGGCGACGAGCTCGACTGCCTCGGGCCGGGCATCGTCAGGCGGGTCGGGTGGGCCGGCCAGCTCCGCGGTGACCACGTCGAGGGTGTGGGGTGGCACGTAGGTGGGCGGGTACAGGGCGCGCACGAAGGCGCCCGAGTCGAGGTCGATGCCCACGCACCCGTCCGACGTCGCGGCCAGGACCATCATCCGCAGCTGAGCTCCGGCGACGGCGACCCGGCAGCGAGGCTCGCTCGGCGCCCCGACGGCGGAGGAGAGCGGGGGCTCCGGCGAGCCCGCCGGACGGGGTGACGACCTCCACGCCGGGGCCCGGGTGGCCGACGAACGGGTGGCGGACCGGGAGGAAGGTGCCCGTGCGATGGTTCGCATGGGCGACCATGGTGGACCTTCGCACATCGGAAGTGGTGGATACTTCCAACCGTGCAATTCGCCGACGTGGTACGGCGCCGCCGGATGGTGCGCAGCTTCGACGGCCGGCCGCTGGGTGCCTCGACCGTCGACCGCCTGCTGGCGACCATGCACCGGGCGCCGTCGGCGGGCTACACCCAGGGAACCGAGCTCCTCGTCCTCGAGGGCGCCGAGCAGACCGGCCGCTATTGGGAGGCGTGCCTACCCGCGGATCGCCGGGAGGCGTTCGCCTGGCCGGGGCTGTTGCGGGCGCCGCTGCTCGTGGTGGTGCTGGCCTCCCGGCAGGCCTACGTCGAGCGCTACGCCGAGCCGGACAAGGGGGGGGCCGCGGGCGCGGCCCTTCCGGGGCCGGTCCCGTACTGGCACGTCGATGCGGCGTTCGGCGCGCTGCTCGGTCTCCTCGCCGCGGTCGACGCCGGTCTGGGAGCCGTGTTCTTCGCCGTGAGGGAGCCGGCGGCACTGGCCGCCGAGTTCGGCATCCCCGAGCGTTTCGAGCCGGTGGGCACGGTGGCCGTCGGTCACCCGGCGGACGATCGGCCCTCGGGTTCGCTCGCCCGCGGCCGGCGGCCCGTCGGCGACGTCGTGCACCGCGGCCGCTGGTAGGCGCCTCGCGGGGGAGCCCTCAGGCGTCGGCCAGCTGGGCCTCGAGCTCGGTCGGCGTCGAGGCCGGTCGCAGGCACGCCGCGTTCCGGCACACGTAGGCCAGGCCTTCGGGGGACTGGCCGGGCCCGGTGCCCACCTCGCGGCCCTCGAAGAGCGGGGACGGGTAGGGCTCGCCCCACGCCAGCACGGCCCGCGGGAGGTAGCGCGCCTGCACGACCCCGACCAGGTCCGGGCGCTTCCCGGTGACCACGACCTCGGTGGCCTCCGACACCAGCGCCAGGCAGGTCAACAGCCTCGGGAAGGCGGTGGGGTGCTGCTCCATCGGCCGGGCGAGGAGCCGGAGGATGGTCTCGGCTCGTTCGCGGTAGCCCTCGTCGCCAGTGAGGGTGGCGAGCCGCAGGAGGGCGAGGGCGGCATTGCCGTTGGCCGACGGGATGGCACCGTCGACGATGTCCTTGGCCCGGGTGATGAGCGCCTCGCTGTCGGAGCCCGTGGTGAAGAGGCCGCCGGGTCCGTCGTCCCAGAACAGGCCGAGCATGGCATCGGCGGTAGCGCGGGCTTCGGTCATCCAGCTCGCCTCGCCGGTGGCCTCGGCCAGGCGCGTGAAGGCGTCGACGGCGGCGGCGTAGTCGGCGGCCACGGCCGGGTGGCGGCCGGCCCGGCCGGCCTGCCACGAGCGCAGCCAGCGCCCGTCGGGGCGCCGCAGCGAGTCCAGCAGGAACCGCGCGTTCGTTCGCGCGTCGTCGAGCCAGTCGGCGCGGCCGAGCGCGGCTCCGGCTTGGGCGAGGGCGGCAAGATACAGGCAGTTCCACTCGGTGAGCACCTTGTCGTCGAGGCCCGGCCGGACCCTCCGGGCCCTCGCGTCGAACAACAGCTGCCGGGCTTGCTCGATGGCGGCCGGCCGGAGGAGGTCGCCGCGCTCGGGGCGGTACAGGATCGATGCCCCCTCGAAGTTGCCGCCGGGCGTCACCCCCCACCAGTCCATGGCATCGGCCGCGGCAGGCCCGAGGACGGCCTCCAGCTCCGCCGGACGCCAGACGTAGAAGCGGCCTTCCTCGCCCTCGGAGTCGGCGTCCTCCGACGAGAAGAAGCCGCCGTCGGGGTGGCGCAGGTCCCGGCGGACGTACTCGACCGTCTCGGTGAGCACCTGGCGGTAGCGCGCCTCGCCCGTCACCTGCCAGGCGTGCAGGTACGTGGCCACCAGCAGGGCCTGGTCGTAGAGCATCTTCTCGAAGTGCGGCACCAGCCAGCGCTCGTCGACCGAGTAGCGGGCGAAGCCACCGCCGACGTGGTCGTAGATGCCGCCCGAGGCCATGGCGTCGAGCGTCACGGTGACCATTGTGAGGGCGTGAGTGTCGGTCCCGTTCGAGCGGGCATGGTGGACCAGCAGGGCCTCGAGCACGTCGGTCGTCGGGAACTTCGGGGCCGCGCCGAACCCTCCCCACCGGGCGTCGAATCGAGCCGAGAGGGCACGCCGCGCCTGCTCCAGCAGCTCGACGGAGGGGAGGCCGTCGCCCACGGGCGCCAGGTCCCCGCTACGACCCAACGCGGCCGTAAGCTGGCTGGCCTGCTCGAGCACCCCCTCACGCCGCTCGGTCCACGCCTGAGCGACGGCACGGAGGACGTCGGTGAAGGCGGGCATCCCACTGCGGGCCCGGTCGGGGAAGTACGTGCCGCCGAAGAACGGCTTGCCGTCGGGGGTGAGGAACACCGTCATCGGCCATCCGCCGCGACCCGTGAGCGCCTGGACGGCCTCCATGTAGACGGCGTCGACGTCCGGTCGCTCCTCGCGGTCGACCTTGACGTTGACGAACAGCTCGTTCATCACCGCGGCGGTGTCGGCGTCCTCGAAGGACTCGTGGGCCATGACGTGGCACCAGTGGCATGCGGCGTACCCGACTGACAGCAGGACGGGCCGGTCCTCCTCCCTGGCCCGGGCGAAGGCCTCGTCCCCCCACGGGTACCAGTCGACAGGGTTGTCGCGGTGCTGGCGCAGGTACGGGCTGGCTTCGTCGGCCAAACGGTTCACGATGCTCCTCGGGGACGGCGGTGTCGCGTGGCGAGCGGCCTCCGTGAGGCTAGGTCGCAGTTGCGGCGATACCGTCCGCCTCGTGGGCCACCCCGCCGAGGCCGCCGCGAGCTTCCGGGCCGAGGTGCGCGACTGGCTGGATCGGCACGTCGGTCCCTACCGCGTCGACCTCACGGCCGACAGCGCCTCGCTCGTCTTCGCCGATGTCAGCGACTCGGCCTACGTGGATCGCGGCAAGGCGTGGCAGCGCCTCCTCCACGACGCCGGGTGGGCGGGCCTCGGGTGGCCCGTCGAGCACGGTGGCCGGGGCGCATCCATGGCCGAGCGCGTCATCTGGGCCCAGGAGTCGGCCGCGGCCGGCGCGCCGCCCGGCATCAACCTCCTGGCGGAAGGGATCGTCGGACCGACCCTCATGGCCCACGGCGACGAGCAGCAGCAGCGCCGGTATCTCCCTCCGATGCTCACCGGCGAGGAGATCTGGTGCCAGCTGTTCAGCGAGCCCGACGCCGGCTCGGACATCGCCGCCGTGCGTACCACTGCGGTGCGCGACGGCGACGGCTGGCGGGTGGACGGCCACAAGACCTGGACCTCGGCGGCGCACTACGCCGACTTCGGGGTGCTCCTGGCCCGCACCGACTGGGACGCACCGAAGCACCGGGGTTCCACCTACTTCGTCGTCGACCTGCACGCGCCCGGCGTCACGACCCGGCCGCTGCGCCAGATGACGGGGGGCGCGGCGTTCAACGAAGTGCTGCTCGACGGCGTTCCGGTGCCCGACCCGGCCCGCGTGGGCGACGTCGGTGAGGGGTGGTCGGTGGCCCGCACCACCCTGTGGCACGAGCGGCTCAACCTGGGCCTCGGGCTGACCCGAGTCGGCGGCGGTGTGGGTCGCGTCCTGGACCGGTTCGCGGCGTCGCCGATGGCGTCGGATCCGGTCGTCCGCCAGACCGCGGCGCAGCTGTGGATCGAGTCGCGGTGCCTCGGCTACCTCGGCGAGCGCGCTCTCGCGGCGCTGGCCGAGGGAGGCGCCCCGGGGCCAGAGGGATCGGTGGCCAAGCTCGCCTCGGCGCGGGTCTCACGGCGCTGCGACGAGCTGCTCGACGCCAGTCGGGGCGCGGGGGCGACCGTCTGGGACGACGACACCCTCGTGCAGCTGTGGATCCCGGCGACGAGCATCGCCGGCGGCACCGACGAGGTGTTGCGCTCGGTTCTCGCCGAGCGGGTGCTGGGCCTGCCCCGCTCGTGGCCCTCCGACGGCGACGTGCCGTTCCGAGACGTCGCCCACTGAGGGCCGGCGAGGGCTACTTGAACCAGATCCGCTGGTACTCGCGGCTCTGCGGGTGCAGCAGGAGGGCGACGAGCGCGATTTCGAACATCAGGTTGATGACGCTGATGCCGAACGGGTTGCCGTAGAGCAGAAAGCGCAGGCCGAAGGGGAGGAAGGCCAGGGCCAGGCCGAGCCAGTAGCCCCACTTGCGCTCGTTGGCGATCCCGTTGCCGGCGGCGACGCCGCCGATGACGGTGGCGAGCACCACGAGATCGAGGGCGCCGCCCAGCAGCAGGCGCAGGAGGCCGAAGGCGGCGTTGAGGTAGAGCACGAAGACGGCGATCTGCAGCGTCTGCGGCTGGGTGGGGTTCAACCACCTTCGGTTTTGCACGAGCGCCATTGTTACAGGGCGGGGATGGCCGTGAGGGGGTCTCCCGGTGACGGCCTCGGACCTTCCGTCCAGGCCAGCTGGCCACACGCGCCGTCGATGTCGCGCCCGCGGTTGGCCCGGACCGTCGCGGCCACGCCGGCGTCGCGCAGGCGCTGGCGGAGCTCCATCGCACTTGCCGGCCGGGTGTCGGTGCCGGCGTAGCCCGCGGTGGCGTTGAGCGGGATGAGGTTCACGTGGGCGCCGAGGCGCCGGGCGAGAGCGGCGAGCTTGGCCGCCTGCTCGGCGGTGTCGTTGACGCCGTCGATGAGGGCCCACTCGAACGACAGCCGACGCCGCTTGACCGAGCGGTAGTGCTCGCATGCCGCCATCAGCTCGCTCAAGGGGTACCGGCGGTTGAGGGGCACGAGCCGGTCCCGGAGGGTGTCGTCGGCGGCGTGCAGCGAGACGGCGAGATTGACGGGCAACGCCTCACCGGCCATTCGCCGTATCCCGGGCACGACACCGACGGTCGACACCGTGACGCCGCGCGCCGAGATGCCGAGCTCGCCGGTGAGCACGCGGATCGCCGCCCACGTGGCGTCGTAGTTGGCCAGGGGCTCGCCCATCCCCATGAACACCACGTTCGACAACCGGCGAGGCTCGGCGGCGCGGCGGGCCCGTAGGACCTGCTCCACGATCTCGCCCGCACCGAGGGACCGCACGAATCCCATCTGCCCGGTGGCGCAGAACGAGCAGCCCATGGCACAGCCCGCCTGAGTCGACACGCACACGGTCGAGCGCTGGGGGTAGTGCATGAGCACCGTCTCCACCCGAGCGCCGTCAGCGAGCTGCCAGAGCCACTTGATGGTGCGCCCGCCGTCGCCCGATCGCTCCCCGACCGGCACGAGGCCGGGAGGCAGCGCGGCTTCCAGGGCCGCTCGCATCGAGGCCGGGAGCTCCGTGATGTCCCTGGGCTCGAGTCCCCGCAGGAGCCCGGCCCGCAGTTGGCGGGCGCGGTAGGCGGGTTGGCCGGGCAGCAACTCGGCGAGGCCGTCGACGTCGAGGTCGAAGCGACCGGGCACGACCCGATCATGCCCGACGCCGGGAGCATGCGTGTTGCAACGAGCGTTGGGAAGCGACAGCGTGCACGGCACGCGGGTCGGAGGTCCCGGCGCGGGAAGGAGCGAGGTGACAGCGGAACAGAGCGAGCAGCGCGAGCCCGCCCGGCCCGAAGCGCACCACCCGCACCGGAACGTCTCGGGCGGGACTGCACGGGCGGCGGTCTTCGGGGTGAGCGACGGCCTGGTCTCGAACGTCGCCATCGTCCTCGGCTTCGCCGGCGCGAGCACCGCGCCCGGCCTCGTCCGGTTGGCCGGGTTGGCCGGCCTGGTCGGAGGAGCCGTGTCGATGGCCGCCGGCGAGTACGCCTCGGTCACCGCTCAGGCCGAGCTCGTCGGGCGAGAGGTCGAGCGCGAGCGCACCGAACTGGCGCGACGGCCCGAGCTCGAGCGCGCCGAGCTGGTCGAGCTCTACCGGGCGCGGGGCATCGACGAGGACGTCGCCCACCAGTTCGTGGCCCAGCTCATGCGCAACCCCGAGCTGGCCCTGCGGACCCACGCCCAGGAGGAGCTGGGCATCGATCCCGACAGCGTCGGCGACCCGAGGAAGGTCGCCATCTCGTCGTTTCTGGCCTTCGCCGCCGGCGCTGTCGTCCCGCTGGCACCGTGGTTCTTCGGTGGCGGCACCGTCGCGGTCGTCGCGGCCGTCGCCGTCACCGCGGTCGCGGCGCTGGCCGTCGGTGGGGCCCTCGCCCGGTTCACGGGACGCCCGGTCCTGGCCTCCGCAGCCCGCCAGCTGGCGTTCGCGGCCGTTCCCGCCGCGGTCACCGCCGCGATCGGCTCAGTCGTCGGGGTCGGGACCTTGCCCTGACGGTCGGCGCCCGTCACGCCCGGCAGGCGCGAAGTCGCCCACGTAGGCCCGGTCGACGTGGTCGACGGTGAAGCCGAGCTGCTCGTAGAGGCGCACCGCCCCGACGTTGGCGGCGTCGACGTAGAGCATGCCGGCCACCAGGCCCCGTTGCGCGAGGAGCTCGAGTCCGGCGAGCACCAGCGAGCGGCCGAGGCCGAGACGCTGGAAGGCGGGATCGACGGCCACGACGTAGATCTCGCCCAGCGCCGGGTCGGCGTCGCGGTGCTCCTTGGTCCAGCAGAAGCCGGCGAGCTTGCCGTCCCGCTCGTGCAGCAGCAGGCCCGAGGCGTCGAACCATGGCTGCCCCTGACGCGCCTGCAAGGTCTCCCGGTCCCAACCGCCCTGCTCCGGATGCCAGCGGAAGGCCCGGTTGTTGACCTCCAGCCACGCCGCCTCGTCCTGCCCCGCGACGAACGGGCGCACGGGCAGGTCCGACGAGATCCCCGTCGGTAGGTGCCGTCGCATCTGGAGGAGCTCCCGCCCCCTCGCCAGGCCGACGGCCCCGGCGAGCTCGTCGGTGGCGGCCGTGGGATGGTGCAGCCAGAGGTGGACGTGACCCCCACCCTCCTCCCGGACGACGCCGAGGGCTGCGGCGAGCAGCGTGTGGCCGATGTCGGGGTCGCGCGAGCGGTGATGAGGATCGACCACGAACTCGAGGGCCCAGGTCGGCCCGGTGGCGCTCGCCACCGGGCCCGCCAGCGGCTCACGGGTCAGCTGGGCGTACCCGACGGGGTGACCGTGGCCCGGCTCCCATGCCACCAGCCCGGCGAAGCCGTGACGGCCACCGTGGACGAGGTCGAGCCAGCGGTGCTCGCCCAGGGGCGAGTGGCCGTCCTCGGAGGTGGCCACCTCGAGCAGCTCGGACACGGCCGCGATGTCGCCCTGGCCCATCTGGCGCTTGACCTCGAGTCGGGCCATGGGGGCGAGGCTACCGGGCGCCTCCACCGGCCCTGCCCGTAGTGTTCGGCCGCCATGGCCCGGCCCCGTACGCCGGCGGGGCGCGCCCGCCAGACCGTCGCCCGTCTGGCCGAGGAGTATCCGGGTTCGGCCCGTGAGCTGTGCGCCCTCGTCCATGACGGGCCGTTCCAGCTCCTCGCGGCGACGATCCTGTCGGCCCAGACCACCGACCAGACCGTCAATCGCGTTACACCCGAGCTCTTCGCGCGCTACCCGACGCCGCCCGCGCTCGCTGCCGCGGACCGCGAGGACGTCGAGCGGATCGTGCATCCCACGGGCTTCTTCCGGTCCAAGACGACGAGCCTCCTCGGGATGGCCCGGGCGCTTGAGGAGCGCTTCGGTGGCGAGGTGCCACGCGCGATGGACGACCTGGTGACCTTGCCCGGCGTGGGGCGCAAGACGGCGAACGTGGTGCGCAGTGTGGGCTTCGACCTCCCCGGGCTCCCGGTCGACACGCACGTCGGTCGCCTGACCCGGCGGCTCGGCCTCACGACGAACGAGGATCCGGTCAAGGTGGAGTCGGACGTGGGCGGCGTGGTGCCCGCCGCCGAACGGGGCGCCCTCAGCCTGCGCCTCATCCTGCACGGACGCAGGGTGTGCACGGCACGGCGCCCGCGCTGCGACGACTGCGTCCTGGCCGACTTCTGCCCGTCGTCGGCCTTGGCGGTCCGCCGGGTCGCCCGCTCGGCGGCGGCCCGGTCGACGGGGCGAGACCCGGACAGAAATGTGCCAGGACCCGCCCGGAAGGCCCCTGTTCGTACGAAGTAGAACCGCGACGAGTGGTAGATTGTCCGGACTGAGGGATCAGGTTCCCGCCACCTGGATCCCCCTGGCGGCCACCGGGTTCCGCCACCCGGCCCGCCCCCTACCGGCGCCCCATCGGGCGCCGGTAGGCGCGTGTACGCCCAGCGGTTCCGATGACGAGGAGGTGAGAGCCCTTCCCGAGCTCTGGCCGTTGAAGTTCGAGTAGCCGACGCCCAGCGACCCGAAGGTGGTCGCCGCCGAGCGGAGCAGGCGCGGCAGCAGCAGCGGCGCGAGGGAGCTCACCTCTTTGTCAAGCT
>Ga0187892_10002130_pt1 | contig 41388 bp, 52 predicted proteins | sample MA1701073metaG_FD_139345 | JGI IMG/M metagenome (GOLD analysis project Ga0187892, IMG submission 139345) | Bio-ooze microbial communities from a basaltic lava cave in the Kipuka Kanohina Cave System on the Island of Hawaii, USA - MA170107-3 metaG ... | reverse complement strand
CTTTGGGCCCATAAAACTCCAATTTAGAAAAAAGAAGTTTTTTGATGTTGCCTAGGTGCTCATTTCGCCCTTGTATTTACCGGGGCAAGACTTGCCATCTTTATCATCGTATGTCTTGTCTTCGGAATGGGGTTGAGGGACTAGTTGCCATCTGAAGAACCCTGTGCAAATGCGGTAGTAATGGGGGATACTGCGACTGCAAGCACAGTTACTATGGCAACAAATGTGATAAGGTAGATTCTAGTCATCATGCGTTCTCAAATCAGTATGGCTCAGATCACTATTAAATAATGTGTAACAATGTTACCAATCCTTAATTTAATATTCGTGCCTTACCAATTTCACATGCAATGAAGCGAAATCATCTTCTGGCAATGAATTTGGCAGTCTCTTCGCTATTGATATTCTTGTTTGTTCCAGTCAATGCAGTCCAAACAATTGATGAGACAGAATCCCACATACATGATCATCTGATACTAGTCGATTACAAAACCCCGAAGGCCCAATTCATAGACAAAGTCCCAGTAACGATGGTTATGTGTGAAGAAGGCTTTGAGCTAATCATGAAAAAGTCCAACGGAATGCCTGCATGCGTCAAACCCTCAACGGTAGCAATTCTAATTGAGCGGGGCTGGGGAATACACGTCCTGCCAGACTATGAAGACAAAGACAACAATTCTGATATGCTCAAAACAGACAAAGGAGAGTTTGCCATCAAGACAGAAACTGTAACATATTTTGAGAATTATACGGGATACCTTGCAATGCCAGATACTGATGAAGAAAACCTTCCAGGGGTGATACTAATTCATGAAGTGTGGGGCCTCAACGACAACATGAAGGAGATGGCAGAGGAGCTGGCCTCTCATGGTTATGTGGCCCTTGCAGTAAATCTCTATGGAACGGATGCGGCTACTACAATTGATGAGGGAAGACAGCTGATGTCCTCATATGATCCGAAAAAAGGAGTTGATAACATGAGTGGCGCAGTAGACTATCTGCAAGAAAACTATGGCGTGCAAAAAGTCGGCTCAATTGGATGGTGTTTTGGTGGTGGACAGTCCCTTGAACTTGCACTAAACAACGACGAAATGGATGCTACTGTAATCTATTATGGTAGACTAACTATCGACCCAGAACGACTTTCATCCATTAGCTGGCCAGTACTTGGGATATTTGCGGGCCTTGATACTGGAATTACACCAGAATCGATAAACGAGTTTGAAAAAGCACTAGATGATCTAGGAATTCAAAACGAGATTCACATATATCCAAACGTAAACCACGCATTTGCAAATCCGTCCGGTGAACGATACGCACCAGAGGAAACCAAGGATGCATGGGAAAAAACTCTTGCCTTCTTTGAGCAGACACTAATGTAGAGCCATCAGTAATCGATTTTTGTAATTCTCACATTGCTTCCATATTTCTCAATATGGTGCCCAAGAAAATTCTTCAGCTGCTCTGCAATCCTGTATCCTAGTGCTCCTTCCATCATCCCTGATTTTTCTATTATCGATGCCATCTCGGAGCTTATCTGAAGATCAAAAAAAGTCCAGCCGGCCTTTGTAAATGGGTCTCCAATTTTATATCCATCTTTTACTTTACAGATCTTCTCAAGCTCTGCCATTGCTTTTCTAATTAGTGGAATCTCCTCGTCGTATTTTCTAGTGCTAAGCTGAAACAACGGATTCATATCTAATGCGCATTTGATCACCTCATTAAAATCTAGTTTAATACAATTCGCGCCAAGGTAGCTATTTTACCTAAATGAAATCAGGTAAATTGAATTGAAAAAAATTAATCCACTTGAGCTTTTTTTATGGACCGTACGACGCAATGAAAAAGATGTAGTGAACATGTATGACTCACTTTCAGGCCTGATGAGGGCTGCAACAGAAGGCGATATGCTCAATTTTGGATATTGGGACGGAAACGCAAACTCACCGTTCTTGGCTCAAAAGAACCTGGCTGAAATTTTTGGCAAAGTTGCTCAGCTAGCGCCAAATCAGAGAATAGTAGACGTTGGATGCGGATTTTGCTCGCCAGCTATTTTGTGGTATGAGCAATATACTCCAATAGAGATAATGTGCATTGACATTAACTATGAGCAGCTACGGGATCCAAACACAGCTGACAACCACAAAGACGGTAAAATTAATTTTGTAAATGCAACTGCAAGAATTTTACCATTTGAGGACGAATCAGTCGACAGGGTTCTGGCACTTGAATCTGCTCAGCACTTCAAACCCTTGGAGGAGTTTATTTTGGAATCTTTTAGAATATTAAAAAAAGGTGGAATGCTTGCCATGGCAATTCCAGTAGTTCAAAGGCCAACGTCAATTATCAAGCTTGGAATACTTGCAATGACTTGGTCGTCTGAACATTACAGCATAGATTTTGTCAAATCCACAATAATTCAGAAAGGATTCGACATTGTCTCTATGCAAAGAATTGGCTCAAATGTATATGAGCCAATGACAGAGTATTATGTAAAAAACAGGGATACACTCAAGCCAAAAATCCTAAAGCAGTATCCTTCATACGTTGAAAAGATCCTCTTCAATTCGCTGCACAAAATGAAAGAAACCTCAGAAAATAAAATCATTGACTACCTTTTGCTTGTCTGCGAAAAATAAGAAAAAACTTGAGAGACTAATTTGTAAAGTCCCAAGTTGAGTAGAATTTTGGTGTCAGCTCAAGCACAACTGATGTGCCTTTTCTGGCCTCATCTAGGAGCATTTTGGAAAACTCGTGGTCGAGCGATCCGAGATACTTGATGCAAATCTTTTCTACAATTGGCAAGTTCGTTTTGGGGTCTTCTGATATTGCTATTGTGCCCTTTCCTTTGACACACCTGTACGGGAAATCATCCTCGTCTACTGCAAAGTAGATGTTTGGCTTTCTTCGTATAGTTCGGACCTTTTTTAACTCCTTGCTTGTATGCAGATAGATTTTTTCGTGCTCTTTGTCGTGATAAAACCAGACTGGCTGGATGTCTGCCTCGCCTTTTTCATCCACCGTAGCTAGGTGCAGGTTTGTCTTGTTTTCAAGAAAATTGATAACCTCATCTTCACTCATTATTCGACCCATGCCTTCAGGTAATGCGTGTAGGATCTTCATGTCTGATACAGGCCAAATTCAGTTATAAATAATTAGAAACATGATTTCGGATTGTGTGTAGTCTGGTCACCAGCTTCCAAATGGAAGGCAATGCCGCCAACATTTTTCACCAGCTGGTGATTCCAAATTACAACCATGACATGATTTGGTATATCTGCTTCAACATTTGCTAGATTACTTGTTTTAAAAAAATAGCCAAGATTTTAATTTCATATTATACGATACTGGAACACGATTGGGATTTTGCACTACTTTACTAAAACCACGGGGCAGTGCGCATTTAACGCGATGCTCGTTGATACTCGGCCAAGCATCATTTCCTTTGCCTGCCCCTTTCCATGCGTGCCCATTACAATATAGTCTACATGTTTTTTTGTGGCAAAAGAGATGATTGCCTCTGCGATCAAATTTGATTCTATGATCAATGACTCGCATTTTACATGGAATCTAGATGCCTGAAACTCTAGCTTTTTGAAAACTTCTCTGAATTCAGCATTCCTGCTCTTTCCAACACCCCTTTGTCTGCTTGGAGTCTCATTTACCCATTGGGTCTTGTCACTTTCATTGCTTACGGATACTACAACTAGCATTGATCCGTATTTTTTTGCCAAATCAAGTGCGTGTGCAAATGCACGTGATGCATATTGCGAGTTATCAAAGGGAACAAGAATACATTTGATTAGTGAGGCGTTAATTATCTGGCAGTCCTCCGGTGGATTTTTGCACACTATTTGATTCTCAGCCAACGGGATCATTGCGCAAACACACCTAAAATAACCCAGTTTGTGCGTATTGAAAATACCAGCACAAAACCCTCACCACACGCATCAATGAAATCAATTTAAGATGTATGTGGCTAATCATTATTGGCCAGCAATGAAGAATCAGAGTTATATCTGAAAAATGATGTGAAGGCATTTGTCTGAGCTGACTAAAATTTTATTTTCATAATTCTATATATAAAACCGATTTCTAAGACCCAACCGATGCCTCAGACAAAACCAATAGTCAGCATTGAAAACATGGTCGCGTCTGCAACAGTTGAACAAAAACTTGATCTAAATGAAATTACAAAAAAATTCCCAGACACAGAGTGGAACCCAGATCAATTCCCGGGACTTGTCTTTCGAATTAAAAACCCCAAGACTGCAACACTGATCTTTTCATCAGGCAAAATGGTTTGCACTGGAGGAAAATCAGAAGACATGGCAGTAAAGGCAGTACGATCAGTTGTACAGCAGCTCCGAAAAGGAAAAGTCAAAATAAAAAACGAGCCGATTGTAACGGTTCAAAACATTGTCGCATCTGCAAACCTTGGGGGAAAGATTCACCTCGAGAATGCAGCGCGAATCATGCCAAGGAGCATGTATGAGCCAGAACAGTTTCTAGGACTAATCCATAGGATGCTTGACCCAAAGACTGTGATACTTTTGTTTGCATCCGGCAAGCTTGTCTGCACTGGTGCAAAAAAGGAAAGTGACGTGTATCGCTCCGTCAACAACCTGTACAATACCCTTGAAGAAAAAGGCCTGATGCTTTACGACAGCTAGGTTCCTTCTGTCTGTTTTTGTACCTTGTCTAGAACAGATTTTTCAATAAGGTTGAATTCGTGCAAGATTTTTGCAATCTCTAAAATATCTAAAAGATGATGCAATGTCACGTCTTCCTTTTTTAGCGCATCGTCAGCTCCCTCTAGCCTGTTTACTATAACATAGACGTCTGAGATACTCGCGCCAGCCTCCTTTAGCGCCTTGATGCCGTTTGTGACTGAGCCGCCAGTCGTTGCAACATCGTCGACAACTAGTATCTTCATTCTGTTTTTGACTATTCCTTCGACTAGCTTGCCTGTTCCGTGTCCCTTTGCCTCGGATCTGACGTATACTAGCGGCTTGACAATCTCAAATGCCAGCGAGGATGCAATCACTAGGCCTCCTGTTGGAACAGATGCTATGGCATCAAAATTATCAAAGCCTATCTGCTCTGATATGAGGTTTTGGAGATACTTTATCATGCGTCGGTACTGGTGAGGATAGCTTGGAACCAGTCTTAGATCCACATAGTAGGAACTCTTCTTGCCGCTTGATAGTGTAAATTCTCCAAACTTGATTATCCCATTTTGGTGCAAAAACGTTGCAAACTCTTTTACAAACTCCACACCAAAATTAACTAAACTGGATTTATTTTACTTTGTATGGTGGGGTATTTGTGCCTGAAATCTGGTTAAACTATGGGACAACAGACGTCGTCTTAGATATAAAGGCCGAAAATCTTGATCAAAAAATCGAATTTGAGGGCCAAACCCTTGCGGACTCGGACGTTTCTGAAAAACTTGATGCCATCGACATCTCAAAGCCCCTGACCTTTGTGGTCCTAAATTATACTGGTTCGGTGCAGAAAGCCCTCTCAATACTTTTTGAAAAATGTACTCAAAAAGGTGTACCAAAGCCCAAAGTTTTTGCAGACAAGCAGATAATGAATTTGGTAAAGGCAACACTTCCACCAGAAAGCCAGGTGCAGGCCTTTGAGGGAATCGAAACTGTAAATCCGGACTTGGTCTTTGTCGGAGAAATGGAATTTGATGGATTGTTTGGATTTGACACAGTTTGCACAAAGATTCTCAGAAGATTTGGTACAGAACAAATGTTATCTGCATACGAAAAAAGACAGGGTAGCCTGCCAAACCCTGGCAAGGAGATACCGAGCCTTGAGGTTGCAAAAAACTTTGCAAATGGATTTGAGATATCTGCAATCGAAATTGTCGCTAGCCACAAAGGAATCGCAGATGTATCTGTTGGACACCCATCAAAGACTCTGGAAATCTCAAAGACAATGTCGTCCTTTATTAAAACAATAGAAAAACACAGAACCCTTCTCATCAGCACCGGAAAAGACGCAAGCAATGACACGCTTGGCCACTCGCTTGGCTCGCTTTGGAACTGTTATTCTACCATAAGGGACGAAGGCTTGGCAATTTTACTTGGAGAGTGCAAGGGGGGAATAGGCTCAGAGGCAATACGGCAATACATCGAGGGGCGGATGAGTATTGAGCGGCTGCAAAAGCCTGCAAAATATGTGGATGGGATGGAAGACCTTTTGTTTTTATCAGAGATTCAAAAAAAGATAAAAATCGGAATTGTCTCTGTTCTGCCAGAATTTTACATCAAAAAACTGGATATGATATTATTTGATGGCGTAAAGGAAACCTTGGAGTATGTTCTAAAGCACCAGGGGGCAAGACAAAAGATCTCAATTATTCCAGACGGCGCAAGGATTCTGCTAGGGCCAAACTGAAAACGGCAGCGGTGCACATAAAGCGGCAAGCACAATTACTGCTACATAGAGCAGCTTTCTGTTCTTTGATAATGGTGAGACATCGTCAAGTGGTCTTGCACTCATGTTTCTCATGCTAAATATCAGAATGAAGATTGCCATCATCTCATACCGCAGCAAAAACAAAACAGCTACGCTGCCATATGTGGCAAACCTATGAATTTTTTGGCCAAAAAGTGATCGTGCCATATGGCCTCCATCAAGCTGCCATGCAGGAAGCAAATTCAAAAACGTAATCAAAAATCCAAGCCATGCGGCAAACAAAATAGGCGACATCAACACCTCTACGTCAGGTCCTGCCTTGTCGTATGTAGCAAGTGCAAGCGTCATGAAGATACTATCACTTAATCTCATCACATCTGCTGATAATTCTTCTGCAACAGATGGATCCAAAACCGGAGATGTGTATGCACCATAAAACGAAACAATTACCGCAATTACAAGTCCTGCAAGGGGCCCAGCAATTGCCACATCAAATAAAATGTCCCGGTTAATGGTCAAGCCTCTGGACTGTATGAGCGCACCAAATGTAGGAATGCCAATTACTGGAATTCCTGGAATAAAGTAAGGCCAAGACGTTCTAATTTTGTGCCACCTTGCGGCAACCAAATGTCCTGCCTCATGTACACCCAAAATTCCAATCAGAGAAAATGTGTACAACACTGCAAAGTCAAGCGGGTCTCCAATGTAGCTTAGGCTGTTTACTCCAAGAGTCCTGTAATAACCGTCAACCATCACAAAGGTGATGACCACGCCAAAAAGAATTCGCTGAATCCAAGCCCGTGAAAGCATCTTCTTTTTTTCCTCTGGCAGCCGGTTTATCTGGATGAACAGTCTTCCTTCGGATTTTCGCAAAAAGCAGACAAGATTTAACAATTCAAGCCTTTGCGCAAGGGAGACGAATTTTTCCTTAAAGTCCAAGTCTGCAATCTCAAACTCCATCCTATCAAGCGATATTGTGAGATCCCTGATCTCAAAGACGGAGGATACGATAGAGATTACCTGTTCCTGTGTTGGCTCCATTATACATCAAAAAACTGCGTTCACATTAATTATTTGTGTGAAATTGAGCCAACAATAAATATTCCAGTGTTACGAATCTATATCAATGCAAATAATCAACAGGCAGATAGGCGAATACATCGTAAGGCGGTGTGATCCTAGTGATCTCATCCCAGTTATGGAGATAAACCTAAAGACGCTACCTGAGCATTACTCTGATTATTTTTATGAAAGCCTTCTTGCCGAGATGCCGGAGGCGTTTTTGATAGCAGAGCACCACGGAAAACTCGTGGGATATATTATGTGCAAAACAGAATATGGGTTTTCTAACTTTAAAAAACTGGGCTTTGTCAAAAAGGGCCACGTTGTGTCTGTTGCCGTACTAGAAGAGCATAGAAGGCAGGGTCTTGGATCTGCAATAGTTGAGGAGGCTCTCAAAGGCGCAAAAGAAAAACGCTGCGATGAGCTGTATTTGGAGGTTAGGTGCAGCAACACTGATGCCGTAAGACTGTATGAAAAACTAGGGTTTAGCACAAGGCAGAGGCTAAAATCGTACTATCGAGACGGTGAAGATGCGTTTTTGATGGCAATAGAATTCGAATACTAAAGATCAGAGGAAATACTTATCAATTTTAATGAAACTCATAATACCATGGAAGTTCAAAAGGCAACAAAAAGACTTCTTGACCTAAGTCCGTCGGTGCGAGTTGTTACAATTTGCGACATGAATGGCAAAGTAATTTTCTCTGCACACTCTAAACGAGTGAAAAACCTTCTGTCAAGAAAAGAAAGCAGGAGTTCTTTGCAATCTGCAGCGCGATCATGGAAGATGAGAAAATCACTTACAAGAAAGCTCGGATCATGCAAATATGTTCTTGCTGAATATGCAGCGGTAAAAAGGATCGTCATGCCAGCTGGTAAGAACCACCTGCTATACGTGACTACGACATCTGCATATGATCACAACAAAGTTATTCGAAAGGCACGATCCTTCCGATAGATGGGCAACCATCTCTGCCATTTTTTTCAATTTCGATAAAAAATTTTAGTAGAGTCTCTCGTCTTGAGAGTTATTCTATCGAATGGTTCTATTGAATTTCGGATTAGAGTCTAGTCGAGTCTTCTTTTTCCAGTTCCTCTACCAGAGCTGACCCACATGCCCTTTGTAGATCTGGTTGGAGTATCTGCAATATCACCAAATTTGATCTTTGCCGTTCCGCGACCCATCGTGATGTATTTGTCCTTGGCTGCTTCTTTTTGCGCTTGTTGACGTTCTTTGAATGCTGGACCTGCCCAGTTGTCTTTTTCTTTTTCAGATACTCGTCTTGTGGTTCCTCTTCCTCCGATGCGTATTATTCCCATCGCTTAACCTCACATAACTTGCGCAACTCGACTTAATAAAATTTTGAGAAGGTGCTAAAAATGCCGCTTTAGAACAGAATCTAGAATTATATGACTCAAACCAAGGGTTTAGCCAATGACTAGACGCAAAGCCACTGGAATTTTCATATTTTGTTCCTGTATTGTGGCATTTTTTGTGTATGCGTACTTGCTGATGCTCTCTGAGTGGAGCCCAATTGTTTTGCATTTGTCAATGTTGATGATGGCCGGCGGAATTCTGGGTGTTATTTCATGGATTGGATATATGATGGCAACAACGAAATCTTCACCGTCATCTATTCTATCTGATGACAAGTAGCTATTTTGTTATTCTGGCATCTACTACTGTTTGGTAATAATGTGGACCTACTGCTCTGACCATACGTCCACCCAAAATCCCTAATTTTACTGGAGAAACTTGCAAAAAATGCTGTTTTGACAATTCCACAGAGTCCTGGCGCTTGTCTGCGTGCTGGTGCGAGTAATAATGGATTGTTCCGCCATTTTTTGTAGCAGATATTGCAGAAGCCAGAAACTCATCAGACCTTTCAGGTAGCAGCATGAGGGTTCTATCGCCCTTGTCTTGGAGCTGATCTTTTATGACCTGTGCCGCATCACCATGAATTGAGATGACTTTTCCTGCAAGCTTTTTATTCAGCTTGACATTTTGCTCGCAAAGCCTGGCAGCATACGGATTCAAGTCAATGTTGTAAACGGTGCATTTTTTCTTTTTTGCGGCAACAATTGAAAACATCCCAACGCCCCCAAACATGTTGACTATTGTCTCACCATCTTGGACTAGCTGCGCAATTCTGTTCCGCTCAGTTGAAAGCCTTGGAGAGAAAAACGCCTTTTCTACGTCAACTTTGAACCTGCACCCGAACTCTTTGTATTCTGTTTCGGTATTGTCCTCTCCCGCAATGACTTCAAGATTCCTTGTCCTAAAGTCGCCTTCGACATCGGAGCTCTGATAAAACACAGAGCGTGCAGGATGAACGGCTTCAAGCAGGGTCTGGCCAATTATTTTCTTTTTGGATAACAACGAATCTGGAATCCTAATTATTATGATGTCGCCAATCTGATCAAACGCAGAATATAGCTCCGATGCTTCTTGTGTGGTGAGTGCATCCTCCAGTGCTTTTTTTAGCATCCGAGTCAATTCTTGTAGTAAAAATGGCCACTAGTTTTTTGCTGTTTGTCAAGCCTGCTTTCTGTCTTGTTTACACGTGGCCTCAAAGTCTGCTCATCCCGCCTAAACGTAATGTCTAGGGATTTTAGAAATCTGTTCATTGCGTCTGCCTTTGTTAGGGGTGTTGTAGCATGCCCTTCGAGTCCGGATGTTCCTTCAAAAATTACCATTACGTCTGAGATCAAATCCATTAGCTGTATGTCATGGTCAATTATGATTGCGGATTTTCCAAAGGAGCGCACGAACCTTTGAATGAATTTTGCAATCGCGATCCTGTCTTCTACATCCAAAAACGCCGATGGCTCATCTAGTGCATATACATCTGCTTTTTTTAGGAGGCACGTTGCCACTGCCACCTTTTGCAATTCTCCGCCAGAGAGATTTTTAATTGACTTGTTGTAGAGTTTTTTGATTTTTAGCGGATCGATTATTTGTTCTTCTTCTATGCTTCCAAAAATCGGGCCCTCGTTTGCTTTCTCTAGTACTGACATGACATCTACATCATAGTCACTTGGAATGTACTGTGGCTTGTAGGAGATGGTGACTGCCTTATCGATGCTTCCCTCGTCTAGCTTTTCTGCCCCGGCAATCATCTTCATCATAGTTGTCTTGCCAAGTGCGTTTGCACCCATGATACCTAGTACCTCGCCCTTTCTTACCTGCCCTGGCTCTATTGTAACAGAAAATGCTGGATATTTTCGTTTTAGCACCGGATATGTAATTACAACTTCGCCTTTTTCAAAATCATCATGTGATGTGGCAACATCAAAGCTGAATTTTTTGTCCCTAAATCGAACGTTTTCACTTGGGATGTATCCGTCCAAAAAGACGTTGATTCCTACCTTGGTTGAAAGAATTCCTGACACTATGCCGTATGCTGCCGGCTCGCCGTACAATATCTCGATGTAATCTGAAAGAAAGTCCAAAAGAGTCAAGTCGTGCTCAACTACCATTACTGACTTGCCCAAATTGGCAAGGCCATGGATTACCCGTGCAACTCCCCGTCTTTGAAATACATCGTTATACGATGATGGCTCATCAAAAAAGTAAAAGTCAGCTTCTCTGGCTGCTGCCACTGCAACTGCCAGTCTTTGTAGCTCGCCTCCACTCAGTTCCTTTATGCTGTGTTCGACAGAGTTTCCCAAGTCAAGCTGTTTGATAAGATCAGAGCCTGCGCCCCTTTGGTCATAGCTGTCAAGCAGCTCCTTTGCTGTACCATCGAACATCTGAGAAACATTGTAGACTTGTTGCGGTTTGATTGAGGCCTTGATGTTCTGGTTTTTTATTTTCTCAAAATGATCCTTGAGCTCAGTTCCTGCAAAAAATTTTAAAATTTCGTCCCACTCTGGAGGGTTCTGATAGTTGCCGAGATTTGGTTTTACGTTGCCAGACAAAATGTTGACGACGGTACTTTTTCCCATTCCGTTTCTACCAAGGAGTCCGACAACTTCGCCTTTTTTTGGAGTAGGAAGTCGATACAGTCTAAACGAGTTCATCCCGTACTGGTGAATTTTGTCAGTTGCTAACTCTGTTGCCAGATTTACAATTGTGATTGCCTCAAATGGGCAGACTTTGACACAGATTCCGCAGCCGTTGCAGAGATTTTCGTCTATTTGTGCTTTTTTTATCTCCTCGTTTAGTATGATGCAGTCTGCTCCGGACTTGTTTACTGGACAGTACTTGATGCACTCTAGGCCGCACTTTTTTGGCTGGCAGAGTTCCTTGTCTAGAACTGCTACTCTGTGTGTCATGATGTGATCTTTGCTTTGTTCAATTTATATCCAATCTGTATGCAAGTCGTAATCTTAATACAGAACATTTATTGAAAATTCTTCAAGCCGGCCATAGAGTTGGGGCGCGACCCAGTCTCATTCCGAACCTGGAAGTCAAACCCGACATCGCTACTGTGCTACTAAGATGCGAGAGCTCTTGGGAAGCAGTAGTGCTGGCATCTTTTAATCAAAATGTTATATGCTGTGGTTTTTGATGATTTTCCATGCCAAGATGTACGGTGTGCGGCCAAGAGCTAGAAAACGACATTAGATTCCTAAACCACATGATGGAAAAGCACGGATTTAGAAATCCAAGCACTGGAACCCCTGATAGAAACTCTAGGGGCTACTAAGATAATCTAGAATCAATCTTACACCAAATCCTGTTGCGCCCTTTGGGTTGTAGGATTTGTCTTTGGAGCCGCCCTGAATCCATGCAGTCCCTGCAATATCAAAGTGGGCCCACGGAGTGTTTTCTATTGCGTTTGCCAAAAACGCAGCAGCAGTAATGGTGCCTGCAGCCCTGCCAGCCCCGACATTTTTGATATCGGCATAATCTGATTTTATCATCTCCATGTAATCGTCGTTTAGTGGCAGCTGCCATATATCCTCGCCGGTTTTTTCTGAGGACTGTTTTAGCTTTTCTGTAAGCCTTGGATTATTGCTTATCAGTCCTGCTACATTTGATCCGAGGGCGACAATGCACGCCCCAGTCAACGTTGCAAAATCAATTATCTCTTTTGGCTTGTATGTCTTTATTCCATATGATAATGCATCAAATAAAATCAGTCTTCCCTCTGCATCCGTGTTTAGGATTTCTGCAGTTTTTCCGTTGTACAATCTGATGATGTCGCCAGGCCTATACGACTCACCACCCGGCATGTTCTCAACAGATGGTACAATTCCAACTAGGTTCACTGGGAGTTTTAGCTCCGATGCTGCCTTGATTATTCCAAAAACGGTGCAGCCGCCGCACTTGTCAAACTTCATCTCGTCCATTTTGTCTGCCGGCTTGATTGAAATTCCGCCAGTGTCAAAGGTTACTGCCTTTCCAACTAGCACGGTTGGTCTCTCTCCTCGTTTTCCATTGTATTCAAAAATGATTAGCTTTGGCTCGTTTTTGCTTCCCTGGCCTACTGCGGAAATTCCACCAAATCCTTTCTTCTTTAGTTCGGATTTTGATAGTATGGTGCATTTTACCTTGTTTTTAGCTGCAAGTGATTTTGCAAAGCTTGCCAGCTGTGCAGGACTGCAATCATTTGGTGGCAGATTCGCAATGCTTCGCGTGTAGATGACTCCGTCTGAGACTGTTTGCGCTCTTGTTATGATATCTGAAATTTTGGTGGGATCGGAGACTAAAATCGTGAGGTTTGGCTGCCTTGATTTTTTTTCTTTTTTGTATTTATCAAAAGAGTACAATGAAAGACTAGAGCCTTCCACAATTGCACTTGCAGCAGTTTTGGTGCCTAGCGGCAAATTGTTTGAAACTATGCAAAACTCGTCTAATCCAAGCTCGCTTGATTTTTTTGCAATCTTGCCTGAGACTAGCCTTATGGACTCGTGTGTGATTTTGTCCTTAGGTCCAAGACCGGCTATTACGATTCTTTGTGCTGGAATCATGCCGTGAGTGTGAATAATGGAGATGCTGCCAAGTTTTCCTTTGATTTCCCTGCAGGCCTGTTTTACTGCGGCAGCTAGTCTGTGATCAATTTTTGAAAAGCCAAAAGGTGTATCTTGTTTTTCTGCGACAAAATAACATAACGCCTGAGTTTTTTTCTTTATAGGTTCTGTGTTTTCTGCTCTGACTATCACAAAATGCCTACATTTTTTTGGATATTATAGCTTTATTGAAAATAAAGCGTATCGATAAATAGTGGCATATTCAACCAAGCTGCATGAGTAGCATGAAATGCGTTTCTTGTGGAAAGAGCTTCTTCTCACCTATGGGGTACAACAAGTGCAACACTTGTGCCAAAAAGGACGGAGAGGGTATGGGTCACGATGAACACGGACACGACTCGTGTGGCTGTGGACACCACCACTGAATCATTTTACAAAAACTATGGGGCAGCTTGCTTTTTGAAGTACGTCGATTGCGACGCTGCCAATTAGGAATCTTTTTGGACTTTGCCTAGATCGAGTACCCATAACTATGAGGTTGACTTTTTGCTGGCTACAAAACGCCACAATTGAATCAGACACGTTATCCGAAAGTATGGTATCTGTGTATGTCTGCACGCCAAACCTTTTTGCAATAGATTCTATTATTTTGAATAAATGGTCCAACTCTGAGACTCGTTGGCGCTCAATTATCTTTTGATGGCTACTTACCTGTAGGAACGAGCTTGCCAAAATGTTGCTGTGCATTACGGTGATGACGGAAAGCTTTGCGTGGTATTTTTTTGCCAAATCCAGTGCAAATTCAAATGCGTGATACGAGATCTCAGATTCGTCAAATGGAATCAAAACATGTTTGATTAATGATGGCGAGACCTCTCTGCAGACATCTATTTCTGGGCATATGATCTGGGTGTCTTGTGCCATAGTTTGTTTGCGACATTTTTTCTTATATGATATAGTGTGTTCAATTCTGCCACCATCTGATAGTTTGATTGATTAATTGACATTATTTTACCAGATTTGCTTTAATGAAAAACCAGAACAAACAACGAATGTCAGAAGACAAACAAAAACCGCCGACTCTAGTCCAAGAATTACTAGACAAATTCAGCACATTAATCACTGCTGCCTTTGGTCTTGTAGCAGCACTTGCTTGGAACTCGGCAATACAGGCGTTTTTTAGGGAATTTTTTGGAGAACAAGAAACCTTCCTGCCAATGTTAGTTTATGCCATAATAGTGACAGTACTGGCTGTAATAATCACCTTTGTTGTTGCACGAGCCATCACAAAGGCAAAAGAAAAATCCACAAATCTAAGTCTCTAGAATTATTTTATTGGTATTGTCTTGCTGTGAGTAAGAAGACTGGCGGACCTCACAAAGACTGCCTTTGCGGTCTTGCACTCTACATCGCATGCTTCCAAGTCGTCTGTATTTTGCAGCTTTTTTCCACTTGTGCTAATGAGTTCTCTGAACAACGGACACAAAGCAGCCCTGCCTCCGTATGCTGTTTTTCCGTCAACAAACCAAAACATCTCCAGTGCGGATGAATCCAGAATCTGGTTTCGGAGCTTTTCTCCAAGGTTTGTATAATGGCCAACCAAGTTCAGTCTTCCTTTTGCCAAAAAATTCACCACCTTGGCAAACTGGATGCACAGGTAGCACTTGTTATCATATATTACAACTGGAACTATGTCTTGCAGATCCACGATCTACATACCAGTCCTTGAGATTAAAATTTTGAGGATATAGCTTTTTATTTAATTCAGCGGGTGTCTCAAATCATGAACTGGCAGTTGCACCAACTAATTTTGCAATTTGATTAGATATGGGCCTTAATTACTATCAAATTAAAAAAAATGTTCGCAAAGCCCGAAAACTGGTAATACGTGCCACATCACTTGCAGGCTCGGGGCATCCTGGTGGTTCTTTTTCTATGGCAGAAATCATGGGATGTTTGTTCTTCAAGTATCTTCGTTATGATCCAAAAAACCCAAACTGGGAAGACAGGGACAAGCTGATACTATCCAAGGGTCATGCCTCACCAGGATTATTTTCAAACATGGCAGTTGCGGGATATTTTGAGCCAACTGAGCTTGATACGCTTAGGGCCTTTGGAAGCAGGTTGCAGGGACATCCAGACCTAAAGTGCCCCGGAGTGGAGTTTTGCGGAGGCTCGCTTGGAATAGGACTGTCGTTTTCTGTTGGCTCTGCTCTTGCTGCCAGACTCGATAAAAAACCAACTAGGATCTTTACCGTTTTGGGGGACGGCGAAACAGACGAAGGCCAAGTCTGGGAGGCTGCGATGACTGGGACAAAATATAAAGTCGACAATCTTACCGCGTTTTTGGACAGGAATTTCATCCAGCAAGATTCCTACACAGAAAAAGTCATGCCTCTAGACGAAGTGCTGACAGGAGACGACATATCGGAGATGTGGCGGGATGCAAGCAGATGGAAGGTTGGAGACAAGTGGCGGGCTTTTGGATGGAATGTAATAGAAATTGACGGACACAGAATAGAGCAGATTGACTCTGCAATAAAAAAGGCAACACAGACAAAAGGTGTTCCAACAATCGTAGTATCTAGGACAATTAAAGGAAAGGGAGTGGAGCACATGGAGGATAACCCAAAGTGGCACGGCCAGGCCCCCAAAAAAGAATTCGTGCCAATCATTGATTTGGAGATTGACTCGCAGTCCATGATTGCGCCATCAATTATTGCGGGAGATATGAGCAATTTGGCAAACGAGGTAAAAAGATGCGTCAACGGACGTGCGGACTATATCCATCTGGATGTGATGGATGGGATGTTTGTCCCAAACAAAACATTTGATCACACCAAAATCAAAGAGCTAAGACCCATCACTGTAATTCCATTTGATGCACACTTGATGATTAATGAACCAGTAAAGCATGTGCGGGATTATGTCGATGCCGGCTCTGACATCATAACAGTTCATGCCGAAGTGTGTGATGCATCAAGCTTTGGCGAAATACATGATATTCTAAAAGCTAGCCAGGTGGGTGTGGGCCTTGCAATAAACCCAGACACGGAGCTTCCTCAATGGTCATACCAGTTCATACCAAAGCTTGATCAAATCATTGTAATGTCCGTAGTTCCAGGAAAGTCTGGACAAAAATACATCGAGTCGTCTCATGAAAAAACACAAAATCTTGCCAAGATTTTATCTGAAAATAATTTTGATGGGTACATAGAAGCAGACGGCGGCGTGACGCTGGATAATATAGCTGCATGTTTTGCAGACGGCGCACGCGCATTCGTTGGAGGGAGCGCAATAATTGGACAGGCTGACGTGCGCCAAATAATCAGGGAGTTTAGGCACAAAGTAGCGTACGCAAGACGCAAAACGCTAATTCAAAAAGCGCATGAGCTTGGGGGAAAGGAACTGGTTGCAAAATGGATTGAGCTTCACACAATTGGAGAAAAAAGAAACCAGCTCAATGTGATTGCAAAGGAGCTTGGATACACATGAGCGTACAGATGACTGATATGCGTACCATTTATGGCAAGACACTAATTGACATTGGGCAGGAAAACCCAAGCGTTGTTGTTTTGGGTGCAGACACATCTGACTCGCTCAAGACAGCTGATTTTGGAAAAAAATTCCCAGAGCGGTTCTTTAATGTTGGAATTGCAGAAGCAAACCTGGTTTCAGTAGCTGCAGGGCTTGCCATCTCTGGCAAGACTCCGTTTGCAAGCACATACGCAATATTTCTGCCAGGCCGCTGTGTTGATCAAATAAGAAATGCAATAGCATATCCTTCGCCTGGAGACAAAAAGGGACTAAACGTCAAGCTCGTAGTATCACACGGTGGGATATCGGTGGGGGCTGACGGGGGCTCACACCAGCAAATAGAAGACATTGCAATTATGAGGGCCATACCACACATGTCGGTTCTGATCCCAGCAGATACTGTAGCAGTAGGCAAGCTTACCTGGATCATTTCACAAAAGTATGGCCCGTTCTACATGAGGATGGCTCGTTCTGCAACACCACTGGTTCATTCAGAATCCCAGGAATTTGAGATCGGCAAAGGAATAACGCTGAGGGAGGGTGCAGACTGTACCATAGCTGCCTGCGGCATTACGGTAAAGATGGCACTTGATGCAGCAGACTCGCTAAAACAGGAAGGAATCTCTTGCAGGGTAATTGACAGCTTTTGCATAAAACCAATTGATGCTACATTATTGGAAAAATCAGCAAGAGAAACTGGATGTGTGGTAACGTGTGAGGAGCACAACATTCTGGCGGGCTTTGGCTCTGCAGTCTCTGAAATAATATCAGAAACATATCCTGTACCAATTAAGAGAATTGGCGTGGCTGATAGGTTTGGCGAATCTGCGCGGGACAACGAAATTCCACTATTACTGGAAAAACATGGCATAACATCAATTAATATATCAAAAGCCGTAAAGGATGTAATAGGGAAGAAAAGACGATGAAGATCTTTTTAGACACTGCCAACATATCATCAATCAAAACGTACAACGACATGGGCCTACTGGATGGTATTACTACAAACCCATCACTTTTGGCAAAAGAAGGCGGCGATCCGCAAAAAACGATGGAGGAAATTGTGCGAATTGTAAAAGGCGATGTCTCACTAGAAGTTGTCAGTACAGAATACAAGGGAATGATTGAGGAGGCCCACAGACTAAAAAAATACGGCCCTAACGTTGTAGTAAAATGTCCGATGACTGCTGATGGCCTCAAGGCCTGCAAGACTTTGAGCTCAGAGGGGATTCCAGTAAACGTAACTTTGGTGTTTTCTCCAAACCAGGCAGTACTGGCTGCAAAATCTGGCGCAAAATATGTCAGCCCGTTTATTGGACGACTGGACGATGTCGGTGAGGACGGAATGTCTCTAATTGCGGAAATAAAGCAGATCTTCAATAATTACAACTTTAAGACCCAAGTTCTAGTTGCCTCTGTTAGGCATCCAATGCATGTAGTTGAAGCTGCAAAGATTGGTGCCGATGTAGTCACACTGCCTCCAGATGTTTTAGGCAAGATGCTAAAGCACCCGCTAACAGATATTGGCCTGAAGAACTTTTTGGCGGACTGGGAAAAGCTAAAGCAGGAAAATCCTAATATTAAGATCTGAGAAATCAGTCAACTCCAAAAATATTCCCAAGACCGAAAATTCCGTTGGAAATATTTCTGGCTGAAATGGTTATTGCAAAAATCTTGGAATTTTTTTTGCCAGATGAGAAACAGATACCCGGCCAGACCCCACGGCAATAATGACTAGTGCTGATGCAAGCAAAATCAGGGGAAACTCGTACCCAAACTGACCTGTCAGACTGGCGGCTTTGAGAACATAGAATATGGCGCCAAGCATCACAATTGATAGTAATGCAGCTGAAAGTCTAGTCAAAACGCCAACTATTAGTAATATTCCAGACACAAACTCTGCTAGGCCGCTTAGGAACGCCATTTCCACGGGCAGGCCAAACTGCGGAAAGTAAGCTGCGATTGCAGGATCGAATTTTTCAAAACCATGAGCTACAAAGATCGTGCCTAACGCAACTCTTAGTCCAAAATATACAATGTCAGCTTTCAAGCTTCCCTGCATACGAAAATCGACGGTATGTGAAATTTAAACTAGCTAGTGCACTATTCGTAATTAGATTACTATACGGTAACTATGTTACCAATCACTTTTAAAACAAAAACATGGATAGACGTCAATTGATTGCTAGAACTGGAACTTTCAAATTAGCTAGCTTGTTGCTAGTTTCAATTCTTCTTAGCTCTGTAACGTTTGATGCCGCTTTTGCAAAAATCGATTCGCCAAAAAAACAGCTGGCAAGTGGCGTTGCACCAAAAGATGTAGTTTGCAGACAAGGACTGGTTTTGGCAATTATTTTTGATAATGTCCCAGTCTGCCTAAAACCGTCAACTGCATCAGAGCTGGAAAAAAGATGGAACACAACTCTAGTCCTCCCAGAGCCTGTACAACCAAAAGCTGAAACCTCCAAAAGCGAACCAAGCACAAAGAGCACAACGGGTGCAACGATTCAGGGACAGCCTGGTAAGGCAGCAGCGCAAATTCAAACCATCCCGGCATCCAGCGGATCAATAGTTAATTTTTACATCACAGACGATGATCTCAATACGAGTCCAGGCGGAGTGGACATCATATCTACCGATGGATTATTGGAGTTTACCATAAGTGGCATATCAATTACGGGACCAGAAACCATGATAGAGACTGGACCTAACACCGGCAAATTCTATGTGCGACTTGAGCTTCCCGATACAATAAACGGAAGAGATATCACGCAAGACGATGTCGTTGTGATAAGATATTTGGATCAATCCGGAGCTGCAGGAGAAAGTAGAGTCAGTGTGGCATCAGTGCCACTATCAAAAACATATGCCCAAGCACAGGCATCGGGTAGGGGGCAAAGCAGAATTGGCCATGAGTTTTCCGTGAGAATTTATGAGCCTGACGCAAACCTGGACTCTAGAGAAGTTGATAGGATTCCCCTGAGCAGAATAGAGTTTAGGGCAGAGGGCGGAATCAGAACTACACTTGCAAATCCAGTATTTGATGCAAACTCGTCACATCTTTTGGAGACTGGAGAAAACACCGGAACCTTTCAAGTTGTAATTAAGATCCCACGTACCATAAATGGCAAGACAATCCACATTGGAGACTGGTACGAGATGACATATGTAGACGCATCCACCCCATCAGGTACCAATGAGAAGATTGTACTGAAAGGAAGAATTGGTTAGAACATAATTTTTGCAAAAAACTACACACTCCACAGTAGTCTATGAAAGGGTAACAAAGTTACCTACCATTGATAAACAACGATTTTAAAACAAAAATCATAAGTGAACCTAATGAACAGAAAACTACTATACGTGTTGCCTGCAATGGCCGCAGTTGTTGCACTCATGTTTGTTGTAGCTACACCATATGTTCTCGCCGAGTCTGGCGACAAGGCGTGGAAGATGGGACCAAAATTTCACAAGTTCCACGCAATCCAAGTTGACGGGTTTGTAGGTAGTATACCGATCGCTGAAGATACAGACAGGGCCACTCTAAAAGACCTAGTCACAGTATCTCTGAGTGAGGCTGCCCAAGGCCTGGATGTGCACATGGCAAAGCTTGGCAAAGTAACAAACGAAAACGGCGACAAGTTCCTGGCGTGGACTCTGGTTTCAGTGGACAAAAATGACGACACAGTCACATTCACTATACATGTAGTCGATGCCGGAGATGCAGACAATACCGCACAGATAACCAAAGAGTTCGATCACAGCTTCAAAATGCACCACGACTCTGACGAAAAGGCATAATGCCTCTTTCTTTTATTTTCTAAATTTCCTACCGAGCAGCTTAATTAATTCAAAATGCATTACATATCATGGCTGATAAAAAGAAGCTAAACACTAGCAAGGACGACTATGACAAGGCCGTAGTATCTGATGACCCTACAAGTACCAAAATAGATTTAGAAAGCCTAGCCAAAGAGACCATGAAAAAGTTCAAGTCGCTATGAATGTCGAGTGGATTGTAACTGGAATAATACTTTTGGGCGCCATGGCAGCAGGTGGAGTCAGCCTGTATCTTAAGAAAAGAAAAGAGGCTTTGGCTGATTCGTCTGGGGATGCCCTAGATTCTAATGGAATCTAGCCATTCTTCAATAATTGATTAAATCCAAATTTAATCAAAGGTTATAGTCATACCAAATAATATCATATTGTACAAAAATGTCACAACAAAAAAAGAAACTGGCCATTGCTGCAGTAATGGGTGTAATTGCAGCCGCGCTAGTTGTAATGTATTTCGCACCATTACAAAAAGAAACCACGATAATTCCAATCACGCGAGAGGACGAGGAAAAATCAGATGCCTTGGGTGTGGCTCACAGATTTGTCCTCTCTAGTCCGACATTTGCTTTTGATGGTGACATTAACACCCTAAAAACCAAATACGTCGGCTCGACAAAATCAATTCCGCCTCAACACATGTTTAGTGCAACCTTTGATTCAAGCCACGGAGGATTTGGAAACAGGGAAGGGCAATTCCTAACCCAGGCCATAACGCCTCACCAAATGGATATGATAGTATCAGAGAATATAGTAATTTCCGCAGTAACTGATGATACCTGGGATGAGCTAAACCACCAATACGTTCTAAAAAATCCGCAAGAAAAACTGCAATCCCATGACGAGCCAGTTACTCCATTTGAGGGAGAAGTAAGTGATTATTCCTCACTGGTAGCAGCCATCAAATCACGAGGCATCTTAGTGGAGCTGACAGAAGAATTGGAGGATTCAATGTTTTCTGCGCCAGCCAAGGTGATCTCAGTTGGAGGAGCAGACGTTCAGGTATTTGAGTTCCAAACCGAATCTGATGCAAAAACATCAAGCCTCACTGTATCAAAAGACGGAACAGAAATTGGAAACAGCATAATCCGCTGGATTGACACACCGCACTTTTATGCAAAAGGCAAAATTATTATCCTGTACGTTGGACAAAACCCCGAGATTACGAATCTGCTTGAATCCATTTTAGGCGTGCAGTTTGCCGGAATGTGATTTGGCATTTTTTATCAATGCTAGATGTTCTACTTTGGTTTTCTTTTTCCCCACTTTATGACCCAGCCGTCCAATCGCTCCAAGATTTTGCCTAGGTCTCTTGCTTGTTTTGTCAGACTGTATTCTACTCGTATTGGAACCTCGGCGTAGACTTTTTTTGTAATCAAGCCGTGTTCTTCCAAGTCTCGCAGCCGCTCAGACAGCACAGTGTTGCTAATCTGCGGGATTGCCTTTTTGATCTCATTGAAGCGTGTCGAATCTTTTTCTGCAAGCTTTTTTAAAACCAGCAAGGCCCAAGTCTTTCCAAGAACACTCCATATCTCGTCTGCCCTACATTCAATTGGGCTGCGAACGTTGTTGGCCTTGCTGTATTCTGTTTCCATACCTAGTAGCAAAAACTATCTAATAAAAAGTGGTTGTGGGGAATGTAGCTGATTTTTAGAAATGACAGTGTCATCTTAAAAGTCAATTTTGCCCATTTTCCCGCTGTTGTAGTCTAGTATTGCCTGCCTTATCTCTCCCTCAGTGTTCATGACAAATGGCCCATAGCGCGCAACCGGCTCGCCAAGTGGAACACCTGCAATCAAAAGCACATCTAATGAAGTAACTGCATCGTCTGGTGCCTTGATGGTTATCTCGTTTCCATTCCTCTCAAAAAGAACTATCTGCTCTTTGTGCGCAGGTCTCTGCTCGCCTCCAAACAAGCCCTCACCATTCACTACATACGCAAATGCATTGTAGTTTTGCGGAACCGTCTGTACTGTTTTTGCTCCAGGTGGTATGGTGTAGTGGAGATACATAATTGGAGTTTTAGTGTCAATTACTGATTTCTTTCCCATGGATTCTCCTGCAATCACCTTTACTTTGATGCCGTCGTTGTTTTGCGCTACTGGAATTTTGTTCGCCAGCACGTCCTGATAATGTGGTTTGGCCATCTTGTCTTTTTTTGGCAAATTCACCCACAGCTGAAAGCCGTGCAGCGTTCCACCTTTATCTAAAAACTCTTTTTCTGGCATCTCAGAGTGGATTACTCCAGAGCCTGCAGTCATCCATTGCACATCGCCTGGCCTTAGCTTCCCAGAATGTCCATGCGAGTCTTTGTGCTCAAAGACTCCGTCAATCATGTATGTGACTGTCTCAAATCCCCTATGGGGATGATCAGGCGCTCCTTTTGCCTGGCCTGCAGACAGGACCATTGGCCCCATCTCGTCTAACAAAAGAAACGGATCAAACTCTCGCAGACTGTTATTTGGAAATGCCCTGTGCACCAAAAACCCCTCGCCTTCGAGCGCTGTCTTGGCGTCAGCTACTTGGTGTACTGAGCGATTCTTTGCGTTTTTTTCTAGACTTTGACTGTTTGTTGTGTTTTGTTTCACGATATATGATACACAGTATGTTATTTAAATATAGTAGTAATTACTTACTTAGTAGGATAATTTAACCATACCAAGTAAGAAAAAAATTACTTGGCGTTTTTGTTCGTGCAAGTCGCTTGCTAACAGTTAACCTACTTTCCATTGCTATACTTTCTAATTTAAATAGACTAGAGATGCTAAAATGATCATAACATGAAACTCTATTTGGAATTTGAGCCGTGCAACGAGTGCAAGGACATCATAAAGGAGCTAAGTGCCAACTCGCTAGGGCCAAGCATTGAGGATTCTAGGAAATTTTTGCGGCACATCACGTACAACCACAACGAAACAGTGTCTGCGATAGTAAAGGAGTTTCCAAAGCAAGAAAAGCAAGAAAAGTTTGACTGGTTTAGGTAGCCGAGGATTTTTTCCAATTTAGTGCAAATTCTGGATTATCAGCATTGCAGTATTGTGGCCTTCAAAATCCCAAAAAGAGGTGCCATCAACATGGGGAACATTATTTTTGCCTCAGATCCAATGCCCAGAAGACTTGGAGCCAGCCATCAAAACATCAAACTCTTCTTCTGTTTGTGTGACGCCACAAACCAAACAAAAACTGATCCAGCGCGGCTGGGCCAAACCTTCAGTGTGATGCGCCAAAAAATCAAAGCAGCAAAGTACAGATCTAAACTCTAACAAAATCTAAAGAACTGTTTAGTTGAATTATTACACGTCAGGAAAATATGTTTTCATAATCACAATTATTCTTTCGCCCTGTCTCGGGTTAAGTGATACCTGCACTCCATAATGTGTTGGCTTTGTTATTATCAGGCCCTCTCGGACCAGATCCTTTGCTATCTTGTCGATGATTTTTGCACCGTGTTTTCCAAGATCTCGTTCGTTGAACCCTTTTTTGATGTTCTCAAACGCAGTATGACTTGCACCCCAGTTTCCCCTCTTGTGTAGCTTAAAGAGAATGGTTGCCCTTATCTGAACCTCTGTTAACATGAGTTCACTTTCAATACTTTGAACGTCTAAAGTTAAATACTTTATTTACCAACTCATTTTGTGACATACAAACACAACGAGACTCTTTTGCTCAAATATCTGGGCCCAAGTCCAGTCCTAAGAATTATAGACTTTTTTTTGGACAATCCGCTTTCTGACTATTCCAAAAACGAGATGGTAAAGAGAATGGAGATGGGCAGAGTTACCTTCTTCAAGTATTGGGCAGAACTTGAAAAATCTGGTGCAGTAAAAGTAACAAGAAAGATTGGCCGGGCAACAATGTACGAGCTGGACAGAGAAAACGAGGTTGTAAAACACCTAATCAAACTGGATATGGCACTTGCAAGACGTGCAATGAAAAAGGCCTCAGAAGAATACAAAAAGCCTGTTGTGGTAAAATCAAGATAAATAATGGCAAAAACCAAATCGGGATCTAAAATTTTGATCTGGTTTAAGTATGGTAAATGCCCTTTGTGATATGGTGGTGCTCTGAGTGGAAATTATGGGAAGGGGTCCTTTGCAAATCATACAGGAAACTCCCCAGTACTATCAGTTGTTAAAAAAATACCTCGGCTACAAATTATTCAACAAGCGCAGCCCGATTTTTGGCTCAGTGGATATAATCAATGTCTGCAATCTGCACTGCACCCACTGCTACTGGTGGCTCAACAGAAAAGAAGACACAGAACTCACAGTAAAGGACTGGAAGAAGATAATCGATGAGAAGCTCAAAAAGCAAAACGTCTTTGTAGTAACTTTGGTTGGAGGCGAGCCGATGATGCGGCCAGACATTGTGGAATTGTTCATAAAAGAGTTCCCAAGGCGAGCCTGCGTAGTAACAAATGGCACCTACCCCATTCCAAAATATCCTGGGACATATTTTTACTGGGTCTCTATCGATGGAACCAAGCCAGTTCACGATAGGATTCGAGGAGAAAATGCTTGGGCGCAGACCCGCAAAAATGTGCTTGCATACGTGGAAAAAAACGGAGAAAAATCTTGGAAGGACATCTGGATATCGATGACTGTTAATTCTCAAAACTATCACACGGTTCGAGATGTCGTATCTGACTGGTACGATTACACCAACAAAATTGGGTTTCAGTTCCACACGCCGTTTGCAAAAGGCGATCCGCTCTGGCTTCCCTTTGGACCAGAACGTGATAGAGTAATTGATGATATCATATCTTTGCAAAAAGAGTACAAGGACTATGTCGCAAATCCCAGAAAAAACTTGGAACTGATGAGGAGGAGTTGGGGAGGAAAAGGCACAACACCAATTGACTGCCCAACATGGGGAATCATTTCTTTAGACCATAGGGGCAGAGAAAAACATCCGTGTTGCATTGGAAGTGCAGAAAAAGAATCACTCAAGCCAATCTGCGAGGACTGTGGGCTTGGGTGTTACTCCATTTTATTGAACTCTGGTCTGCGCGGATAAATCTATTCTAAAACCATCCAAATCTAGTGTACAATTGAACAGCTAAGAAATTAAGAACTAGTTTGATCATCAATACACCACTTGGCAATCATATACAGCCGGCTCGATAGCGAAATACAGCTCTTAGCCAAGTACCCAAAGGAGGTAAGGAAAATAGAGGACATTTCCCGAGTCTATAGGGAGCTAAAAGACGGACTCGGAAAGGAAGAAGGATTTTTTGCGTTTGCCAGAAAATGGAGAAAAAAAAGGCAGATAAAAAAATTTGAGAAAAACCAGTCCAGCCCCTTTTTTGCTGGGGCTAGAGGTGAGAGACAGGTACTTGAGCGGCTCTGCAATCTTTCCAATGAGTACCATATTTTTTGTGGCGTGCGGATACGACTGCCACGCGCTATCCGATACCGCGGAAAAAAGAACCTGAGGTCTGCTCAGATGGACTTTGTTGTGGTGTCAAAAAAGGGAGTCTTTGTAATCGAGGTCAAAAACTGGAGCGATGAGTATACTGCTAGTCATTGTGGGTTTAGCCCATACGAGCAGACAGAGCGGGCCGGTCGGGTCTTGTGGACTGTGTTAAAGTTCATGGAGATTCGGGTGACTGACGTTTTGCTTTCAGTTCAGGGCAACCTGCGGTATGATAGTAACTATAGAATGGTTTTGGTGTCTAGTTTAGGGATGATCAACAAGTTTTTGGAAAAAAGGAAGGATTTTTTGTCAGAAAATGATGTGAAAAGAGTAGTTGGGAAGCTTGAATTGTTATGTGCAGAATAACTTGACTCAAATAAAGTGGCCTTTTACTCTTTGGTAAAAGTGAAGAAAAAAATCATGATAATTACTGGAGCCGCCTTGCTTGTTTTTGGTTTTATTGTGCAGCTGCTTCCCTATCCTGATATAATGGTAGGTGATTTTCCTCTTGGCGCGTATCTTGTTGGCTCCATTTCTGGAATAGGTCTATGCTTGATCGGGTTTGCAATAGTGTATGATTTTATGGCTAGGCATCTGTAAAATCTTTAATTGAGTAACATAGATATTCTAACTAACTTAAAATAGTTAAGTACAAAATCATCTTTGATGAAAGAATACGTGCCGCTGGAGCCCCCAGAGGAGATAAAAAAATGCCCAATTGATAATACCTTTAAGATAATTGGCAAAAAATTCACAGTCCACATAATTCGGGACATATCGATGAGGGGCAAGAAGCGCTTTAACGAGTTTTTGGACTCTGTGGAGGGAATTAACTCTAACACTCTGGCCACACGGCTAAAGGAGATGGAAAGGAATGGCCTGATAAAAAGAAAAATATTTCATGAAATACCAATCAGAATAGAGTATACCCTAACAGAAAAGGGCGAGGACCTAATACCGATACTGGAGCAAATGTCGGCATACTCTATGAAGCACGCACCTCAGATATTTTTTGATGGCAAGACGCGGAGCTTTCAGAAGCTTTGCGGCAGGGATCCAAAATCCCTGTAGCTTAGGAAAAGTTGAGCTAGTTATGATATCGTTACTTGCCAATTTATTAGCTCAGCAGTGTAGTGTCATACCATGGTAAAACCAACCGATATAGTAAATCAATTCTACCAAACATGGAACACAAAGGATTTGGATGGTATGGCAGCCATGCTAGACGATGACGTCACATATGAGGGGCCCCTGCTCAGCTGGAACGGCAAGGAGGAATACATCAAAGGTGCAAAAGAGATCTTGCCAATGTGCGGCGAAGTCAAGGTGATAAAACAATACTCTGATGGCAACAGTGTCCTATCAATACTTGATATTACATTGAATTCACCTGACGGACCAATCATATGTCATACGGCAGACCAAGTGGAGATACATAACGGTAAGCTTGCCAGGACACGGGCGTTCTATGACCCGAGAAAAATTGCCAAATACTGCTCGCCGTAGGTTATATCATGTATGATGAGAGGCTGGCTGAGCGGGTGCGAAAATCGCTTGCAGGCAGAAAAAAGGTAACTGAGAGGAGAATGTTCGGTGGAGTCGCGTTTATGTTAGACGGGAAAATGTTTTGCGGCGTCATAAATGATGATCTGGTGATTAGAACCGGGCCTGAGAGCTATGAACGGGCACTGGCAAAACCTCATGCGCGCCCAATGGACTTTACTGGGAGGCCGATGAGGGGATTTGTTTATGTTGGGTCTGGTGGATGCAAGACGGGAAAAACTCTTTCGGCATGGGTTGATTCTGGAATCAAGTATGTCGTTTCTTTAAAAAAGGAAACTGATACCTAGAATAGCCAGAAAAAGAGGAAAAAATTATTGATAACATTAGGCGTTTGGTGTAGAACAATTTGTTTATCCTACCTTTTTTACATTACATCGATCCGATTTAATAGAAATTAGAAATTCAGTTTAAGCAATTTTCTTTGCAAGATCGCGCACGGTTTTGTCGTCAAAATCCAGCCTTTTCCGCTCCACTGTGGACTTGATTTTCTGCCAGTCGGAGCGATCAAACCTCTTTGAGGCGATCAGCCCGCCCGCGGCCACTATGTTCAGCACGTTTGAGAGGCTCCAGTAGCCGTCGCTGCTCACAATGAGATGCGACTGGATCTTTTTTAGTGCTGACTCGATCTCCTTTTCCAGCGTGACGCTTTTTTTGCTTCTCAGCTTATCCTGTTTTACTGGTAGTCCCATCCAAGGTCTGTTGCTGTAATTATTATAAAAACACCGTCTGCCAAGACTGGACATAGAGATATCCTACCTTCGGAAAGTAACGACTCTATAGAAACAGGTTCTAGAAGAATCTGCCATAATTCAAACACAAAACACGTACGATTTACGTATCCTACTTATATCCTACCATTGATCGATATAAAGCTGGTGCAAAAAGAGAAAACATACACAAGCATTTTATAGATAAATTCTCTGAACCCATGTTACTAGATTTGGAAGAGCCAGAGCAGAATTTTCATCTTTTAAGTAACACGATCAGTGCAAATGATAAATTTAGACCTAATCCAAAGGTACTTTCGCGTCTTGGACAAGCGTTCTACGAGAAAGAATCGCTGAAAAAATCGCACCTCCACTTGTTCTCAAGGACGAACTGGCCATCGCTCAAAAAGTACATTGACTGGATGGAAAAGGGCGGTTATCTGGAATATGACGGAAACAATGAACAATACAAGCCTACAGAAAGCGGATGGACACTGTTCAGGCTGATATCGCTGTTTTACGATCATATTGATTTCAAAAAGGGAAACTATCTGGCTCTAATATAAAAGATAGTCTATAGATGATTTCGAAAAGAAATTTGTTGATTGCACAACAGAAAATAACGCCTATTTAAGAATATCCTACTCCAAGTAGCTACTCAAAGTAAGTTCGCCTTATTAGTTAGTAGGAAGGTAGGAGGAGTCAATGACTATAAAAACGACAAAAAATGCCATCATAGCAATAGTAGCTATCTCAGCTATTCTATCTGTTGGATTCTCCTTAACTTCAGTTGAAGCAATTCAAGAGAAGATTGGTGAAACATTAACGCTCAATAGGGAGCCTAGTGGACCTCAGAAATATCTGGATACTAGCAAACCTGTTATGGTGACAAGCATACCCACAGAAAAAGTATCTCTCACGCGTGGTCAAACACAATTGATTCCAATCACACTGGATTATCAGAGCGGAACTAATGGTAAAATAACCATTAAGCCATCTGTTGATGGTTTTATCATTCCTGACTCTGTATTGAAAAGAACCACAATGCAAGAAAGGGCAGAGACATTGGGAGCAGGCAAAACACTAGAAGGAACAATACCGTTATCTTCACTGGTTGAATTTATTCCACCGATCGTAGTTCTAAACTCCGGCGATGCTGTACAAATTCAAATGAAGGTAACTATCCCCGAAGACCTATCTGAAGAAGTTTATGGTGACATAGGAATATCGCCAAGCTTCAACTTAATCGATAAGGTTAACGCGGATAACGTAGCTGTATTTTCTTCCTATGTAGATCTAAGGATTGAGGAATAAAATGTCCAAATTCTTACTCTTAATGGTGGCATCAATATCCATGCTAGGAATCGGTCTATCCTCGGCCGCATTTGGAAACGAATACTTTGCAGCATATCCAGACATTGCAAAACGTAGTGCAACCTATGTTTATCAAACCTGTGATTTTGGAGCAACCACGTCTACTATCACAGCTGATCTCAAGTGCATATCTTCAGCAGCAATGCAAAATAATGCTGATACACTTTCTGGTTATGGCGCTCAAAACTTTGTGGAGTATAGAGACAGTAATAACAAACTGTTCTATCATTCGCAAGTATGGCGCATATATGATTCCAACGGTGGAAGTCCAGGCGGTGCAGCAGTTGACTTTCCGCATAACTGTGAAACTGTTTCACCATTTTGCAAGGATCTAGGTCTAGAGAGTGATATTGATCAAGTAAAAACGCTCATGTTCTGGGTCTCTGGTACCATAAAGTTCTATGTTGAGAAGTACCCCAACAGTGGATCTGCCACTGCTTACTATAACCCAACATATACCCCAGGAGCAGACGACATCTCTACAAAATTTGCATCTGGCACTCAATCATTTACTGTTGGCTCCACAACTACAAAAGTCAAACTTACCCAATGGGGAGTAGAGGGCGAAACAGAAGCTGCAAATTGGGAGATCAAGCAACACGAAATGAGCACATGGTACCCATCTACAGGAAGTAACTTTGCTAATGATAAGGCTGTTACGACTGACCCGACAGGAACATCCACAACTGGATCCAAATTCCTTACTCGAATAATAGATGGAGTTAGACAATATGCGTCAATTGGTGAGGCCAAATATTGTGTTGATAGAACCAATAACGTAAACGGCGTAATCATGTGGGAAGATACTACAACCAACTGTGAATCGATTAATACCACATTCTGGAATTAATCTTCCATTCTTTTTTTAAATTGAAATTATTCTACGTATTAGATTGCATTTCAACAGAACCCAATTTACACATTACAATAATTTGTGCAACATGAAATTCATTCTAAATGTATCTCTGAAGTATAATTTTAGAAAATACACATTAGAACGAATCAACAGGAGAATTTAAAAATTAATTGCGGATATAGAACGTAATTTATAATGAAAAAATCGTTCAAGCTTGTATTATATTCTGGGATATTTCTTGTGGCTGCAATTATCGGACTGCTTCTAATATCAAATCATGATTTAGAAAAATGTGATGCTGTCTGTCAAAATGAATTAGAAAAAAAATATTCGCAAAAATCAGAAGGCGAAAAAGAAATGTTTGTACAGATTTCTTTAAAGAAGTTTTCAGCTGGACAAAAAGTGAATTATCCACTTGGTAATTTTACAATTATACTTGAAGGGTATTATCCTACGTATAATACGCCAGATATCAAGTTAAAAGATAATGCTGGTAATATCATTTGGACAAATTATGATGATATTGGTCATGTTTATTCTAGTCGAACGACCCCTACTGAATTTTGTAAAGTGTATTACTTTAATGACATAGGCGGGCCATTAATAATCAACAAAACTGGAACATACAAGATGATTTTTTCATTTGAAGAATTTTTTATTGAAAAGGAATTAAGAGTACTGCAAAGCACATCTAGCGTAAGTCTTGATGAGCCTGACTTTCATTGTCCTTGATAATTTATTATAGTTGTTTGTTATGTGATTTACTCTTATGGATTGCGATAAATTATTTTCAGATTTTAACATACCTTAATTCTTGTAATTCTCTGAAAGGAAATCCCACTAGACCCGCACCCGTGTAAGTGCCTATAACTTAGTTTTATCTCAAATCGCTTAAAAACCACACATATCATATCAATCCATGGACGATGAGGCCCGCAACTTCCAAGTAGCACAAATTGCCGAGCTAATCACTAATGATAAAATCTCACTAGACGAGCATGACCAAAAAAAGCTACAAAAATACATCGACTATGCAAAATCAGAATTCCAGCTATCTGATGATGAGTCCATGCAGCTGGTAAATGAAACATTTCTTTATCTGAAACTAACGGAAGCAAAAGACTATGACCCGCTACAGCAAGCAGACAAGTTCGGAGCAGGCTTTAGCTAAATATTATAAAAAATTCTACTGGTCGTAAATCATCAACCCTTTTTCCTCAAGCAAAGAATGTAGGTTGTTAACAGATCTATACACGTCAGCTTCTTTTTTTGCTCCAGTGCAAACCAATTTGCCGGACGCAAATAACAGTATCACGGTCTTTGGATCAAGCATCCTGTGAATTAATCCAGGGAATTGCTCTGGCTCGTACATGCTTCGAGGCAAAGTTCTTGCAGCATGCTCTAGGTGAATCTTGCCGCCCAAATTTATTGCAGCAACTATATTTTGCACAACAATTTCTGCGTCATTTTTAATCTTGATTCCTCCTTTGCGCAATCTCTCCACCACTGTCTGCACGGCCTTTACTGCCATTTCTTCTGACTTGGCACCAGTGCAGACCATCTTGCCTGTCCTAAAAATCAGAGTTGCAGTGCGAGGAGTCTTTAGTCTAAACACCAGTCCTGGAAACTGGTCTGGATGATATTCAGTGTCTGGAAACTTTTTTGTCACATCGTTAAGATCAATTTTCTGATCAACTGATGCAGAAGCTACTACATTTTCTACAGATACAATGGGCTTTGTCTGCGGCATTCGTGCTTTTTTAAATACCCCCTTTATATAAGGTGATAGTAAGACTGATCTTTCTTTGATGGTTAATCCGCTCTACTGGCTTTTCTAAGCTTAGGCGTCATCTGCGCACCTAAACCCGCAAAACATCCAGCGCTCGTCCAGTCTGAAAAAGTTCCTATAGCTTCCGCGGATTGATATCTGGGGCGTGGCAAAAGAGCCGCCGCGCAGAACCTTTTGGTTTGTAAACCACTTGTCATTATACTCTGAAAAGCCTGACTTGAATCCGGGATATCCTACGAATTCGGATGAGGTCCACTCCCAGACATCGCCTATCATCTGGTGGCACCCATAATGGCTTGTACCATCAGGATATGATCCAATCTCAGAGCATCCCCACAAAAACGATTCTAAAAGATTCGCGTGCTTTTCAGATGGGGGTTCATCACCCCATGGGAATGCAGTCTTGGTTTGCTTTTCCTCATTCCAGCAAGCTGCCTTTTCCCATTCTGATTCTGTGGGGAGGCGCCTGCCTGCCCACCTGCAGTATGCGTCTGCTTCGTAAAAGCTTACATGGCATACCGGCTCGCTTGGATTTATTTTTCTTCTTCCAATAAAGTCATCGACATACCAGTCACCGTCTAGCTTGTACCAATACATTGGAGACTCCCATTTGTTTTTCTGAACTGCATTCCACCCATCAGAGAGCTAGTACTTGTAGTTTTGATATCCGCCGGAATTGATGAAATCGATGAATTGAGAACAGCTAACTGGAAGCGCATCAATTTTGTAGTTGTTTAGGTAGACTTTGTGTTCTGGCAGCTCTATGTCGTAGCAGAATTCTTTTCCAGAATATCCCAAATTGTAGATTCCGCCCTCGATGTGGATCTGTTTTTGCTTTGCGTATGGCTTTGGGGCCTGTTTTTTTGTGGACGGCCTGTACTTTGCCCCAAGTATGTGCTGAATATCGTACACCAAAAGCTCCTGGTGCTGGCACTCATGGTGTATTCCAAGCTCAAACAGCTTTCTTTGAGACTCGTCTTCCTGGTTTGTCTCCAAAAAATTGACTACCTGCCTGCTGATTACATCATAATATTCTAAAATCTGCTCAGTAGTTGGCCTTGCGACAGAGCCCCTTTGTGTTTTGTCGTGCTGCTCTCCAAACTTGTTGTAGTATGAGTTTAGGTACTTTAGAAATTCTTCAGAATAAACCCTATAGTCATTGCTTGCCTGCTGGAGCAGCATCTCAAATAGCCAGCTCACATGTCCTAGATGCCATTTTGGGGGACTGACATAGTCTGCTGTCTGCACTGCAAAGTCATCACCCTCTAGTGTGTCTACTAGTCTTAGTGTGGTTGAGCGGGTTGCCTTGAACTCTTCTACTAGGGAATATGTCGAGAGCATTTCTATGTGTAGTGTGTTTTTAGTATTCATTTGTTTCTTTTTTTATACCACAAAAAAAATCACGCAATGATTTTACATTTATGATTCCATCGAAGCTTTTAAGAATCAACAAATAAAGCTGCATCTTAATTGGTTCAAATGAGACCTCATTTTAGCTCAAACTATGTGAGGACTGTACTTTCCCCAAACTGCACTCTGATCAAGACTCTGGAAAAAAAAGAGCAGGGCTTTGCAGAGGATGTGGCGTACGGCCTCACAAGAAAGGAAAAATTCATCCCATCAAAATATTTCTACGATGAGGCAGGCTCTGAATTATTTGACAAGATATGCGAGCTTCCAGAGTATTACCTGACAAGAAAAGAACTAGAGATTTTGGATTTGGCAAAGCAGGATCTCTCAGAATATCTGGATGGAAATTATTCCGTAGTGGAATTGGGAAGCGGCTCTGCGGTAAAGACTAGACATATCTTTGAGGTGTTGTGCAAAAGCCAGGAAAAAATAGCGTACTATCCGATTGACATCTCTAATGTAGTAAAGGAGAGCAGCCAGAGGCTGCAGGACGAGTTTGAGAATTTGCACATAACTGGGATTGTGGACCAGTACGAAGGCGGACTAGACCTAGTCAAGGACGTGGAAGGAAAAAAAATCATTGCGTTTTTTGGCTCTAGCATCGGAAACTTTGATCAGAAGAGCGCGCAGGACTTTTTAGGAAAGGTCAGAAGTGCTATGGGGCCAGGCGACCTGTTCTTGCTTGGCGTGGACCTAGTAAAGGGCAAAAAGGTTCTAGAATCTGCATACAACGATTCTGGGGGAATAACGCGGGACTTTAATCTGAACCTGCTAAGGAGGATAAACTCTGAGCTTGGAGGCGATCTGGACTATGCCAAGTTTGAGCATGTGGCATTCTACAATTCAAAGGAAAAAAGAATAGAAATGCACATCCGCTCAAAGGCCAGACAACAGGTATCGATAGAGAAGATCGATCTGTCGGTGAACTTGGAAAAAGGCGAGACCATAAGAACAGAATATTCCCACAAATATACAATACCGCAGATTAAAAAAATGGCAAAAAAAGCAGGGCTTAATCCAGTTAAAATCTGGCGCGATGAGAAAAACTATTTTGCATTGGTTTTGTTTTCTGTATAAAATCTAGTTGCAGCCGCAGCTTCCGCCCTTGCATGGTTTGGAGTGTGCCTTTACCATGTGTCGCATCATTCGCTCCACTTCGGTAAACTCCATTCCGCAAATCTTGCAGACTGGGCTCATATCCTGCGTGCTGTTTCTTTTGAAGAGCTTCATAGTGTGGCTGCTCTGGGATGGCAATAAAAGTGAATCGGTAAACTAGTGCGAAAAATGTTTATTTCGTAATCGTATAATTACAAAAAATGAAGGCTACATGGAATGATGTGATACTGGCAGAAAGCGACCAGACTATAGTAGTCGAGGGGAACCACTACTTTCCATATGATTCAATAAAAAAGGAGTTTTTTACAAAATCAGACACAACTACCATATGCGGGTGGAAGGGGATGGCAAGTTATTTTTCAGTTGTGGTTAATGGCAAGACCAACAAGGACTGCGCCTGGTACTATGCAGAACCAAACGATGCGGCAAAGAAAATAAAAAACTATGTGGCGTTTTGGAACGGCGTCAAAGTTTCCTAATGGTGGTTAATCCACTGCGTTCGGTATTCCTCATCAAATATCTCCGATGTAATGTCTGCGTCTTTTACTTTGGTAGAATCTAGCTGCACATCAAAGAATCCAAGCCTTCCTTTATATGGGATTGGAATGGCAAATGACTTTGCACCCTTTAGCAAAAATCCATACTTGGAGCCAGAAAAATCACAGTCTGCAAAATGATATTTCTGATCAGCCTGCCATTCCTTTTTTGTTTTGTATAATTTTACATCGTATATTGTGACTTTGCCTACTATGGCGCCGACTGGAAGTGAGGCCTGATCAATTCCAAGCCTTTTGCAATCGTATGTACGAATTTTGATTGGCGCATGGACTAGGAACTCGCCGCGAAATGCAGTATTCCATGATCTCAGCTCGATTGTTTTTTTGCCCCTTACTATTAGGTCTGCAAAGGGCTGGGAGACTGAGAGGCACTTGAATTTAGCCAAGCTACATCCGAATGGAGCAGCGGTTTGGACCCATCTCCAAGTCAGGAATCTGCATTGGAGAAATTGGTATGGTTCCCTTGTTTACCTTAATTATCATGGAATAGTTCATCGGGCGGGGCGTGGTAATCGATACAACCTTGGCCACAAAGTCTGGCTGCGATAAATCAAGCAGCGGGAGATTTTTTGCCATCTTGACAGTGGTGTAATAGATTCCGTTTTGAGTAGGCTTGATTCCTTCTGAGTGGTGTGTTGGAAATATCTTGGAATCATCTGAGAACTTGAGTAGCTTGTTGTGTATGGTGTCGTAAAGGCTTGTTGCGTATTCTTGTACTTGGTCTCGAAGATCCGGCCTTCCAATCCCCTCAACAAATAATGTGTCGCCAGAAAAAACGAACCTATCGTCTACCACATACGACATGCTACCCGCTGTGTGGCCCGGCGTGTGAATAACTTTGAGCTGCTTTGCTCCAAACTGTATGGAATCCCCATCGCCGATTCTTTCCGAATCTATTTTGTATTCTTCCAGCTTGCTAAAATACAGCTTTGCACCTGCTAGCTGCGCCAAGTCCTTTGCAGCAGAGACATGGTCCGCATGTTGGTGCGTGTCGATTACCTTTGTTATTACCAGTCCCTCTGATTTTGCAAACTCGACATACTTTGATGCAGGGTGTGTGGGATCAATTACTACTGCCTCACCATTTGAGCCTACTATGTGGGAGAGGCACCCCTTGCCCACCTTTTCCACTTGGATTATTGTAAGATCATTTTCTTTTAGCGTTGTAGAATTTAGGACCTGGTTCCACAAAGACATGCCTCCAACTAGTGAGCTTGCCTCGATTCCTTTTTGCGCCAAGGCAAACGTTGCAACCATTGAGCGGTTTCCGTGCGAACATATTGTAACAATCTTTTTGTCCCTAGGTATTGACGACTCCGCAGCCGGACTAAACAGCTGTGACAGCGGAATGTTTACTGCCCCTGGAATTTTATAGTCTGCAAACTCTTCTGGCTCTCTAACATCCAGCAAAAAGACGTCCTTGTCCTGCTTTAGTGAATCCCAAAGTGTATCGCCAGATATTGCAACATCCTGTGAGCTTTTGACTAGTTCTCCGTTCCATGACTTTATTCCATCTTTGAGATAATGTGCATCGAATCCGAATCGGGCCATCATCATTGCGTTTTGCTTTGATTCTGTACCATCATCATCGATTAGAATTATCTTCATTGATGGCGGAATCTTTGACATTATGACCTGTTTTTGCTGCATGTTTTGGTACACTGCGTTTGCAGCACCGGGCACATGTCCGTCCATGTAGCTTTGCTTTGCTCGGATATCCAAAATCAAAGCAGGAATCTTGTTATCGATGATTTGTGATAATTCTTCTGGCGTAACCTCTATAGAATTCATTTACGACATCACAGAATTTTACAGCCAAATTTAGAACTTTTGCCTAGCAGATTACTATTAGTTAATCTGCTTTCGATGTCGTCACTTACCAATTCATATACTTACCTAATGTAACCTAGTATCGTTAAGTGATTAATAGAGATGAAAAACCACACATTAATTTATAATGGATTGTCTGCGGCTGGCTCAGTTGGGGATTAATTATGGAAGAAAAATACAAAAAGGAAACTGTAACTGTCAGCCGCTCAGCTTGGTTTACCCTGACAATCCTTAGCAGTACGCTCCTGACAGTCTTTTTTTCTGAGACAATGCTTTTGCCAGCAATACCAGAAATCATGGATGACTTTGAGATCTCCTTTGGCACGGCTGCCTGGATATTTAGCGGCTACATGATCGTAGCAGCTGTTATGACCCCAATTGCGGGAAAAATGTCTGATGTTTATGGAAAAAAGAAGATACTGCTTACATTACTGATTATCTATATATCTGGAACAATTATCGGCGTATTTGCAAATGACATTTCCATTCTTCTAATCAGCAGGCTACTGCAGGGAGTAGGCCTTGCGGCAGTTCCGGCAGCATTCAGTTTGGTCAGAGAGTCCTTCCCACCAGCCAAGATTGCAATAGCTATCGGGGTCTTTGGGTCTGCATACTCTGCCGGATCAGTAGTAGGACTCATGGCAGGAGCAAGCATAATTCAGAACTTTGGATGGAATACAACATTCTTCTTTATTGCCCCGGTTGCTGCCCTTGTGACATTTTTGATTGCAAGATTTGTCAAAGAAGGCAATATTCAGGAACATCTAGAGCCAGCTACTGAGAGTTCTCTAAAGAAACCATCAATAGACATCAAGGGTGCACTTGCCTTATCAGCTACAATAATTGCGTTCCTAATAGGACTGACACTTGTCCAGGTGGGTATAGGTTCTGAGAACGTTCCTCAGATTGCGACTGCATTTACAGCCTCGCTGATATCGCTGGCTGTATTTACATTCATAGAAAAAAGAGTCGCATCGCCACTAGTTGACTTTAGATTGCTAAAAGACAAGATACTGCAGCCGTCCTACATCATACTAATGGCAACGGGAATTGTGATGTTTTTGGCATATCCTGCCATAGTACAGCTTGTGCGAAGCCCTGTGCCGCTTGGCTTTGGGGGAAGCGCTGTAGATGCAGCAAACGTCCAGCTGCCATTTATGATAATGTTTTTGGTATTTGCAGCTACGACACCGTTTATCATAAACAGAATGGGAAACATCAAGCCAATAATTATTGGTGCCATAATAACACTCATCGGCTCTATAGGATTACTGATGTTTCATGCAACAGAGCTCGAAGTAACTGTAACTTTGGCTATAGTGGCAGCAGGCCTATCGCTTGCAAACCTTTCGGCATGGAACGTGGTGATAACTAAATCACCGATGCAGTTTATCGGAGTATCTACAGGAGTTGGCGCTCTCTTGCTGTTCATTGGAATGTCTATTGGTCCAACACTTGCAGGCGTGTACATGGCAGACTACGAAACAATTAGGGGCGTAGATGGGTCATATCCGTCCCCAGGATCATACGATCTGGTGTTTCTTACATCGGGATTGCTGTCGGCAACATGCCTTGCGTTTGCACTGATTCTCAAAAAAAGAGTAACACGTATCATTGCTGACTAATTCAAGGAATGAAATAATGTTTTATGTTATCTTCACAATGTGAGTGTTAAATCTTTTTCAGACTATAATGGTTCAATTTTGATTTAATCAAACCTCTTATAGTTTTTGACCATAATCTGATCAAGATGATGTATGCGCAAACCTTAACTGTACATTGGAGGGCTGCTCAATATTGAATTTCAAAATCACAGTAAGCGTGATTGCAGCAATTGCAGTTATTGGTTCTCTGGTACTGTTCTTTGCCTTGTTGCCTCAAAACCCGCCCACCCCCAACCCATACATGGTTCCCCCACAAATCTTTGATGAGCCAAAAATTGTCTCACTTGACGATTCACAACAAGTAAGAAAATTCAACACATATGATGAGGTCAGAAAATTCCTCCAAGACGTCCAGGCATCAAACACACAATACCAATACTATGACTATGGAGTAGCTGGCTCGTTTAGTGAATTATCCCGGGGTGGACCAGCCATGGCAGTCAATTCACAATGGAATTCCGGAGAAGTTGCGATACCCCTTACGGATTCTGCAAAGGCGCCAAGACCAGAGATGCCCCCAACTGATGCAAATTCGAATGGACCGTCATATTCGACTACTAACGTTCAGGTCAAAGACGTAGACGAGCCTGACTATATCAAAAACGACGACAAGTACGTATACATTGTCTCAGGCGACAAGCTCACAATAATTGAAGCATATCCTGCAGAATCAGCACAAGTCATACTCAAAGTGGGCCTTGATCTGCCGCCAGGCCAAGCATTACAAAACATCTTTTTGAACAAAAACAGGCTAGTCATCTTCTATCAGGATTATCAGGAGGCTGACTATATTCCGGAATTTGGGTTTGCCCCAACCAAGGTTTACTCGCAGCTGACCCACGCAGTAATAATGGATGTCTCAGACAAGGAAAACCCAAAAATAGTAAAAGACTACTCAGTCAACGGTTATTACAACAACGCAAGAATGATTGGAGACAACGTCTACCTAATTACAGTAAATGATGTCAACTATCCGCACCCAATAATTCCGCAAATCCGCGAATCATCAGATATAGTAATGACTCCAAGTGTGTTTTACTTTGATAACCCAGAGCAATATTATAATTTCAATACCATAACTGCACTTGATGTCTTTGAGGGAAAAATAAGTGCAGAGACGTTTCTGATGAGCGGCGCTGGAACCATTTACGTATCAGAAAGCAACATCTATATCACTTACCAAAAAAACCTCCCCTACAATTATTACCAAACACTAGAAAAGGACAGGTTTTTTGAGGCAATACTTCCAGCCCTTCCAACAGACGTACAAGAAAAGATCAAACAGCTAACGCAAGATACCACAATATCGCAGCAGGAAAAATGGAACAAAGTATCAGACATACTGCAGGAAGCGTACAACAAGCTGTCCTCATCTGAGCGAGCAAAGCTCTTCCAAAAGATCCAAAACTCGATAAACGAATACGACTCTAAAATCCAGCAGCAAACGCTTCGAACCATAGTGCACAAAATAAGAATCGACGATCTCTCACTCAAGTATGCAGCAAAAGCCGAAGTTCCAGGAAGGCTTCTAAACCAGTTCTCTATGGATGAAAATGAAAATAGATTCAGAGTAGCTACTACATCGGAATACTATGGTGCAAACCGCTTTGTCCAGTTCAACAACGTCTACGTCTTGGATGAAAACCTAAACACGGTAGGCAAGCTGGAAAAAATAGCAGAAGACGAATCAATCTATTCGACAAGATTCATGGGAGATAGACTGTACATGGTCACTTTTAAGAGAATCGACCCATTTTTTGTAATCGACTTGTCCTCTGATACACCAAAGGTTCTTGGCGCACTAAAGATTCCGGGATATTCAAATTATCTGCACCCATACGATGATACCCACGTAATAGGAATTGGTAAAGAAACCAAGGACAACCAGTATGGCGGGACGCAAGTCATGGGAGTCAAAGTTTCCCTCTTTGATGTAACAAATGTCTCACACCCAGTGGAACTGGATGTAGAAACAATTGGCAAGTCTGGAACGGAATCCGAAGTGCTATCAGATCACAAGGCATTGCTATTTGATAAAGAAAAAAACGCCCTTTCTATTCCAATCTGGGAAGACGGAGGGGTCACATACAACTCTGACAGGCAGTATTATGAGAACCGGATGTGGCGTGGATTTTACGTATTTGGGATAGACCCAAGCAGTGGATTTACACTAAAGGCAAAGATTACACACTCTAATGGTACGGGATATGACTATGCAAACCCAAGCAGGTCGTTTTACATTGGTGATGTGTTGTATACTGTTAGCTCAAATCTGATAAAGATGAATGACCTTGGTGACATGCACGAAATAAACCAGCTT
>Ga0187892_10002129_pt1 | contig 41389 bp, 35 predicted proteins | sample MA1701073metaG_FD_139345 | JGI IMG/M metagenome (GOLD analysis project Ga0187892, IMG submission 139345) | Bio-ooze microbial communities from a basaltic lava cave in the Kipuka Kanohina Cave System on the Island of Hawaii, USA - MA170107-3 metaG ... | reverse complement strand
GGGGCGCACCGCAGCGTAACGGAAGCGGAGCGTTACCCTAGCCGGTCGCAGAGCCGGGGCTTTTTCGCGACCTGCAGAGCCCGAAAGGTCCGAGCAGGAGGCGGGGACGGCCCGGACCGTCGATCTGACAGAAACGCCGGAGCGCGGGACGCTGGGCGTCCCTTATAGCGGCGGGTCGGGGTCTCCTTCCCGCCGCTACAATGGATGTCACGCGTCCCGCGCGACCTCTCCATCTTATCATCTAGCGTTCGGAAAAAAACCGGACGGCGGAACCGGCGGAGCTATGTCCACAAGAATGATGCACAAGGAAGGAGACGCTATTGCAGGGGCTGGCTCGCAGGGCGCAGCGCAGCGAGCGCGGGCGGAAGGTCGGAACTCTTCCGCATGCTTATTGCAGCAGCCTCTACCCGCCGGTAAGCCCAAGGCCATGACCCTCGCCGAGGCCGCCCAGCCGATCCTGAAGAACCGCAACGCGCAGGCGACGCTTGCCGCGGCGGCGGCGGCGTCGCTCGGTTTCGTCGCCCTTTTTTGGGACGCTTTCGGCAATTTATGGGAGCGCTGGGGGGCGCAACAGGAGTTGTCCCACAGCTATTTCATTCCGGTCATTTCCCTGTGGCTTGTGTGGATTAACCGCAGGACGGTGCTCGCGAGCGTCGGGGCTCCGTCAATCTGGGGCGTGGCGATTTGCGCGGCAGCAGCGCTGCTCGCGCTGCTCGGCCGCGTGACCGAGAGCTTTCTTTTCCAGCAGATCGGCATGGTCGTCGCGATCGCCGGACTTGTCGCCGCCTTCGGAGGCCTTTCGCTGTTGCGAACGACCCTCGCCCCGATCCTCTTCCTCTTCTTCGCGGTGCCGCCGCCCTACATGCTGATCACGATCCTGTCCTGGAAGTTTCAGGAATGGTCGTCGATCCTGGGCGTCGCCATGGTGCAGGCGATGAACATCCCGGTTTTTCTCACCGGCAACATCATCGATCTTGGCGAATACAAGTTGCAGGTCGCGGAAGCCTGCTCGGGGCTGCGTTATCTCTTTCCGTTTTTGAGTCTCGGCGTGATGACCGCGTACATCTATCGCGGGCCGCTGTGGCACAAGGCGGCGATCGTCGCGGCGACGATTCCCATCACCATTTTCATGAACAGCTTTCGCATTGCTGTCACGGCCGCGCTTGTGCAGGCGCAAGGCGTCGCGCATGCGGAAGGGGTGCTGCATTTCTTTGAGGGCTGGGTGGTGTTCGTCCTCTGCCTTGTCGCGCTGTTCGCGGTCATCAGCGCGCTCGGGCTTCTGCAAAAGCCGCGGGTTTCGGCTTTCGCGGCCCTCGGTTCGCCGGAACTGAAGCAGACAAGCCCGAGCCCCGGCGCGCGATCGCGCCTTCTTCCGCTCGGCGCGGTCGCCGCCGTCGCCGTCGCCGCGTTGGGACTCGCGCGCGTCGCCAATGTCGAATCGCTCATCACGCCGCCGCGCGAGGATTTCGATCGCCTGCCGCTCGAATTCGCCGGATGGCGACACGAAGAAAAGGAACTGACGCCCGACGTGGCGGAAGCCATCGGCGCCGACGACACCATCGTCGTGGACATGGTCTCGCCGAAGAAAGAATATGTGAACTTCTATCTCGCTTACCTCGAAGCGCGCCGCGACGCCCGCTCCTGGCATTCGCCGCGACAGTGCATTCCGGGCGGCGGCTGGGAGATCCGGAGCCATGACGTCTTGTCCGACGGCCGCTTCAACGGAGCGCCGATGCATTTCAACCGCCTCGTCATCGAGAACCGCGGCGCGCGCCAGCTCGTCTATTATTGGTATCCGCAGCGCGGTCGGAACGTCGCCAACGAATTCATGATGCGGTTCCTGTTGACCTGGGACGCCGTAACGCGAAAGCGCTCCGACGGCGCAATGGTCCGCCTGATGACGAATGTCGGCAATGACGAAACGATCGACGCCGCGGACGCGCGCCTCAAAATGGCCCTGGCGAATCTCGAGCCCGTGCTGCCGAAATATGTGCCGAATTGAGACTTTTCCGCCCAACTTTTCGCCGCGCCGCGCTGCAATGCTCTCTGCATGACCTCGTTGGAAAAAATCGAAAAAGCCATTACGGCGCTCTCGCCGGAGGATTTGCGCAAGCTCGCCACTTGGTTCGCGGAATTCCACGGCGATCTCTGGGACCAGCAGATCGAGGACGACGTCAAAGCCGGCAGACTCGACAAGCTCGCCGATGAAGCGCTGGCTCATCATCGCTCGGGGCGGACAAGTCCTCTTTGAAGCATTCCGCGACTCCGGAATTCTGGACTGCATTCGCGGCGCTGCCGGAACAGGTTCAAGCCCTGGCCAGAAAGAATTTCGAGCTTCTGAAAGCCGATCCCAAGCATCCTTCGTTGCGTTTCAAGAAAGTCGGGAGATTCTGGTCGGTTCGCGTCGGCGGTGCCGCGCGCTGGCGTTTGAAGCCCAAGACGCCATCGTTTGGTTTTGGATCGGCGGACACGACGAATACGAGCGCCTGATCCGGAAATAGCTAGCTCGTCCCCGCGCTCGCAGCACCCGCGCGATTTGCCGTTACTTCCGCCAGATCGCGATATATTCGTGATTGGCCGCCGCGCCGTCGACGCCGGAGACCGCGCGGATTTCGAGCGCTCCGGCGCTGTTGAACTCGCTCTGGTAATCGGCGGCCGTCATGCCGTGGCGGTCCTTGCGCTGATTCGCCGGCACGGCGGGCTTCTGCGAAAAGACGACGTTGTAGAAGACGCCGCCGCCAAGCCGGTAGGCGTTTACGTAAAAGGGGCGCCGTCCGGCTGCGACGTTCTCGTTGTAGACGGTCTGATAATCGCCCTTGGCGATGTCGGGCAGCAGCACCCAACCGCCGAGGTCCTGCTTGCGATAGAGCGTCGTGTACTGACGTTGTCCGTTGACCGAAACGACCGAGGCCGTGACCGACGAATAGCCCTTTTTCGTCACGTCCTTGAACGTCGCGTTGAAGTCGGCGTTGTTCTGGCCGTGCTTCGCCACAAAATCCATCGGCGGGCCCTTGACGAAGATCGCGTTGTAGCGCGGCTGCCCGCCCGAAAGCACGCTGTCGGCGTGCATCAGCGAAAACCCGTCGCCGGTCGCATCGTTGAATGTCGTCTGGTAATCGCCGCCGGACAGAAGCGCGAAGCCGAGCCACGGCGCGCTTGCCGTCTTCCAGATCGTGTTGAAATAGGGAACGCCGGCGACGGAATAGCCGTCGATCCACGTCATCTGGTAGCCGGAATCCGCCATATGCTTGAAATAGTGTCCCCAGTTCGCCGCCGTCTGCCCGTTCCAGGACCACAGCCCGCCGGTCCGCCGCGGCGACCAGACAAGCACGGGGCCCGGCGGGATCTGCTGTCCGGCGAAGGACGACCATTCGGCGTTTTTGAGCTTGCCGTAATATTCCGTCAGCGGATTGGCGAGGCCGTTGCGGAACAGGAGCTTCACCGACGTCGCCATGTCCGGCTCGGTGCGGTCGATATGGAGATGCGGCGCGCTCGAAGTGCCGACATTTCCGGTCTCGAACAGAAAGTCCCCGCGCTTGAGTTTGACCTGCTGGGCGGCGGGCACGGCGCTGTCGGCCTGCCATGTCGCCGGCGACAGAAGCGCGCCGTTATGCGGACAGAGCTTCTGCGGAACGGTGCCCGGCCGGCCGTGCGCGTAGCCGACGAAATTGCCGTTGGCCTCCTTGACGATAATGAAGTTGCCGGCGCCGAAGACTTTTCCGGCGCGCGTGTCGGCGTGCAGCCAGGTCTGGTCAGCGAGCGGCAGGTTCGGCGTCGTCGGATCAAGTTCGGCAGTGAAGGGGCGCGGATTCTCCGGCGCGTTGCGCCAGCAATTGACGATTGTTCCCTCGCTGATCGCATAGACCGGCTTCTTGTAGATGTAGAAATCGGAGTTTTTGGGGTTCTTCCAGTCGGTCGAAGGCTTCCAGTCCTGCCAGTGTCCGTCCGCCTCCTGCCGGCTCGCGCCGATGTCGTAGGCGAATTGCTGCCAGGTCGATTGGGGATTGTCCGGATTGTGGACCGGCTTGCCGACGAACACGCGCTCGTTGTCGGCGAAATCCTGCCCTTGATAGGGAAAATCGTCGAGCGCGACGGTGAGCTTTTTCACGGTGGCCGGATTGCGCCGGACTCCCTCGACGATCGCACGCTGGCGCGCATCGGGCTCGATCGCATCCGCTGGCGGCGCCTTCGCCAGACGCGCGACGACTGGCGCCGATCGCGCGGCCTCTTCTCGTTGCGCCAGCCTTTGTTCCGACGCGCCGGCGGCGCTTGTCGCGCCCGCGGCGAGCATGAGCGCCGCGTAGGCCAATGCGTGTTTCATGACGAGCCCTGTTTGATTCAACCGGGGCCGCAAGAATTCGGGTTAGAGCAACGCCGCCGCGCCCCTCGGGCAAACTTACGCCCGCAGCGAGGCAAACACAACCCGTGATTACGCGGCGGCGAAGGCGACACTAGAAAGATGCGCAGGGGCGGAATCTGCGCACCCCTACCCATCCATCTTCAGCGCCTTGATGAAGGCGTCCTGGGGGATGTCGACCTTGCCGAACTGGCGCATTTTCTTCTTCCCCTCTTTCTGCTTGTCGAGGAGCTTCCTTTTTCGCGTCACGTCGCCGCCATAGCATTTCGCCGTCACGTCCTTGCGCAAGGCCGCGATCGTCTCGCGCGCGATGACTTTTGCGCCGATCGCCGCCTGGATCGGGATCTTGAACATGTGGCGCGGGATCAGATCCTTCAGTTTCTCGCACATCGCGCGGCCGCGCATTTCCGCCTTATCGCGATGGACGATCATCGAGAGCGCATCGACCGGCTCCTCATTGACGAGGATCGTCATCTTTACGAGATCGCCGGTCTCATAGCCGGTCAGATGGTAATCGAAGCTGGCGTAGCCCTTGGAGACCGATTTCAGACGATCGTAGAAATCGAAGACGACCTCGTTCAAGGGCAGCGCATAGACGAGCATCGCCCGGCTTCCGGCGTAGGTCAGCTCGACCTGGCGCCCGCGGCGATCTTCACAGAGCTTGAGGATCGCGCCCAGATGCTCGTCGGGCGACATAATCGTCGCCTTGATCCAGGGCTCGTCCATGTGATCGATGCGCACCGGATCGGGAAGATCGGCCGGATTGTGCAATTCGAGGCTCGACCCGTCGGTCAGGTGCACGCGATAGATGACCGAGGGCGCCGTCGTGATGATGTCGAGATTGAACTCGCGTTCGAGCCGTTCACGGATGATTTCGAGATGGAGGAGGCCGAGGAATCCGCAGCGAAATCCGAAGCCCAATGCCGCCGAGGTCTCCATCTCATAATGGAAGCTCGAATCGTTGAGGCGCAGCTTGGCGATCGCCTCGCGCAGATTTTCGAAATCGGCGGCGTCGGTCGGGAACATGCCGCAGAAGACGACCGGCTGCGACGGCTTGAACCCCGGAAGCGGCGATGCGGTCGGGCGGCGCTCTTCGGTGATGGTGTCGCCGACCTTCGCCGCCCCGACCTCCTTGATCGAGGCGGTCATATAGCCGATCTCGCCGGGACCGAGTTCGCCGACCGGGATCTTCTTCGGGGTCGAGACGCCGACCTGGTCGACCGTGTAGGCGGCGCCGGTCGACATCATCCTGACGCGCATGCCTTTCTTGAGCACGCCGTCGACGATGCGCACGAGGACGACGACGCCGAGATAGGAATCGTACCAGCTGTCGACGAGGAGCGCCTTCAGCGTGGCGTTGGCGTCGCCCTCAGGCGCCGGGAGGCGATGGACGATCGCTTCGAGAACGTCATCGACGCCGAGGCCGGTCTTCGCCGAAATCTCGACGGCGGCGCTCGCGTCGAGCCCGATCACGTCCTCGATCTGCGCCTTGACCTGCGCGGGCTCCGCCGCGGGCAAGTCGATCTTGTTCAGCACCGGGACGATTTCGAGATCGAGATCGATCGCCTGATAGACATTGGCGAGTGTCTGCGCCTCGACGCCTTGCGTCGAATCGACGACGAGGAGCGCCCCCTCGCAGGCCGAGAGCGAGCGCGAGACCTCATAAGCGAAATCGACATGGCCCGGCGTGTCGATCAGGTTGAAGATGTAATCCTCGCCGTTGCGAGCCCGGTAATTGAGCCGCACCGTATTCGCCTTGATGGTGATGCCGCGCTCGCGTTCGAGATCCATCGAGTCGAGGATCTGCTCGCGCATGTCCCGTTCCGCGACCGCCCCGGTCATCTGAATGAGGCGGTCAGCGAGCGTCGATTTCCCGTGATCGATATGCGCGATGATCGAGAAATTGCGGATATTGGCGAGGGGAGTCATCGCCGCCGGCTATAGACGCCCGCGCGGCGCCGCTCAATGCAGGGCAGGGCGGGTTGGGCGAGCGAAAGCGATGACCCCGCCGGACGTTAGCGCCCCGCCTTCAGGAGATCGCGGATTTCGGCGAGGAGGACGACGTCGGCGGGCGCAACGGGCGCCGCGACCGGCTGCTTCTGCTTGAAGCGGTTCATCGCCTTGACGAGCATGAACACCACCCAGGCGACGACGAGGAACGAAATCGCATTATTGATGAAGGCCCCGTATTTTATGAGTACTGCATCCGTAGCCTCGGTCGCGGGCTTCACCGTGAGGGCCAGATTGGAGAAGTCGATGCCGCCGATTAGAGCGCCGATCGGCGGCATGATGACGTCGTCAACCAGGGACTTCACGATCGTCCCGAAGGCGCCGCCGATGATGATGCCGACCGCCATGTCGAGGACGTTGCCCTTGACCGCGAACTCCTGAAACTCCTTGATGATGCCCATGCTGATCCCTGCCCTTCCGCCGCCGCGCCACTCCGGCGCCCCTGAAAGCGCGCGATCCTAGCGGGTTTCAATCGCGCGGCAAGCAGAGTGTGGATGGACGGAGGCTGATAATTCGTTGGCAGAGTTTCGATGACGAAACGAGATCGCCTATTTGCAGGCCTCGGCGACTTTGTCGAGGGCTGCGGAAATGCCCTGCAGCGAGAACCGGTAGCTGGTTGCGGTGCCGCGTCCGGAGACCGCAGCCACACGCATGTCGGATCCCCGACGCATCGCGGACACGAGACTTTGCTCCTTCGCGGCCGCCTCTATGAACGACTCGTTCTGGTCGACATACATGTCCCACTTCTCCGATCCGACGCGGATCGTCGGCGCGGGGGCATCTTTGAGATTGTACCCGGCCATGAAACTCGGCTGGTTCTTGGCGGCGCCCGACTTCCAGGTGGCGACAAGAAAGAAGACATCGCCGTGATTGACGGACCTCGGCGACTTTTCCGACGCGTCAGTCGCTGCAAAGCAAATGCGATCGCCGTCGATCTCGCGAGTGAAGACGCTCCACGACTTATAGGTCGCGAGCGGCGTCGGCTCGGCTGCGAAAGCGGCGGGAGCGGCGGCGCAGGCCCCGAGCGCGGCGGCGGCGAAGGGACGTAAACGCATAGGACGGCGAACTCCGAAGGGGATCAATCCACACCGGCGCATAGCATGGTTCGTCGGATGCGGCGACAGGCGTCCGTGAGGGCTGGCGTCGCGCGACGCCATCCGCCATAAAAGCGCGATTCCCCCGATCGACGGAGGCCGCACGTGATTCCCGGTCGCGACACGCTGAAAACAAAGCGGACGTTGAGCGTCGCCGGAAAGACCTACTCCTATTACAGCCTCAAAGCCGCCGAACATAAGCTCGGAAACCTCGCCGCCCTTCCTTACTCCTTGAAAGTCCTCCTGGAAAATCTGCTGCGTTTCGAGGACGGTCGGTCGGTCACAACCGACGACATCGGCGCCTTCGGCGAATGGCTGAAGTCCGGCGCGTCTGAACGCGAGATCGCCTACCGCCCAGCGCGCGTGCTCATGCAGGATTTCACCGGGGTCCCGGCGATCGTCGATCTCGCGGCCATGCGCGACGCCATGAAACGCCTAGGGAAAGATCCCGAAAAGATCAATCCTTTGGCCCCGGTCGATCTCGTGATCGATCATTCGGTCATGGTCGATTATTTCGGCGGTTCGGGCGCATTCAAGAAGAATGTCGACCGCGAATATGAGCGCAACTTCGAGCGCTATCAGTTCCTGAAGTGGGGACAGGCCGCCTTCGACAATTTCCGCGTGGTGCCGCCCGGCACCGGCATCTGCCATCAGGTCAATCTAGAATATCTCGCCCAGACGGTGTGGACCGCGGATTATCAAGGCGAGACCTTCGCCTATCCCGACACGCTGGTCGGCACCGACAGCCACACGACCATGGTCAATGGATTGTCCGTGCTCGGATGGGGCGTCGGCGGCATCGAGGCGGAGGCCGCAATGCTCGGCCAGCCGGTGTCCATGCTCATCCCGGAAGTCGTCGGCTTCAAGCTGATCGGCAAATTGCCCGAAGGCTCCACCGCCACCGACCTGGTGCTCACCGTCACGCAGATGCTGCGCAAGAAGGGCGTCGTGAACAAATTCGTCGAATTCTACGGCCCCGGCCTCGATACGCTGGCGCTCGAGGACCAGGCGACGATCGCCAACATGGCGCCCGAATACGGCGCGACTTGCGGATTCTTCCCGATCACGGCGGAAACGATCCGCTATCTGACGGCCACCGGCCGCAGGCCCGAGCGCGTCGCGCTTGTCGAGGCGTATGCGAAGGAGCAGGGCCTGTGGCGCGACGCATCGGCGCCTGATCCGAAATTCACCGACACGCTCGAGCTTGACCTCGCTTCTATCCTGCCCTCGCTCGCAGGTCCGAAGCGGCCGCAGGACCGCGTCCTCCTGAAAGACGCGGCGCAGTCCTTCGCCGAAGCGCTCGACAAGGAATACGGCATCAAAGGCGGCCGCGGAAAACGGGTGCGGGTCGGCGGCGAGAAATTCGATCTCGGCAATGGCGATGTGGTCATCGCTGCGATTACTTCGTGCACGAACACGTCGAATCCATCAGTGCTCATCGCGGCCGGACTCGTCGCGCGCAACGCCCGCAATCGCGGCCTTAGGACCAAGCCATGGGTGAAGACCTCCCTAGCGCCGGGAAGCCAGGTCGTCACCGATTATCTCGAGGCTGCGGGGCTGCAGAACGACCTCGATGCCCTGGGTTTCAATCTCGTGGGCTATGGCTGCACGACTTGCATCGGGAATTCGGGTCCCATCCCTGAGCCGATCAGCAAAGCGGTCAACGAAAACGGCATGGCTGTCTGTTCGGTTCTCTCCGGCAACCGCAATTTCGAAGGACGGGTGTCTCCCGATGCGCGCGCAAACTACCTCGCGTCGCCGCCGCTCGTCGTCGCTTATGCGCTCGCCGGCTCCATGACAGTCGATCTGGTCCGCGACCCGCTCGGACAGGATGTGAAGGGTCAGGACGTTTATCTGCGCGACATCTGGCCGAGCAATCGCGAGATCGCCGAAGTCGTGCGCAAGCATGTGACCGCGCAGATGTTCGCGACGCGCTACGCCGACGTCTTCAAGGGCGACGACAAGTGGCGGAAGATCGACGCCGGCGACGGCGGCGTCTATCGCTGGCCGAAATCGACCTATGTGGCGAACCCGCCCTATTTCGAGGGCATGACCATGACGCCAACCCCGGTCGAGCCGATCGCCAATGCGCGCATCCTCGCCCTCTTCGGCGATTCGATCACCACCGATCACATCTCGCCGGCCGGCGACATCAAGGAAGAAGGCCCTGCAGGACAATTCCTCAAGCATCACCAGGTGCCGGTCTCGGAATTCAACTCCTACGGCTCGCGCCGCGGCAATCACGAAGTGATGATGCGCGGCACCTTCGCCAATATCCGCATCAAGAACCAGATGCTTTCGGGCGTCGAGGGTGGGCTCACCAAATATGTTCCGACAGCGGATCAAATGTCGATCTACGACGCGGCGATGAAGTACAAGGCCGCAGGGATTCCGCTCGTCGTCTTCGCCGGCAAGGAATATGGCACAGGCTCGTCGCGCGACTGGGCGGCGAAAGGAACCGTGCTCCTCGGCGTCCGCGCCGTGATCGCTGAAAGCTTCGAGCGCATCCACCGTTCGAATCTCGTCGGCATGGGCGTTCTGCCGCTGCAGTTCAAAGAAGGCGAAAGCTGGAAGTCGCTTGGTCTAAGCGGCGAGGAAGCCGTTACTTTGCATGGCGTCGAAAAGGTCGAGCCGCGCCAGACGATGAGGGCGACGATCAGCGCGGACAGCAGTTTCCGCGGCATCGAACTTCGTGTGCGGATTGATACCGCCGACGAGCTCGACTATTTCCGCCATGGCGGCATTTTGCGCTACGTGGTGCGAAAGCTCGCGGCGTGAGCGGATTTGGGACTTCCCAGAGCGCTCGGATCACCAAGGCGGGCGACGCCCTCTCCCCTCTTTCGTATGCAAACGTCTCAAGGCCTGCGCGGTCTGTCCCCTCCCCCGTCCCGATGGCGAAGCAATACTCCGAGAGCGGTCGGGGGAGAGGGGGACAGACCGAGCGCGTTCCAAGATGTGTGAATCCCGCTGCCTCGCTGCGGCGGCTCCCAAAGCAATCACATGCGCAGTGAGTTTGTCTGGCGCGCCGGGGCGATTGTCGCGCTCTCCTTCCTCGCCGCGCGGTTCGTCGAGGCGCCGCCTTTGGTCGAGCCGTTGTGGAAGGCCGCCGGGATCATCCTGCTCGGGCTTTCAGCGGCGCTCGCCGGCGCATTCCTTCCGGCGCTCGCGCTCTTTTCCTCCGCAGCCGGAGATTTTTTCCTTGAGCTCTCGCCGCCCTTGTGGATCGCCGGGATGGCGGCGTTCGCGATCGCTCACGGCTTTTACATCGCCGCATTCCTCGGCCGCATCCGCCGCGGCGGACGCCTCGCAAGGCGCTGGACCGTCGCCCTCGCCGTCTGCGCCGTTTCGATCGCGATGCTCGTCTGGTTTTTGCCTGACATGGGGCCGCTCGCCGCGCCGGGCATCGCCTATCATTTCATCCTGACGCTGATGGTCGTCCTATCGCTCTTGGCGCCGGTCCCGCACATCGCGCCCATCGGCGCCGTCGCATTCCTCGCGTCCGATTTCCTGATCGCGCTCGGGCTCTACAAGGGGCTCGGCCCGTACCCGATTGCGATCTGGCTCATCTACGCTGCATCGCAAATCCTGCTCGCGAAGGGCCTCTCGGTTTCCTCGACGGCTGGGGAAAACCATCTTTTGGCGCAACGCTGAGGCGAATTCGCGCGATTTCCGTCTCCGGAACGCCGCGCTCGTGCGATTTTCCGCCAATCGTCTGCCTACACCTGTTCCGGGATTGATGGCGCGCACAAACCTGTATGCGTTAACCATCTGAAACCAGGGTGGGGATCACCATGAAATTGAAACTGCTGCTGGCGGCTTCGGCCGCCTCGACGATGGCGCTCGGGCTGGGGGCGCCGGCCTTCGCTGCAAAATACATCCTATTGAAGAACGGCAATGGCTTTCCGTCCAACCTTGACGCCAAGGTCATTGCCGCCGGCGGCGTTCTCGAGAAGATCTATCCGTTCGGAGTCGCAATCGCGAGCGGACCGGATGCGGGCCTTAACGTTTCTGGCGTTCAGACCGTCAAAGACTACGGTTTCGACACGGAACAGGAAGAAAGGGTCACGGCCGAAGATCTCGCGGAGTTCGGTTTCCCGCCGAACAGCGACGACAACGACCGTTTCTTCAACCTGCAATACGGCCACAATTATGTCGGTGCCCAGCAGTCTTGGGAGCTCGGTTTCCGCGGGGCAGGCGTTCGCGTCGCGGTGCTCGACACCGGCTTCGATACCGACCACCCCGATCTGGCGCCGGGGATCGACTTCGCCTCCAGCGCCGACATGACCGGCCAAGGGCTGACCTACGCCATCAATGACCCATTCAGCCACGGCTCGCACACCGCAGGCACGATCGGGGCGCGCGATAACGGCATCGGCACGATCGGCGTTGCGCCTGAAGTGACGCTCGTCCTGGTGAAGGTCCTGCTGGATTCCGGTTCCGGCAGCTTCGAGGACGTGATCGAAGGCATCTATCACGCCGCAAACCAGAACGTGCAGGTGATGAATATGAGCCTCGGCGCCGTCATTCCACGCGGCGGTCCAGGCACGAACGAAATCAGCGCCCTCGCCAACGCCGTGAGGCACGCGATGTCTTACGCGCGGCAGCAGGGCGTGACGGTGGTCACCTCGGCCGGCAACGCCGCCTCCGATCTCGACGGCGACGGCGGCAATGTCCGCTTCCAGACCGGCCTCGGCCATAATGTCGGCGTCTCGGCGACGACAGGCGTCGGCTGGTACGCCAACGGAGGCGCGAACACCGGTCAGGATCTTATCCCGACGAGCTATACGAACTACGGCACCTCAATGGTCGATCACGCGGCGCCGGGCGGAGATACGCTGTATCCGGGCAACGAGAATTGCGGGGTTTCGACGCCGCCGACCGTAACAGTTCGTCCCTGCTGGGTTCTCGACCTCATTTTCAGCACGGGCAGTAACCTGAACCCGGCTATCGCTTCCTACTATTGGTCGGGCGGCACCTCGATGGCCGCGCCGCACGCGGCAGGCGTCGCCGCGCTGATCATTTCCGAGACCGGCGATTCTAATCCGGCCCATGTCGAGGCGGAAATGCGCAGGCGCGCAGTCGAAGGCGGGAAGCCGGGCAATGACGACTTCTTCGGTCAAGGCCAGGCGAACACCGGCAACTAAGCCGAGGCATCATGTTGGTTTGGAACGGGCCCCTCCGGGGCCCGTTTCGTTTTCCTTCTCCCCATCGGGGAGAAGGTGGCGCGCAGCGCCGGATGAGGGGGAAGGGCTGTCAGAGCTAAGCCCCGAAAGCCTTCCCCCTCACCCGAAACCTGGCTCACGCCAAGTTCCGACCTCTCCCCGACGGGGAGAGGTAATCCGTGCGCGCCGCATGAGGCGAGACTCGGCATTAAGCTTGCCTTCCGCCGGCAGGCGCCGCACCTCGCTTTGCATGAACGACCTCACCGCATTTCCGATCGCGCGCCGCTGGCCGCCGAAGCGCCCCGAGGCGATCCAGCTCTACACGCTCGGGACGCCGAATGGGGTCAAGGTTTCGATCGCGCTCGAGGAGCTTGGCCTGCCCTACGAAGCGCACCGGGTTTCGTTCGACTCGAACGATCAGTTCACGCCGGAATTCCTGTCCCTGAACCCCAACAACAAGATCCCGGCCATCATCGATCCCGCCGGTCCCGGCGGTCGCCCGCTTCCGCTGTGGGAATCGGGCGCCATTCTCCTCTATCTCGCGGAGAAAACCGGGAAGCTCCTCCCCGCCGGTCCGGCGCGATGGGAATGCGTGCAGTGGCTGATGTTTCAGATGAGCGCGGTCGGCCCGATGTTCGGACAGGTCGGTTTTTTCCACCGCTTCGCCGGCAAGGCGATCGAGGACAAGCGACCGCTGAACCGCTACGCCGACGAATCGCGGCGCATCCTCAAGGTGCTCGACGACCGGCTCTCGGGTCGCCTCTGGATCATGGGCGACGAGTACACCATCGCGGACATCGCGACCTTTCCGTGGGTCCGCAATCTGATCGACAACTACAGGGCCGGCGACATCGTCGGCTATCCGGATTTCAAAAACGTCGCGCGCACGCTCGACGCGTTCCTTGCGCGCCTCGCCGTCATCCGCGGCCTGAATGTTCCTGCGAAGCCGATGGCCTGATCGGCCGCAGCTACGCGACAGCGGCCGCCTGCCGCCGCTTCTCTTGCATCGCATCGAACGCCGCCCACACGCCGTTCGCCCCGTGCCATTCGCCGCGCGTCGCGGCTTTAGAATATTCGGTCGCGCGCGCCTCGAAGAAATTGGCGTGTTCGACGCCGTTCAAGATCTCGGCGAGCCAGGGTAGCGGATGTTTTTCGACGCCGTAGATCTTCGGAAGCTTCAGCTGCGCGAGCCGCCAGTCGGCGATATAACGGATGTAGCTCTTGATGTCGTCGCCGGTCATCCCTTCGACCGGACCCATTTCGAAGGCGAGGTCGATGAACTTGTCTTCAAGCGAAACAACCGTGCGGCAGCACTCAGCGATGTCCGCCTCGACCGCCTTGGTCACGCATTTCGTTTCGCGCGCGAAGGCGTGATAGAGTTTGACCATCGCCTCGCAATGCAAGCTCTCGTCGCGGATCGACCAGGTGACGATCTGGCCCATGCCCTTCATCTTGTTGAAACGGGGAAAATTCATCAGCATGGCGAAGGAGGCGAAGAGCTGGAGCCCTTCCGTGAAGGCCCCGAACATGGCGAGCGTGCGCGCGATATCTTCGTTCGTCTCGACCCCGAAGCGTTGCATGTAGTCGTGCTTGTCGCGCATCGCCTGGTAATCGAGGAAAGCCGAGAACTCGGCTTCCGGCATGCCGATGGTTTCGAGCAGGAGCGCATAGGCGGCGATGTGCACCGTCTCCATGTTGGAGAAGGCGGCGAGCATCATCTTCACTTCGGTCGGTTTGAAGACGCGCGCGAAGCGCTCCATGTAATTGTCGTTCACCTCGACGTCGGACTGGGTGAAAAAGCGGAAGATTTGCGTGAGGAGATTGCGCTCCGCGGCCGTGAGCTTTGCCGCCCAGTCCTTGCAGTCTTCGCCCAGCGGCACCTCTTCGGGCATCCAGTGGACCTGCTGCTGGCGCTTCCAGAATTCATGCGCCCATGGGTAACGGAAGGGCTTGTAGCCGCGGGAGGGGATCAGAAGGCCGGATTTTGTGACGTGGGCGGTCATGGGGCTGTTCCGTGATTACCGGAAAAGTAACTATATCTTGTGGTACAACACTCGCAAGCCCCACAAGCGGTAGTATTTTCGAAGTTTTTCCCCGTGCCGGAGCGGGATAACCCTTGCCGCGTCGGTCGGCGCGCTTTTTATGCCGACTATGAGTGCGCTCCGGCTCAATCCCGCTGTCGACGTCCTGGCGCATCGCCGGCGAATCGCCGAGCGAGGTCGCGCCCACATCGCGGAATTCCTCGAACCGGGCTCGGCGCGCCGGCTCTTAGCCGGCCTGGAGCTGCAGCCGCGCTGGAACCTCGTCGCCACGCTTCACGGCCGTCACGTCGATATGGACGCCGCGGGCATGGATCGACAGGGCGCTGCAGAGAAGGCCGCCTTCCTCGCGGCTGTCCATCAGCCCGCGCGCGAAGGCGCATTCCAATATCTCTACGGAAGCATCCCGATCTACGACATCCATCATAAGGGAGCGCGCGATCGCCCGCTGCTCAACGAGATTTTCGAATTTCTCAACAGCGCGTCAGTTATTGAATTCGTCCGTACCCTGACCGGAGCGACCGACATAGGCTTCGCCGATGCGCAGGCGACGCGCTACTCCGCCGGGCACTTTCTGACCGCGCATGACGACGGCATCGAAGGCAAGGATCGCCGCGCCGCCTATGTCTTGAACCTGACGCAGGACTGGCGCGCCGACTGGGGAGGACTCCTGCTTTTCATCGGCGCCGACGGCCATGTCGAGGAAGCCTTCACGCCGAAGTTCAACGCTCTCAACATCTTTCTCGTTCCGCAGCTTCACGCCGTGAGCATCATCGCGCCCTTTGCGCCGCGCCCGCGCTACGCCGTTACCGGATGGTTTCGCGCCGGCCGCGACCCGGGACTGTCGGCGCCATGATGGCGAGTGCGAGCAGACAGCCCGACGCGCCGATTTTCATCGGCGGATGCCCGCGTTCGGGTACGACCTTGCTCCGCGTCATGATCGATAGCCATCCGCAGATAGCCTGCGGACCGGAATTGCGCGCGATCCCGGCGCTCGCCAGCCTTTCCGCTGATATGCGCCGCGTTTCCGGCGCAACCCTTGCCGCCCATTACGGGCTCGCCGCGGCCGATCTTGATGTCGTCTTCGCGCGTCTGATCATGTCGTTCCTCACGCCGCTTCATGACCACTCCGGCAAGAGGCGCATCGCTGAGAAAACGCCGGCGAACGTGCTTCATTTCGGAGAATTGGCTCGCCTGTTTCCGCGCGCGGCCTTCGTTCAGGTCATCCGCGACGGTCGCGATGTCGTCGCGTCGTTGCTGAAAATGACCTGGACGGACGGAAAGACAGGGCGCCCATTGCCGATCACCCAAAGCGCTTTCGCCGCCGCCGCCGCCTGGGTCGATCATATTGAGGGCGGCCGTAAAGCGCGCGCCGCAGGCGCGGATTATTGCGAACTCCGCTACGAGGACCTCGTCGAAAGCCCGCGGCGCGCCCTTGCGCCGCTTTTCGACATGCTCGGCGAAGCCTGGTCGGATCGCGTCCTCGATTATCGATCCAATCCCTCAGTCGGCGCAGGCGTCAATGAGAGCAGCGCGGAGCAGGTGGCCGGGCGCGAGCCTTCATCGCGCGGGCGGTGGCAGGCCGAACTCAACAGCGAACAAAGGGCCGAATTGAAATCCGTCGCCGGTCCGCTTCTGATCAAGCTCGGTTATGCCGCCGATCTCGCCTGGTGAACGGATCATCTTTCTCGGTGGCTGCCCGAGGTCGGGGCTGACGCTGCTGCGCGTCATCCTCGACGCTCATCCTGAAATCTCGTGCGGGCCCGATTCAGGCGCCCTCAGTCTTGCAGTCGCCGCGCGCGATTTCGCATCGACGCTCGGCGCCTTGCATTCGGAGCATTTCCACCTGCCGCCGGAACGAGTTCGCGCCAATTTCGCTGCGGCGATCTCGGCTATTCTCGAGTCGCGGAGGCGCAGGGACGGCAAGGCGCGCGCCGCCGAAAAATCGCCGATGAATGTCGTGCTGTTCCCGGTCTTCGCCGAGCTTTTTCCGGAGGCGCAGTTCATTCATGTCGTACGGGATGGACGGGATGTCGCTGCTTCCCTCATGAGCCGCGACTGGCGCGAGGCGCAAAGCGGGCGCCGCTTCGATTATTCCGCCGATCCTCAAGCCGCGGGCCGCTACTGGTCGAATCTCGTCGACCTTGGCCTGACCGCCGAAAGGTCGATTGGCCGCGCGCGCGTTTATCGGTTGCCTTACGAGTCCCTCGCCCGTGAACCGGAGGCCGCGCTGCGCGCTCTCTTCGCATTCCTCGGCTGCAAATGGAGCGGCGACGTCCTCGGATTTCATGAACGAAACCTCGATCTTGTCGGCCTTGAGACAGAAAGCGCTTCGGAATTGCGCGCGCCGATTCACGCGAATTCGGTGGGACGGCATCGGGCGCTTGAGCCAGACATCATCGACGCGATCGTCCGGCCGGCGCGCGGCGCGCTTAAATCGCTCGGATATCTGTAACTATTGCTCTCTCAGCGCCTTCGCCTTCACATCGGCGAGAGGGTCGAGGAGATAGGCGAGCACGGTTCGCTTGCCGTTAAGGATGTCGACTTCGGCGGCCATCCCGGGAAGGATGCGCAAATCCCTTTTTTTCGTCCGAATGGCGTCCTTGTCGGTCCGCACCTTGATCAGGTAGCGGCGCTCGCCGCTTTTCTCGTCAAGAATCGCGTCCGGACTGATCGACTCGATGCGGCCGTCGAGCGCGCCGTAGACGGATGAATCAAAAGCCGTGATCCTCACCTTCGCCTTCTGGCCCATGGTCAGGAATCCGATATCCGCCTGCCGGATTTCCGCCTCGACAACCAGCGTGTCGGCGCTGGGTACAATTTCGACGATAGTCTCGCCCGGCTGCACGACCCCGCCGATGGTCGAGACCAGCACGCGGTTGACGATCCCGTCGATCGGCGATCGGACCTCCGTCCGCGCGACCTTGTCCTCGAGCGCCGGCAGGTCGCCGGCGATGGCCGCCATTTCGGACTTCGCTTTGGCGAGTTCGTCGCCGATGGCGGAATAGAACGCCTTTTCGGTCTGGCGAGCCTCGTCCGCGGCGCCGTCGGCGAGGATCGCCGCCGCCTGGGCATCCCCGTCCGCTTGCGCCTCTCTCTGACGTGCACGGACGAATTCGATTCGCGGCTCGATGCCCTTTCCCACCAGGGGGCCTATGATTGCAAGCTCCTCGCGCGCCAGCGCCAGCACGCGTTCCGCGTTGGCCAGTCGCGCCGTTGCTTCATCGGCCTTCGCGCGCGCGACGCCCGCTGAGGCTTCGAATTCGGCTCGGCGCGACTCATAGAGCCGGCGCTCATCGGCGATGATCGCCGGCGCCGAGCGCATCAGCGTCTCGGGAAAAGTCAGCGGGGCGCCCTTCACGAGCGCTTCGAGGCGAAGGATGCGGGCGGACAGCAATTGATAGCTGTCGCGGCCGCCGGCGTATTCCGCGCTCATCCGCGTCGGATCGAGGCGGACGAGGATTTCGCCGGCATCGACCGCCTGCCCCGCCTGCACGCGGATCTCCTTCACGATGCCGCCTTCGAGATATTGCACTTCCTGAAGCTGATTGGATGGGACGATGCGGCCAGCGCCGCGCGTGACCCTGTCGAGACGCGCCGTTGCGGCCCAGACGAGCGCGACCAGCACAAGTCCCGCGATCAGATACAATAGGATTTGCGCCGCCCGCGCCGGTTCGACCGGCGACTCGTCTCCGATGAGAAGCTGGTCCTGTGAAAGCATTCTAGACCGCCCTTAGCCGTCGTTTCTCCCCGGCGCCTTGCAGATTCTGCGCCGCCAGCGCCGTGCGCGCGACCCGAACCGAAGTCATGGCGCGCAGGATTTCGTTTCGCGTCCCGTCGATGACGATTCGGCCCTTGTCGATGACAATCACCCGGTCGACGAGTCTCAGCATCGACGTGCGATGGGTGACGACGACGACGGTGCGGGCCCGCGTCGCCTGATCGAGCCGCGCGATGAGTTGCGCTTCGGCCTGGGTGTCGAGCGCGCTCGACGGTTCGTCGAGCACGAGGATCGCCGGATCTCCGGCGAGCGCGCGGGCGAGGGCGATCGCCTGGCGTTGGCCGCCGGAAAGCCCCTCTCCGCGCTCGGTCAAGACACGATCGTAACCGGACTCGGTCGCGCCGACGAATTCATGGACGCCAGCGATCTTCGCGACGCGCAGCATATCGTCGTCGGATACATTCGGCAGACCCAGCGTTATGTTTTCGCGCATCGTTCCGGTGAACAGGCACACGTCCTGGAGGACGACGCCGATGTCGGCGCGGAGATCGGAGGGCCGGAATTGACGGATGTCGGCGTCGTCGGCGAGGACGGCGCCCTCGCTCGGCTCGAAAATTCCGGTCATCAGGCGGACGATCGTCGACTTGCCGGACCCGTTGCGTCCGAGAATGGCGACGCGCTCGCCCGGCTCGATGACGAAGGAGAGATCTGAGAGAGAGCGCGCCTTGGAGCCGGGATAGAAGAACGAGACGTCGCGGAACTCAATCTTCCCGGCAAGGCGCCCGCGCTTGAGGTATTGCCGCTTCGGATCGATTTCCGAGCGCTCCGACATAAGCGAGTCGAGCGCCCGATAGGACGCGAGCGCGCCGCTCATGCGGCCGAGAAGGCCCGCGACCTGCGCGAGCGGCGCCATCGCACGCCCGGAGAGAATGACGCAGGCGATGAGCGCCCCGGCGGACATATTCTGTCCGCCCACCATGAGGACTCCAGCCACTACGACGCCGACCTGCGCCGCCTGCTGGGCGAAGCCAGCGACATTGACAGCCGCCTGATTGAGGAACCGTCCGAAAGTTGAGATTTTCGCCTGGTTGAGGACGCCGCGCCGCCAGCGCTCGCGCATCATTCCGGACGCCGCCGCGCTTTTGACAGTTTCAAGACCAGCAAGGGTTTCGATAAGGACCGCGTGCTTCGCGTGACCTTCGACCATTGCGGCGCGCGTGTGCCGCATGATCAGCGGTTGGACGAGGGCGCCGGTCGCCAAGGCGAGCAAGACCGCAAAGAGCGGTATGAACGCGATCGGTCCGCCGATGAGCGCGATCACTGCGATGAACAAAAATATGAACGGCAGGTCGACGACAGCGACCAGGGTCGCCGAGCTGAAAAAATCGCGAAGGTTGTCAAATTCCTTGATCAACCCGGCGGTCGCCCCGGTCGCGGCGCGGCGCGCCTCCATGCGCATGGCGACGAGGCTGTCGAAGACGCGCGCCCCGACGGTCGCGTCGAGGCGTTGGCCAGCGACATCGACGAAATAGCCGCGCAGCGATTTCAGAAGCAGATCGAAGACATGCGCGAGCATGACGCCTATGGTCAGCGCCACGAGCGACTCGATCGCCTGGTTCGGCAACACGCGGTCATAGACAGTCATGATGAAGAAGGACGAGAAGAGGCCCAGAATATTGACGATAAGGGCGGCGAGCGCGGTCTGCCCGTAGATCTTCGCGTTGTCGCGCAGCGGCCCGAAGAGCCAGTGCGAGGTCGGAGCCAGATCCTTGAGGAAGGCGCCGAGCCGGCTCATCGCGCGTCCGGCTCTGGCGAAAAATAACGCAGGAGTTCGCCTGTGTGCTCCATGAGGCCGTAAGTCGCCATGTCGCGGTCGGCGACGCCGGCGAGATAGGCGACGGCGGCTTCGAAATAATCGTTCTCCGCCTGCAGAACATCGATCAGTTCGCCGCGCGCGTTGCGGAACCGCTCTGCAACGAGCCGCCGCGCTTCGAAATTCGCGACAACGGCGTCGGCGAGCGCGGCGAGGCGTTCCTTCGAAGCCTCGCGGCTTTCATATGCGATCATGGCGTCGCGCTCGATTTCCTGTCGGACGCGTTCCTCGTCGAATTTCTGCTGACGCGCCAGCGCAGCGGCCTGAGCGATCTCGGCGCCGCGCGCACCGCCGGCGAAAATGTCGTAGTTGAAATTGACGCCGGCGCGGATGTCGTAGTCGTCGGAACCGTCGAGCAGGTCGTATTTGACTCCGTTGACGCTCGCTCTGAGCTCGGGAAAGCGAGCCGCCCTGGCCGCCTTGTATTCGGCGCGCGCCTGATCGGAGAGCGCGGCTGCAGCGCCGATTTCCGGATGACGCTCGACGGCGAGGGCTGCGGTTTCGGCCCGAGACGACACTCCCCCCGCTTCAAATGAGGGAAGCGATAACGTCCCAGGCTCCGTCTTGAAGAATTCGAGGTAGCGGATTTCCGCGACACGCGCGCTCTGGCGAATTTGTGCGATGCGGGCGCGCAAAGCGGCCAGACGTCCGGTCGCCTGCATGACGTCCGCGCGCGTGCCGCCGCCGAGCCGGTTGCGCTCCGTCACGTCGCCAAGCAGCGACTCGTGGCGCAGAATGAAGTCGTCGCCGACTCTCAGAATCGCCTGATGGACTGCGAGGTCTTCGTAAGCGGAGAGCGCCGACAGCGCGACTTCGTTGATTCGCGCGCTCAAGGAGCGGCGCGCCGAGCGGTCTAGAGCGCGCGCGCCTTTGATGCGTGCGAACGCCGCTCCGCCGTCGAAGAGAAGCTGCGACGCCGACACGACGCCGTTCACTTCAGTCTCCGGGCGCAGGGACTCAACGACGTTGTCGGTGCCGGCGCCGAATTCACGCGAAATAACGTGCTCGGCGTCGATTCCGGCCGAGAGTCGGGGATAGAGCGCCGCGCGTTCGGCGCGAATTCGCGCGCGCGCCTCCGCCGACTTTGAGTTTTCCCGATGAAAGAGCGGGTGGACGCCGACAGCCCGGCGAATCGCCTCCTGAAATTCCTCGCTCTCGCCGATGTCATCGAGAATGTAGCTTGCGCCGCCGAGCGCGCGCGAGAGCGCGGCTGTTTCTGCAGACTTTTGCGGATAGAGGGAGCCTCGACCGACAGCGGGATTTGCGTTTGTCGCTGGCTGCGCGGCGCGAGCCTCGTCTGGAGCCGCCGCCCAGCCAGCCAGCAGCGCGATCAACGCCGCAGCCTGCGCCATGCGCATTCGCGGCGCCGTCGGCGGCGTCTTCAGCAGGGTTAACATCGCGGAAGGGTTAACGTCGGCTCTTTGACAAACTCTTAATTGCGCGACGCCGGGCGATGAAAACGCGGCAAGATCGGCGAACGTTAGAAGGGCGGAACAAGGCCCGTTTCGACTAGCGCGCGCGCGGCTTCATTCGCCGCATAGCCGGCGGCCGCGCCGCCGCAAGCCGCCGCGGCGAGCAGCAGATCCTGGCCTATTCGCAACATGCCGAGGCGCCCCAGCGCCTGCCAGCAATAGAGCACGACGGGCAGTTCGACTGTGCTTGCGGCGGCGACCACACCGATCGGTCCAAACGCCTGTAATGCGAGCGGGGCGGCGATCGCAAGGTAGGCCAGCCGCAGCAGGTAGCCGACAAGTTTGACGCGTATTTGTCCGCCGGCGATCAGCATGAAACTCGCCGGCGCCGTGATTAGCCTCAGAAAGGGCGCCGCCGCAAGGACCGCGAGATAAGGCGCGGCGCCGAGATATCGGTCGTCGAAGAGTATGCGCGTCACGAGTTCGGCGCCGGTCATCAATGCGCCGAAACCGAACGCGAATAGCAGGAACAGCCGGCGTTTCGAGGCGTAGAGGACGGCGCGCCCATCGCCGGCGCCGCTTCGATGGAATTGGGCGGCGCGCGGAAAGAAAATGCGCTCCGAGTATTGATCCACGACATGTGTGGCCGACAGAATGAGCGTCGAGGCGAGCATGAACACGCCGACCTCGTCGAGCGGGAAATAGCGCGCCATGAATATCTTGTCCGCCTGAGAGACAGCAACGGCGATTACGGCGGCCGGCATCGCGACGCGTGCAAATCGCCAAAGGTCCGCAAGTACGGCGGCGTCCATTCGAATCCGCAAATCGAGCCTCGGCAGCAAGACATAGCTAGAAAAAAGCCGGAAGCCGCCTGCCCAGATCATGCCAATGAAAATCGCCCAGTAGTTTCTGAGAAAGAGCGCAGCGACGATCGCGACCGCGCACTGACTCACAAGTTCCGCAAGCTCAAGCAGGCTGAGGCGCGCGACGCGCGAGTCGCGCGCCGCCATAAAGAACGAAAGTGAGGAAAACCCGTCGATCGCGAAAAGCAGCGCGGCCGCGGCGACAGCGAGCTGCAATTCGGGATTTCCAAACGCCGCCGCCAGCGGACCGGAGAAGAACACCATGAGCCCCGCGAGGAGGACTCCGCGAGCGATTCGGACAGTCCAGATGACGCTTAGGAAGGCGGCGTCGTTTCTATTATGACGGACCAAATACTCGCCGAATCCCATATCCAGGAGCATGTTCAGGATGTAGCCGATCGACGAAATGATCCCGATCGCGCCAAACGCGTCAGGCGCAAGAATTCGAGTGAGGATCAGATTGTTGGCGAGCCTGATCGCGGTTCTCAAGACATGCGCCGCCATGAGGGCGCTCGTTCCACTGGCCAACGCCGGCCGCGCCCATGCCGGGGCGCGTTCGGCAAAGCGGCTCAGCCGAAAGTCCCGCGCGCGAGTGAACAGCGAGAACAGCATTCAGGGCAAATACTGTCGAAGGTGCGCGGGAACGCCGGCGCGAATCGCGGGCCGCGAGTCAGTCTGCGCGCCGGTTGCAGCAGAGGGCGCCGCTGCGGCCTCCGCCCGCGCCGCCGCCGCCTCCCGCAGCGAAATTCGCGCCAGCCCGACAGCCAGCGCAAGTCCGAGCATCAACATCTGATTCGTATAGGAAACTGCGCTGACTGTCGCGATCAACACCAACATGCTGACATTCATCGCCGCGGCAAACCCGTTGAATGCGATCAGTGCGCGATGTTGGTCCGAAGTGGGAGAAATCTGCAGCTCGTGCAAAGCGCGCGCCGACGCGAACACCGAAAGGACGCCAATAGCAACGAACAGAATGAGCCCCGCGGCGCCGTATTCGAGCGCGACCTGCACATAAGTATTGACGAAATCGATGATGCCCTGGCCCTGGACCAAATGGGCGAAATTCGGATCCTGGGAAAAATCGGCGGAGCCGAACACGGGGTGCTCGCCGAAATGAGCCATCGTCGCCTTCATCAGCTGCACCCGGTAGGAAAACGTTCCGTAGGGGTCGATCGCGGTGAAGTCGGCATTCATCAGAAAGCTCGGAAGGACAATCGTTATGACGGCGGCCGCTCCGAGAAACAGCTTGCGCGTGGCCCCGCCCGTGCGGGCGAACACGAAATAGCTGACCGCCGCGACGAGCGCGGCAAGGACCGCCCCGCGCGAGCCCGACAGGAAACACATCGCGGCGAATAGCGGGAGATAGGCGGCGATGCGCAAGGACCCGATTGCGCGACGTCTCTTCAATTCGAAGGCAGAGATGACTCCAATGCCCATGGCGGCGCCGAACAGGAACGTGTTGAGGGTGCTGGTGACGCGAAGAAATCCGCCTCGGTAATCAAATTGCGAAAGCTCCTTGCCGGCCATTTCCGTATAGAAATTCCAATCTTTGAGAGTGGATGCGACGCCGACGAAGGCGTGGATGAGGATGGCGACGAAAAGCGCATCGAACGCCCGAACGAAATCCTCCCTTGTCTGAAGAATTCGGCTAATCGTGAAATATGGAATCACGATCAGTATGAAATGCTCGATCGCGTAGCGTATGACGCTTGTCAGCGGCAGTGCGCGAGCGGCGAGGACGCATTTCAGCAGAAAGAAGGAAAGGACGAGGAGGTCGAGAGTCCGAAAGCCCTGCGCGGGTCGTCGCAACGCGGCCGGCAGGCACGGACCAAGGAGAATGAGCGAAGCGAGTTTCGGGTAGTCGAGCTTGATGAGATAATTCAGTCCGGGGAAGGGCAAATCGAAGACGTACGAGCTCGGGAGCGCGGTCAAGGCCCCGATATAAAGGCACACGCGGCTTAAGGGATTGAGCGGCGCGGCCGCCAACAGCAGCATGGCGAGGGCGCCGAAGCTGACGCTTACTATGGGAATGAAGGCCGCAATCGCCGCCGCCCCGATCCAGACGATCAGGATGCGCAGATCGCCGGCGAATTCTTTCCCGGCCGGCTTGGCGAAATAGGAGGCGGCGACCGCCAGGCTCGCCAGTACGAAAGCGACGAATTCTGGCCTCATCCGCGCGCCTCAGCCGGCGTTCCTGCCGACCGCGCCAGGATTCCCTTGCTGATTGCTTCCACTCATGAGCCAGCTGTCTGGGTTACGCGCGACGCGTGTTCGGCGCAGACCGCGATTGTCCACTGCGGCGCGGAGAAAGGAAAGACGAGACGGACTGATTCCAGGCGCGTTGTTCGCGGTCGCCGGCAGGCGTCCCCGCCGTCTTATTTGTCGAGGTTCATCACCTGCATGATCGCGGGGCCCAAGATCACCGCGAACAGTACAGGAAGGAAGAAGCCGATCATCGGCACGGTCAGCTTCGGAGGAAGCGCCGCCGCCTTCTTTTCCGCCTCCTGCATGCGCATGTCGCGATTTTCCTGCGCCATTACGCGAAGCGACTGTCCGAGCGGCGTTCCGTATTTCTCCGACTGGATCAAGGCGGTCGTGACCCCTTTCACACCGTCGAGCCCGGTGCGTTCGGCGAGGTTGACGTAGGCCTGCTTCCGCTCCTGGAGGTATGACAGTTCAGCCGTCGTGAGCCCCAGTTCCTCTGCGAGCTCGGGGCAATTCGGACCGACTTCCTCGGAAACCTTCTGAAGCGCCGCTTCGATCGACATGCCCGATTCGACGCAGATGAGGAGAAGGTCGAGGGAATCCGGCCAGGCGAGCTGCACCTTTTGTTGCCGCTTCTTTACGGCATTAGTGATGTAGAGACTTGGAACGTAGAAGCCGGAGCCGAAGGCGAGAAATACGGCGCACAGCTTGCCAAAGCTATCGAGTTCGATCGCTTTCAGGATATAGACGTAGACGATGGCGGCGATCGCCATCACAAACGGCATACCGATGCGCGCCGCCATGAAAATGAAGACCGGGCGCGGACCGCGGAAGCCGGCCATCATCAGTTTCTTGCGCGCCTCACCGGCGTCGAAGACCTCGAATAGTTTCAGGTTTTCGACGAGCTCCTTCAGCATGCCCGAGGCCGAGGCGGCGCGCAGTTTCGTCTGGCCGCGCTTGGCGAATGAATCGCGCTGCTGCTGACGCAGGCTCTCGCGGTAAGTCGTGACCGACTTCATCCGCTGCTTGAGCTTGTCGCCGGAGAAAAACGGCTGCGCCACCGTGAAGACCGTCGCGACGGCGGCGAGCGCGACCAGAACCGAAATCTGCACCTGGCGATCGGTGGCGGCGTTGATCAGGTCTTCCATCGCCTCACACCTTGATCTTGATCATCTGGCGCATGACGAGAACGCCGGTCGACATCCAAAGCCCGGCGCCGAGAAGGATGAAATTTCCCATTTTTGTCGTGAAGAGCGGATCGAGATAGGCCGGCGACGCGACCTTGACGGCGCCCATGACGAGGAAGGGCAGCGATCCGATAATCATCGCCGAGGCTTTCGCTTCGGCTGACAGAGCCTTGATCTTGCCTTCCATCAGCTTGCGGCCGCGAAGGACGGTCGCGAGATTGCCCAGCGCCTCGGCGAGGTTGCCGCCGGTCTTTTGCTGGATCATCAGCACGATGCCGAAGAAGTTCACTTCCTGGAGCGGCATCCGCTCCTGCATGCGCATAAGCGCCTGTTCGAGCGACAGGCCGATCTTTATTCCTTCCGTGAGCTGATTGAATTCCTCACAGACGGGTTTCGGCGATTCCCTCGCTATGATCTTCAGGCATTCGTTGACCGGCAGGCCCGATTTCACGCCGCGCACGATAATGTCGATTGCGTTGGAAAACTCGTCGACAAATTTTTTCTGGCGGCGCTGTTTGGCGAGATTGACGAACCAGTTCGGGAGTCCGAGGCCGCCGATTACAAAAAGGAGTCCGGTGATCCACAGTTTCTGGCCGGTGATCAAGCCGATGAATCCGAGAAGAAGCGCACACACCGCCGAGCCGATGTAGAACTGTCGCGGCGTGAAGTGCAGGCCCGCCTGCTCTATGCGCTGGGCGAGCGTGATCCGCTTCTTCTTCCTGAGTTGCCTGTTCTTGTCGTCGACCTTTGCGAGCGCATCCGTCAGTTTCTTGCGCCGCTCCTTGGAGTTGGCGTCGTTGACGGGGGCGGCCCCGGCGCGCCGGGACCGTTTGCCGCCGCCTTCCATTGTGGAGACGCGCTTCTTGGCCTTTTCCTTGGCCGTCGGCGCGAGGAGGACGAAGGCGAGAGCGCCGAAGCACAGGACGCCGAGGGCGACGACGATGATGAGCTGCTGGTTCATCCGCCGCTAATCCGCCGCCGCATCAAGGGCCGACGCGAGTTCGGCTTCCCGGCCGTAATATTTCGCCCGATCCCAGAAGGCCGGCCGCGCGATCCCGGTCGACTTATGACGGCCGACGAGCCGCCCATCGTCGTCCTCGCCGCTCATCTCATAGACGAAGAGGTCCTGGGTGATGATCGTGTCGCCCTCTGTGCCCAGCACTTCGGTGACGTGCGTAATGCGGCGCGAACCATCCCTGAGGCGCGCGGCCTGGATAACCACGTCGATCGAACCGACAATCATCTCACGGATGGTTTTCGACGGCAGGTTGTAGCCGCCCATGGTGATCATCGATTCGATCCGCTGCAACGCTTCGCGCGGAGAGTTCGCGTGGAGCGTGCCCATCGAACCGTCATGGCCGGTGTTCATCGCCTGAAGGAGATCGAAAGCTTCCGGACCCCTGACCTCGCCGACGATGATGCGTTCGGGACGCATTCGGAGGCAGTTCTTGACAAGGTCGCGCATGGTGACCTCGCCTTGGCCTTCGAGGTTCGGCGGCCTCGTTTCGAGGCGCACGACATGCGGCTGCTGCAGCTGAAGTTCGGCGGCGTCTTCGCAGGTGATGACGCGCTCATCATGTTCGATGAAGCCAGTCATGCAGTTCAGAAGCGTCGTTTTGCCTGAACCGGTCCCGCCGGAGATCAGGGTGTTGATGCGGCAGGCGCCGACGATTTCGAGCACCTTCGAGCCTTCCGGTGAGATGGAGCCGAAATTGACGAGGTCGGCGATCTTGAGCTTGTCCTTCTTGAACTTGCGGATGGTGAGCGCCGGTCCGTCGATCGCCAAGGGCGGCGCAATTACGTTGACGCGGGAGCCGTCGGGGAGGCGCGCGTCGCAGATCGGCGACGCCTCATCGACGCGTCGGCCGACCTGGCTGACGATCCGCTGACAGATGTTCATCAGCTGCGCATTGTCGCGGAAACGGACATTGGTCAGCTGAATCTTGCCGCCGACTTCGATGAAGACGCGGCCCGCCCCGTTGACCATGATGTCGGCGATGTCGTCGCGCGCGAGCAGAGGCTCGAGCGGCCCGTAGCCGAGCACGTCGTTGCAGATGTCCTGGAGCAGGGCCTCCTGCTCGGCGATCGACATCTGCACGTTTTTGATCGAGATGATCTCATTGACGATGTCGCGAATCTCTTCGGCCGCCGACTCGGTGTCGAGCTGGCCGAGCTGCGACAGGTCGATGGTGTCGATCAGCGCGTTGAAAATCGTCGTCTTGGTCTGAAAATACTCATCCGAGCGACCGCCGATCTCGATCGGCTGGATCTGCTTGGCCGGGTTGGAGGTCGGATTGGCGATGCGCGGCGGAGCCGTCGCGGCGCCTTTGGAGGCAGCCGGCTTGGCCGCAGCTTTGGGCGCCGGCGCCGCGGGTTTGGGTTTCGCCGTGCTCGCCGCGGCCGGCTGCGGTTTCGGCGCCGGCGACGGCCGCTTGGCGGCTTCAGCCGCTTCGGGCGAGGGAGCTGCTCTACGTCCGAACATGTTCTACCGGCGTTTCTTGAACAGGCCTTTGAGGTCAAAGCGCGAGGCCTTCGGGGCCGCTTCGGCGCGTCCGAGGACGCGCGCGGTCAAATCGCGAAGGCCGCTCGCTGTCTTCGACTTGGCGCCGACCTGGACGATCGGCGAGGCGTTGGTCGCCGCCGCATGAAAGAGCTGCGGCTCCCAGCCAATCACCAGAACCGGCTTCAGGCCGACATGCTCGACATATTGCTCGGCCTGGACCGACGACACTTTGGGGTCGAACTGGTTCAGCACCAGCATGGGCGCTGAATCGTTCGGCCGCGCGCCCGAAATGATGTCGACGAGGTTTTTGGTGTTGCGGAATGAAGCGAGGTCGGGCGCAGCCGTGATGATGATTTCGTCCGCGGTCTGCAGCAGGCGCTTCGACCAGCTCGTCCAGACATGCGGCACATCGATGATGATGGTCGGGGCAGAACCGCGCACCACATCCACGACAGTCTCGAACGCCTGGTCGTCGATCGCATAGTCGCGATCGAGCAGATTCGGCGCGGTGAACAGGCTCAAGCGATCGGTATGTTTCTGAAGCAGACGGTCGAGTAGCACGTCATCAAGGCGTTCGGGCGAGCTCAAAGCCTCCATGAGGCCCGACGTCGGATCCTGCTCGAAATCGAGGCTGGCTGTTCCGAACGGCAGGTCGAGGTCGAGAATGACCGTGTCGGACCGGAGTTCCTCCGCGGCGACCCAGGCGACATTGTGGGCGATCGTCGACGACCCGACGCCGCCACGGGCCCCAACGAATGCGACTGTTTTGCCGATCGGCGGCGCGGCCGGATCGACATAGAGCGATGCGATCGCCTTGATCACCTGCAGCGGCGATCTTGGCCGGACGATGTAGTCGCTGACGCCCTGGCGCATCAGCTCGCGGTAGAGTGCGATGTCGTTCACGCGGCCGATGACGATGACTTTTGTCGATGGGTCGCAGACCTGCGCGAGTTCGCCGAGCTGGCCGAAAAGGGCGGGTCCTCCTTCGAGCGCCTCGACGATGATCAGATTGGGCGTCGCCGCCGATTGAAAATGATCGACGGCCTTGCTGAGACCGCCCAAATGCATGGTCAAATGGGCCTTGGAGAGACGGCGGTCGACGGCCGCCTGTTCGAGCAGCGATGTCGTCGCCGGCGTTTCGCAAAAGGCGTGTATCGAGATGCGCGGCACCGGGCGGTGATCGGCCTCGTCATCGCCAAAGTCGCCCACCGACTCGCCTTCGTCTCCGCCGAAATTCATAGGAAGCGCGGCCGAAGACGTGACGATTGCGCCGCGCGCCGACGGTTCCTTCGGTTGTGGGGCGCCGACGACCGGCGCGTGCGCGGGCTCCGGTTTCGCCGGCGCCGGCTTAACAGCGGCGACAGGGGGCTGCGCAGGGACGATCGCCGAAGCGCTGGGCCCGGGCTCGAAGGAGAAATCGTCGGAATCGTCGACCGGCGCTTCCCCCTCAAGCAGCCCGAGCTCGCCCTCGAGCAGCGCCTCTTCGTCGAAATCCTCCTCGCCAAGCGCCGCAAGCTCTTCCTCGGTAAGCTCCTCGTCGAGCCAGGATTCTTCGTCCTCCTCCCCGGCATCGGCGATCTCGTCGAGCGCATCGGCGCCTTTTTTCCGGAACGCGACCAGAGGCCCGCCGTCGGGACCAAGGCTCGCGGCCGACTGAGCCACGCCTTCCTCGTCGTCTTCGTAATCGAAGGCGGGTTCGGCGGCCTTTTTCATCGTCGACTCCATGGATCCCCTCAACTCGGCCGTAGGCTTATTGCTTGGCGACTTCGGTCTTGATTTCCGAATCGGTCTCGGAGGCGGTCTTCTCGCCTTCGCGGTATTTTTGAATGGCGCGGATGCGCGCGGTGGCGTCCGACGATCCGCCGTCCGCGGGTGCGATCAGGTCGTGCGGATCCGCGACGAGCGCCGCCAGGTTGTTCTGCGTGGCGCAGCCGAAATTCGGCGAGCGGAGATTGGCGTAGTCGCGCGCCATCATGCCTTCCCAGATTCCGCAGGCGCTCGGCGTCGCGACATAGCGCGTGTAGGAGAGAATCAGTTTGCGTCCGTCATTGTCCGCTGGAATGTAGGTCGCGCCGGAAATGTCGCCCCAGTCAACGCCAGCCTCGTTGAGCGTCGTGCGCGCATCGGCGGCCACATCCTGCGAGGCGACGCCGTTTCCGGCGGGCGCGGTCACGGTTAGCGGCCCGTAGCCGCCCGCGAGATAGGAGTCGGCGAAGGCCTTAAGCCGGGATTCGTCCATGCGCGAGAGTTCGGACGCAGACGGATCGAGATCGATCGTCAAGGTCACCACCTGCGAATCGACAGTGATCGGGTGCGCTTCGGCGACGGTCAGCGCGTCATCGGCGCCGTTCCAGGCGCCGGCGCAGCCTGCCAGCGCAACGGCGGCAGTGGAGAGCAAGAGCTTCGACAAAATGGTTTTCATGGATTGCGCCTTCTAATCGAGGATGAAGCCCAACGGGCCATGCAGCGTCTTTTCGCGAACGCCCGAGCCTGCGAGGCCATAGGTCGCGATCATTTTGCCGAGCAGAATGGTCTGCAGGTCGGAGGCCGGGACCGAACCCGCGACCGGGTCGGTCAATTCGTCCTCATGGGTCGGTTTGACGAGGTAGGGCGTGACGACGATGACGAGCTCGGTTTCGTCGTTCGAGAAATCACGGCTGCGGAACAACTGCCCGAGCACAGGCGTGTCCTTGAGGCCGGGCACGCCCTTGATCGTCTGCCGCATGTTCTCCTGCAGGAGGCCGGCCATGACGAGACTGCCGCCCGACGGCAGCTCGACCGTCGTATTGGCGCGACGCACTGAGAGGCCGGGGATCGCGAGGCTTCCAACCGTTGTCGGCGCCCCTGTCGTCGGATCGATGATAACGGCTCCCGGCACGATGAAGGAGTTTTCGGCCGTGACTTCGCTAACCTCGGTCTGCACCTTGAGGCTGATGCGGCCCTTGTCGAGGACGACCGGCGTGAAGCCGAGCCCGACGCCGAATTCCTTGAACTCGATCGTGATGCCGTCGTCGTCCTGGCCGACCGGAACGGGGAATTCGCCGCCAGCGAGGAATTTCGCGGATTCTCCCGAAAGCGCCGTCAGATTGGGTTCTGCCAGTGTGCGCACGAGACCGGTCGATTCAAGCGCCTCAAAGCTGGTGTCGAGCGTGCCGTCGCCAAGATCCGCAAGCGACGTCGAGCCCGACAACCCCCCGGCTGCTCCGATGGCGTTGGCGCTGGTGAGCGCAATGAATGCGTTGTCAAGCGTGATGGTGCCGTCATGGCTGATGCCGAGCTGCTTGATCAGCTGACGTTGCATCTCGACGATCCGCACCTTAAGCATGACCTGCTCGGCGGCGCGGACGCTGATCAGCGCGAGCACCTTTTCGGGGTCGCCGATAAACCGGCCGGCGATGTCCGCGGCGTTCGCAGCCTGGATGCTTGTCTGCGCCGACCCGCGGAGCACGATGTTGTCGTTCACCGCTTCAGCCGTGATGCGCGTATCCGGCATGAGCCGGCCGATCAGCTCGGTCAGCGCGTCGACGTCCTGTTCGACGCGGATTTCCAGATTGAGAATCTGACGGCCGTTGGCGTCGAAGAAGAAGGCGTTAGTCTGACCGACTTTAAGGCCGAGGAGATAGACGCGTCGCGGCGAACGCACGACCGCGTCCACCACCGCCGGCTGGGAGACGAGCACGTCCGAGGACGGCTGGGGGAGTTCGACGATCGCCGCCTTGTTCAAGGGCAAAACGATCGAGCGCGTTGCTGCGCTCTGGCCGCCGAGGTCAATAGACATTGACCCCCTCTCGGCGGCGGCGGCCGCGGCGGGAGCAAACGCCGATGCGGCGAGCAGCGCAGAGAAAAGCGCGCTTTTTGCGAGTTCGGCGACCTTCAATCTCAGCATCATCGTATTCCCCTTGTCGCGCATGGCGATTAAGACCGGCCGTAACGGATGACAGTGACGTCGGACGAACGTTTCGCCGTTGCGTCGACGTCGCCCTCCGGAACGAAGACGCTTCGCAGCACCAGGCTCAGCGTTCCGGTCGAGCGAGCCGTTACAAACGCCTCGGCGTCGTCCGGCGAGAATTCGAGGGTGACGTTGACGCCTTCGACATAAGGCGACTCAGGATTCTCCTGATAGAGCGCATTGACCGCCAGAACACGCACGTTTTCGAAAATGGTGCGCGTGCGAGCTCCGCCCTCTCGCCCCCCGTCCGTATAAAGAACGTCGACTCGATCGCCGGGAAGAATGAAGCCGCCTGACGCCGTCTCAGGCGAGACGCGCTGGGTGACGGCGCGCATTCCGGGTGAAATGATTGCGGCCATCAGGCCGGAGCTTCCGGCGCGCGCGATTTTGGCTTCGATGATCGGTTCGCCCTTGACGATCAGCGTGCGGGCCACCGCTTCGGACATGCTTTCCGGCGTCTGTCCGGAAGCCTCGGTGATGAACGCCTCCGACAGGGCCTTTTCCGGCCAGTCGGCCCATTTGACGCTTTCAATCGCGAGGCGTTCCCCGCGCTGAAAATCGCGGTCGGCGATGAGAACCCGGGCCGTCTTCTCCTTGACCGGCTCGACGACGTTCACCGCTCCTCCTTCGCCCTTGTTTCCCATCATGAGAAGAAATGCGCCGCCGCCCGCAACGAGGGCGACGCCGAGAATTGCGATGCGGGTGACATTCATCTTTTTCCTGCCTCATTGATCCTTGGACGGAGCGTGCTCGGCGCGTGATCCATTGTGGGAAGAACTTCTCAAAACTCGGTTAACCCGGCTTCCCGACGGCCGCTCCTACCCGCCGAAGGCCAACTGAAAGAGCGGCGTTTGCGGAAAAGTCAGGAGTCCGCCGGCCGCGATGGCAACGGCGTAGGGAATGTCCTTCGGCTTCTGGTGCAGACGCATCACCCAGGGCGCCTGGGCGTAGATCGGCAGAGGCGGCGTCTTGCGGAAGAGAAGGAGCGCAATCGCAAGCAGACCGCCGGCGAACGCCATGTTAAACAGGAAGACGGCGAGGCCGGACAAGCCGATCCACGGCGCGATCGCCGCGATGAGCTTGGCGTCGCCGCCTCCAAGGATGCGCGTCGCAAAGAGGGCGAAACCCAGCGCGAGCGCGCCGGCGGCTAGCAGAAGCCCTTCGAGGGCGACGGCTCTAGGCGCTCCGAGCGCGGCGCACGCCGCAAAGAATGCGCCGAACAACGTCGCCGACACCCAGTTTGGAATTTTGAACTCGTATAAATCGGTCGTCGCCGCGATCAGCAGCGCAGCCGGATAGACGGCTAATGTCGTGAGTGCGAGCATGCGGCCCTCGTGAGATCACGCATGAATCTAAGAGCCGGCGATTAACGGCCGGTTAGACATGACCGCACGAATGGCGACAAAAAAAGGAGGCCGAAGCCTCCTTTTTTCCGCCTCAATGGCGAGTGTCGCGCTTACGACGCCGTCAATGCGCTGTCGACTTCCGAGAAAGTCGTGGAGAGGTTCGTGCCGACGGCGCGGACCATGGCGATGATCGCGACGGCGATTAACGCGGCGATCAGGCCGTATTCGATGGCCGTCGCGCCGTCTTCGTCTTTGAGAAAGCGCTTCAGAACGTTCATTTGAGTCGACTCCTGGTTACTCTATCTTCGCTTGCACCGCTGAACGGCCTTCACGCCGCGTCAGATAGGCGACTATCGCGCCCAAACATTAAAGAACGTTGAACGCGAAGCGTTTGAAGCGGTTTTAATCAGTCTACAGATTTATGGTTAACCCGGGGCTACTGGGCGAACCGCTCGAGGCGCGCCATATCGGCGACGATGAGCCCGGGATAGTCGCGGCGGGCGACGCCGTCCTGTATGAGGCGGGCGACGGCTCCGGCGGCCAGCGCCTCGTCGACGCCGGCGTCGTCGGCAAGCTCGCGGTGCTTGGGCATCTTAGCGATGCGCCATTCGCCGCTGGCGGCGTCGCGCTCTACGCGGCGCATAAGAGCCGCGATGACGCGCCGTTCCGGCGCGACTTCCGTGGGTGCTGCGACAAAGGATGACTCGGCGAGCGCCCGTGCGAAATAGACCATCAGGTTTTTCGACAGCGACGGGCGCTGTGCGGCGATGAGGCGGAGAGCGGCGGCGTCGATAGCGATAACGACCGAATCGGCTTCTGCCGTCAGTGTCATCCGTTCGGCTTTGGGATTGTCGGCGCCGACGATCGCTTCGGCGAGGCCGAAGAGCGCGCCGGCCTCCAGGCCCTCGACCAGCATCGCCCCGTTCTGGAGATCGGCGACAGCAAGCTTTAAGGCGCCGGCCGTCACGACGAAGACCTCGCCGCCGTCGAATTGACCGAGGGCAAAGACGGTCTCGCCCGCCCGATAGCGGCGCCGCTCTGCGGACTGAAGGATGGCGGTCAGGACCGGCGCCGGCAGGTCCCGGAACGGGGCCGAGCTCGCGAGCTCCAGCGACAGATCATCGGTGTGCGGATCGACCGCGAGCTGCGTCGCTGACATAGGGCCTCCGCCCCGACTTATCCGGCATGCGCTTTAAGGTCGGGTAAAAGCGAGAATTGGAATTGCCGCTGTGTCTCGCCGCGGCAAGGTTCCAGAGGACCGATAACAGCCGGTTCCAGGCGCCGCGCAGACCCTCCGTTAAGCGTTCGTTGAGGGCTGGCGGCTAGGCTCGGCGCCAGACTTACATGGGAATGCTTCAGATGCGCGCATTGATCGCCGCCCTTTGCTCGACTGCCGCCATAACCGCGACCGCCTCCGCGGAACAAATCTGGCTGACGCTCGACCAGGTCAGGCCTTATGAGCTTGAAAAGCCGGCGGGGCAGATTGTCGTGGGCAACCCGGCGATCGCCGACGTGACCGTGCAGGACAAATCCCGCGTTCTTTTGTTCGGGAAGATGCCGGGGCTCACCAACATGTATATCTTCGACGACGACGGAAACGTCGTTGAGAATCTCGTAGTCCGCGTGCAGTCCGCGACAGGCGAAATGCTCACCATGCATCGCGGCCCGCTCCGAACGACGTATAATTGCACCAGCGCCTGCGAAGCGGCCCCCACGGTCGGCGACAACAACGTTACCTTCCAGGAAATTTCGCAGCAGTCCTCGAAGCGCCTGCAGAGCGCCACCGGCGGACCGGTCAGCGACGGGCAGTGATTCAGGTATCAGTGATCAGTGATCAGTGATCAGTTATCAGTGACCTGATATCTTCACTGATATCTGATATCTGATAACCAATATCGGCGCCTGATCACTGATCACTGATCACTGATCACTGATGCCTGATGCCTGATCACTGATCACCGATCTTTTCTACGAAATTGTAGATGCGCGGCCTCTCCTGCGGCCGCAGCTGCGAACGACCCCAATGCTCGATGTCGCGCGCCAGGTTATCCGCCAAAGGATGACTTCCCTTCAGCTTGACCCGCGCTGTCAGGCAGTTTGCTCCGCCCCGAAGCCGCGCGGCCGCAATCCGACAGTCCTCGACGGCCGGGTGGGCGCAGATGACCGCGGCGATGCGCTGGGGGTAGACGTTAACCGCCCCGATCCGCACGGCGCCGTCGCGCCTTGCGCCCAGGAGAAAACTGCGCTCGCCCGTCCATTCGAGATTTTCCATCGGCGCCGCGCGCCATTCGGCCCCCGTCGCCAGGCGTCGCGCGAGAAGATCGCCGTCCCGGCGCCAATGGCCGAACAGCGTAAATGGATCGGCGGGCGAATCGCGCCAGCCGATGAGGCCCGTCTCGGTGGCGCCATAAAGCTCGCGCAATGCGCCGAATCCCGCTTTGCGCATGTCGGCGGCGAGTTCGGCGGTCGTCGCCTCTCCGAACGACGCCGCAATGACGTTGTCTGGGGCGCGGACGCCGCCGCCGACCAGATAGCGCCAGGTCGCCGGGGCGGCGATGACGGCGTCGCCGAATTCAAGCAGTTTCTGGAATTCTTCGGGCCGGCGGCCGCGCGCATCAATCGCTGGAATTCCCAGGAGCTTCGGCGCCGCGACAGCGGATGAAAACCCGAGCAGGCCATGCCGCGCGACGACAGAAACCAGACGCCGTCGTCCGTGCAGCAGATTGGCGATATGCGCCGCATCAGCGAACACTTCAGCTGCGGGTCGAACCGCCGCGCCGTCTGCATCGCCGCCGGCCGGCGCGAATGCGAAGGCCAGGAGATTCCGGCCGGACTCTTTCGCCGCTGCCTGCGACCACTCGCCGAGCGTGCCGCTTTGCGCTGAAAAGCGCTGCGGATCGCAACCGAGAAATCGAGCGAGGCGTCGCGCCGATGCCGAGCGCTCATCCGCGGACAATCCAATCCCGGATGCTCCGAGCGCCGTCGCGGCGGTCCAGGAGGCCAGTGTGGGAATATCGACAGAACGCCGCGACCGGAGGGCGAGTTCTTCTGCGATTAAGCCGGCCACAACGGGGTCGAACTCGGCGCTGGAGAAGGCGAAAGATTTCACGAGACCTGCTCCGTCGTAAGATCGCGCCGGAGATAGTCGGCATACCATGCTCGCAAACCGGCCAGCACGTCCTCGCATGGCGGACCAACGGGACTTCGAACAACGGGCCGAACGCCGATCAGGCTGTTTGTGAGGAACTGCCGCGTCCAATCGAGCTCAGGCTGATCGATCGGCCGTTCTTCGACCGGGAAGCCGTGTTCCTCGCTCGCGTTGATGATGGCCGTGCGCACGATGCCCGGCATAGCCCCCTCTTCAAGGTTTGGCGTCGCTATGCGGCCGCGATCATCGATCAGGAAGACATTCGCCGAGGTCGCCGAAACGACGCGGCCGTGCTCGTTGAGCATAATGGCCTCGTCGGCGCCAACGCTTCTCGCCTCGTTGAAAGAAAGCATGTTGTCGAGATAGCCGCCCGCCGCCTTGAAGCGGCAGGCGGCGCCGCGCGAGAACCGCCGCCAGCGTCCGATGATATAGCTGCACTCACACTTTTGGAAGGAGAGCGGAGCCAGCGCCAGCGTTTCCGTCGGCTGCACATCGGATCCGGCGTCGAATCCAAGGCCGCGCAAGCCGGCCCCGCGCGAAACGGTCAAGCGGAGCGACGCGGCGCCAAGGGTCCCGTTCATTCGGGCAAGCGACAGCGCCGCGTCAGCTATTTCCTCCTGTCGCGGCTCATAAGGGATCTGCAGCGTTTCGAGCCCGACGCGAAGGCGAGCGAGATGCATCGCGAGAAAAGCGGGGCGTCCCGCCTCAACATAGATCGTTTCGAAGACGCCATCGCCGATGAGAAACCCGCGATCATTGGTCGCGAGATGCGGACCGTCTTCGACGAACCGGCCATTGAGCCTGACGATCATGCGAGGCCGCCCTCTTTGGTCAGTCTCAGGAAGCGCTCCACGAGTCGACGCCCGTCGGGCGTCAAGAGCGATTCGGGGTGAAACTGGACACCGTGCCACGGCGCCGAACGTCGCCGGACCCCCATGACCTCGCCCTCTGCGCTCCAGGCGTTGGCGACAAGCTCCGTCCCCGGCCCCAGCTCCGCGATCAGCGAGTGATAGCGCCCGGCCATGAGGGGCGAGGTCAGCCCGGCGAAGAGGCCGGTCCCGTCGTGATGAACTGCGCTCGCCTCACCATGGAGCGGGCGAACCGCCTGGGCCGTCCTGCCGCCGAACGCCTCGACCAGACATTGGTGCCCAAGACACACTCCGAGCAACGGAATGGAGGGCGGCGATGCTGCGATCAAGTCAAGGCATAGTCCGGCGTCGCGCGGGCGTTTCGGACCGGGCGAAAGAATGATTCCCGCCGGACGGCGCGAAAGAAGGGCGCGGGGCGTCGCAGCGTCGTTGCGCACGACATCCGTTTCTGCGCCGGCCTCGCGCACATAGCGGGCGAGGTTCATGACGAAGGAGTCGTAGTTGTCGACGATGAGGATCATGGCGCTGACCTGATCCCCCCCTGCCCCCCCTTTTCAAGGGGGGGCATTTTCAGCGCCGCGAGGGCGCCGCGCGCTTTGTCCAGCGTTTCCTGATATTCCGCTTGCGGATCGGAGCGCAACGTGACGCCGCCGCCGACCGGCAACGTCGCGCGCGTCGTTTCGCCGGCGCGCTCCAGGATGATCGTGCGGATGGCGACGGAGAAATCCGCGCCGCCGCGGTCGTCGATATAGCCGATTGCGCCGCAATAGGGGCCACGCCCGCGATCCTCAAAGCCGGCGATCGCCTTCATCGCTTCGACTTTCGGAGCGCCGGTGACGGAGCCGCAAGGAAACAACGCCTTAACCACGTCTACAGACGACAAGTCATCGCGCAGCAGTCCAGAAATTCGCGACACGAGATGATGCACGCTCCCATTCGATGAAAGTTCGCAGATCGCCTCCTCGCGAATAGACCCGTCACGGCACACGCGCGAAAGATCGTTGCGCGCCAGGTCGGCGATCATGACGTTTTCGGCGCGCTCCTTGGGATCCGCCATGAGCTCGGCGGCAAGCCGTTCGTCTTCGCCGACCGAGCGTCCGCGCGCGCGCGTGCCCTTGACGGGTTCGGCGACGATGCGGACGCCCTGCTCGCTCGGAGTCGCGGAAAAGAAGCGCTCCGGCGAATTGGAGATGATCGCTCCGTCGCTATACTGAAGCAATGCGGCGAAGGGAGCGTCGCCTTCGGCGATTTTGAGGAAGATGTCGAAGGGCTCAACAGGCCTCGGCGAAAAGGCATGGAGCTGCTGCGCGAGATTGGCCTGGAAGAACCGTCCCTCGCGAATCATGTCGATTGCGCCTGCGACAGCCCGGCGGTAGGCGTCAGCGGAAAAGTTCGAGTTCAAATCGACGAAAAACTCGCCGCCCTTTTCCTCCCCCGCTTGCGGTGTCCGCGAAGCGGACGGAGGGGGGACGAACAGTTGCGCGCCGGCGTTTATGGCGCCACTCCGCCCCCTCCGGCTCCCCCGGCGCAAGGCCGCGGTCGCCGCCTCCCCCGCTTCGCGGGGGAGGAAGGGCTGCGGCCCTCGCGCGAAGGCGACCAGGTGAGTTGGATCCCTGCTTCCAAGCGCTTCGGCGAGCCGGGCCGCCGATTTTTCGTTTCGCACCGAAATGAAGGCGCGGCGCGCGCGCCGATCGAACAAAGCCGCCGCATCATAGGCGCCGAACGCCATGTCCGGAAGCGCAAAGGGCGACGCCGGCCCTTTCGCGGACGGTTCGAGGAGCGCGCCGCATTCATAACCGACGAAGCCGACAAGTCCGCACAGGAACGGCGCGCCGGATCCCGTTCTTTCCTGATGAATCGCCCGTTCTTGCGCGAGCCGTTTCAGCGCTTCGAATGCGTTCCCATCGAACGCCTTGCCGCCGATCGTCGTCTTCAGGCCGCGCGCTTCGATGATCGTCGCAGGAAACGCCGAGAGCATCGACCAGCCTGGATCGCGAGCCCTTTCGCCCGCGTGCAGCAGGAAGGAAAACGGTTCGCTCGCCAGAGGCGCGAAGGCTGAAAGCGGCGAGCGCCAGTCAATTTCGCGGACGATCATCGCCTTGCGATAGCAGCCCGAAGGCATTGTTGCGACCGCTGGCGGCCGCCGGCAAATCGCCCTAATCGCCGCACGCGGAGGCGGTGATGGCGGACACGCGGATTGGCGGAGCGGAACGCGCCTTTTATGCCCTCGCGCTTGCCGTTCTCATCGGCTTCGTCGCCTGGGTCGGACGCAACGTCATCATCCCGGTCGTCGTCGCGGGGTTTTTGAGCTTCTTCATCTACACTTTGAAAGAGACGATCCGCAAAGGGCCGCTCATCGGCCGCTTTCTGCCGCATTGGTTCTGCTTCGTCCTCGCCTTCGCGGCGATCGGGCTCTTCTTCGTCTTCATCGTCGACATCGTGCGCGACAATGTCGAAACCCTGATCCGTAGGGCCCCCGATTACGAGGCCCGGCTCGCCGCCCTGACCAGGGACGGGATCGAGGTGGTTCGCCGCTTGGGCGCGCTTCCGGAGGATATCATCAGCGGCGTCGAGGAGCTCAGAAGCCGCGCTCTGTCGACGATCCGCCCGATTCTCGCCGAAGTCGGGTCGGCGCTCCGCTCGATTACGGCGAATGTCATCACTATCTTTCTCTATACGGTTTTCATGCTGCTCGAACGCGGGCGCATCTTTCGCAAGATCAATATTCTCTCCGGCGGCGCCCGCGGGCGGCGCGCGGTCAATGACACGATTGGCGATATCGGCGCCATGGTCAGGGGCTACATCACCATCAAGACGGTGATGAACCTCGCGGTGGCGGCGATCAGCTACGTCATCCTGCGCAGTCTCGGCGTCGAGTTCGCCGGCTTCTGGACCCTGCTGATCTTTCTCCTCAACTACATCCCGATCGTCGGCTCGATCGCGGCGGTGACCGCGACGGTCCTCTTTATCCTGGTCCAGCCCGGCGGCGGGCTTAATACCGCGATCCTCGCGCTTGCGCTGCTCGTCGCCGCCGAGCAGGCGATGAGTTCGGGCCTCGAGCCGCGACTGATGGGGAAGAGCCTCAATCTGAGCCCCTTGGTGATCCTGTTGTCGTTGAGCGTGTGGGGAACCTTGTGGGGTTTCGCCGGCGCCCTCCTCGCTGTGCCGATCACCGTGACGCTGATGATCATATTGAGCCAGTTCGAGCCGACGCGGCCGGTCGCCGTTCTCATGTCCTCGTCGGGCAAGATCGCCGACATCAGGCATCCGGCGCTCGGCTCCAGTTAGAGCGAGTGGCGGCCTGACGGGAGCATCGTCGGATTCGGGGGACTCCAGAGAACTATTACGGAGACCTCCATCGAATGAGAGTGCGGCGACGCGCGCGTCATCGCAACTCCCCCGGCGGTTGATTTCGGTACGGAAGAATTCGCCTGCGCTCATTGTTTCACGTGAAACAGAAGCAGATTCAACAGTATACGAACAGATCCACGGAAAACGGAATGGCGCGGCCGAGCGATCCTGCCGCGGGAAAAGGGAGGGCATGCGGGCCCGGCGACGCGAAGCGGAGCCGGTCTTGCCCGCAAGGGAGGGTTTGTCGCTGGCGAGATTGGGGAAAGCCTTGAACCCTCCCGGAAATCGCTCTCGCGATTT
>Ga0187892_10002128_pt1 | contig 41389 bp, 35 predicted proteins | sample MA1701073metaG_FD_139345 | JGI IMG/M metagenome (GOLD analysis project Ga0187892, IMG submission 139345) | Bio-ooze microbial communities from a basaltic lava cave in the Kipuka Kanohina Cave System on the Island of Hawaii, USA - MA170107-3 metaG ... | reverse complement strand
GTAATCCGACAGGAGATCGACGCCGCGCACACGCGCCGTCACACGAGTCCCGTCAGGCCGTCACGAACCAAGAGCGAGGGTGGTTCCTCTGCTCGAATTTCCAGCAGGTCTCGGACTTGACCTCCTACCTTCCTGAGATGGTCAGATTACCGGCCGGAGGCGGGTCGACCGCAGGCGAGGATGCTGTCCACGGGCGCCGGAACAGCGACCGGGCGCGTCTCGCCGCGGAACGCGGGCGATCCGGCTGTCCCTCAGGCCCATGCCGCCGCCAACTTGTGCAGGTTGTGCGCCGTGGTGACGAGGCTCCACTCCCCGGCGACCTTGGTGGCGCCGCGCAGGAGGAATTGCCGGAAGCCCCGCACGTGTTTCGTGATCCCGAACACGGGCTCCACCGTGCCCTTGCGCAGCCGGTAGCGGCTCCGCCACCCGCCCCGGCGCAGCCGTTGCCGCATCGCCGCCACCAGTCCGCCCGGCCGCCCCGGCCGCGCATGGGTCGCGCTGGCCTGCCCATGACGTTGGCGCCCCGTGGCGATATACGCCCGGATGTGCCGCCGCCGCGCCACCCGCAGATTGTGCTCGGAGCAGTAGCCGGCATCCGCCGAAACCTCCGCCGCTTGCCGCCCGGTGTTGGCCTTGATCTGCGCCACCAGTGGTTCGAACTGCGGGGCGTCGGTCCCCTGGGGGGTCACGAATTGCGCGACGATCACCTGACTCGCGGCGTCGACCGCGGCCTGCGCGTTGTAGGCCTGCACGAACCCGTCGGGCCCCTTCATGATGCGCTGTCGGGATCCGTGAAATTGCGCTGCGCCTTGTCGGGCGGCGCGGGGGGTGGCGCGTCGGATGGTGGCTGGTTGTCCCCGCACGCCACCGCCGCCTCGGCTTCCAACGCGGCCTTGGCGGCGCGAATCTTTGCCAGCCGCTGCTGCTTCTCGTGGACCCACGCCGGCAATTCATCGCCCCGCTGGTCCGCCCCGAGCGCGGCATCCTCAGCCGCATCCGCCGCCGCGGCCCGCTCCAGCCATCCGGCCACCTCGGCGGCGAGCGCGGGCTCCGCCTGCTTCATGCGTCCGTAGCTCATCGCCTTGTGCTTCGAGGCGTTGGCGTTGATCTTCGTCCCGTCGAGCGCCACATGCCCCAGCTTCACCAGCCCGGCCTGCGCACAGAGTCGGACCGCCTGGTTCTCAGCCGAGACGATCGTTACCGCGAAGACCACCCCACACAGCGTGGCAGGTATCACCAGGTGTCGTTTCGCCTTCATAGGTGTCCTCACGGCACGCCCGATCGCGAGGTCGGTGCCGCATGTCTTGGGCGAGCAAGAGACGTACCTCGACTCAACGGATGGCACGCGACTTCTCCTCACGTTCTCAAAGGCCTCCGCAAATCCATCTTGCTCGTCCGATTCTTCGGAGATCTTCCTTCGGATCGTGCGTTCTCACAACCAGGAAACTCATGCATGCGGATTGCCGATGTTGGGAAGCAGTGAGTGGTCCCTCAGTCGCACTCGTCACGCCGTCGCCCAGGTTGCCGCAACACGGTTGAACGCCGAGGCACCCCACGGTACGAGAGGGCGCCACCCGGGAAGGAACACGATGCGAGCGAGCTTCACCGAAGCGCAATCGTTGCCGAACCGCGCGGGCGCCTGAGTGGAGGCCGACGTGGCGGCACGGACGGCGCTCTCGGAGCAGTCGACGGTGGACGATGCAGCGTCGTCACGCCGGCCGAGACGGCCGGGCGGCGGCGAGTTGCTGATCGTCTACGGGGTCGTGGCGGCGATCTTGGCGCGGCTGTCGGTGGTGCTCGGGAAGGATACGAACTGGGATCTTCAAAACTATCATGCGTATGCCCCGTGGGCCGTCCTGCATGGCGGGTACTCGCGCGACGTCCTCGCGGGCAACTGGCAGGCCTACCTGAACCCGTCGATTTACCTTGTGCGGCACGCTCTCGTCGCAGCCCTGCGTCCAAAGACGGCGGGCGCGGCGCTCGCAGCGGTTCAGGCGCTGAACGTGCCGATCCTCTACGCCATCACGTCGCGCGTCTTCAGCCGAGAAGACCGTGGCGTGCGGGTTGCGCTCTCGTGCCTCGGCGCGGCCCTGGGCGCGGTGTCCGCCATGTTCATCTCCCTGGTCGGCACCAGCTTCTCCGACATTCTGGTCTCGGTGCCGACGCTCGCGGCGGTGCTCCTGCTGCTACCCCCCGACGGAGACCACGACCCGCGGTCGCGCACCCGTCGGCTGGCCTTCGCCGGTGCGACGATGGGCTTCGCCCTCGGATTGAAGCTCACGAATCTCTTCCTTGCTGCCGCGTTCGCCAGCGCGGTGCTCGTCGGCTGGGCGTCGTGGCGGGAGCGGCTGCGCGCCGGGCTCGCGGCCGGCGTCGGCGGAGGACTCGGCGTCCTTGCCAGCGCCCTTCCCTGGGCGCTCCGCGTGCAACGCGAATTCGGCCATCCGTTGTTCCCGCTGTTCGGCGTGGGTCAATCGGCCGTCGAAGGTGCGCGCGACCTGCGCTATCAGCCGACCGGTGTCCTGCATGCGCTCTCGTATCCGTGGAAGTGGGCGACCGGCGTCGCCGTCAGCTCGGAGCTGCCGTTCACCGACATCCGTCCGTTGCTCCTCGTCGTGCTGGCCGTCACGGCGTGCGTGACGCTGCTCGCAGCCTCGCGGGCAGCGGACGGCGAGACCCGCATCGGCGAACGCCGCCTCGCGACCTTTCTCGGCGCGGGCACGGGGCTCTGGCTCGCGACGAGTGGCCTGCATCGACACGCGATGCCTCTGGACCTGCTCGTCGGACCGGCGATCGTCGTCTGCTGCCGTCGCCTCGTCGGGGGGCGCTTCGCGGTCGTGGCGAGTGTCGCCATCGCCTGTGCGGCGCTCGCGACGATCCGGCCGCCCGACTGGGGCCGCCAAGGATGGTCGCGCACGTGGTTCGACGTCGTGCTGCCGCCGGCGCTCCAGCGCCCGGCTACGTACGTGCTGCTTTCGCGAACCGGGGCCCCGCTCGGCTTCATCGCGCCGTTTTTTCCCGCGGGGTCGGTATTCGTGCAGCACAACTTCGCCGCCTTCGTGCCACCGGGCAGCGTCCTCGACCGGCGCGCCCGGACGATCCTCGCCGACACGCACCCGGATCGGACGTTCGTCATCGTGGATGCGCCACCGGACGACGAGGCGGCGCGCGTCGTGCACGCGCTGGGCTTCGATCTCGCGGCCCCCTGCCTGCCGATCCACACGGCGCTTCGCGCCATGGCGGCGTGCCCGCTGCTCCCGTTGTCCGGCAGTTGAGCAGTCGAGCTTCGGTGCTATTGGGCATCACTCAAACGCCGCACCGAATTGACCGGAAGAGGCTAGTGGACTGTAACGGCCGAAGCGAAAGTGGAAGCGGAAGCGGAGAGGGTCGCCTTGGTTCGGACTCTTCTCCGTCCACGGCGGCGACCCTCTCCGCTCCCGCTTTCGAACCTGCGGGCTAGGAGCATGCGCGCGCACGCCTTGCCATTCTTCTTCGATCCGTGATCAAGAAAGGTGTCTATGAAAAAGCTCTCTGAGTTTGTCATGACCGCGCTCGTTAGGGGCATGCTTTTCGTGGTCCCGGTTTACCTCTCCATCTTGCTGCTGCTCAAGGCCACGAAATCGGTAGTGGCTCTTGTGCGGCCGCTTGCCATGTTGTTCCCGGAATGGTTCCCCGCCGAACGCCTTCTCTACTCTTCTCCTCGTACTCGTTGTTTGTTTCCTGATCGGGGTAGCCATCCGTACCTCTGCAGGGCGATCACTCCGGGAGCGAATTGAAAGATCTCTTTTCGATAGAATCCCGGGCTATGCCACCGGGTCGTGTCTGTCAAGGTGTGGAAAATGTCCGGCATCATCAATCCGTACGTGATCCCGGGTTGACCTCCGTCGCTACGCGGCCTTCCTCCGCGTCGCCATGACCGCCGGCAGCTCCTGCCAGCCGTCGATCTTCCGCGAGCGAATCTGCCCGCTCATCAGGAGGCCGAAGAGAAGCAAGAGCACCGCGTCTTCGCTCGGCAGCATCGCCTGCGTCTTCGTCCGCCGGCGAAACTCCTCGTTGATCCGCTCGAGCGCGTTTGTCGTCCGCAGCGCCCGCCACTGCGCCGTCGGAAAACGCAGGAACGTGAACAGCTCATCGCCCGCTTCCTCGAAGCTCTTGGCGACCGCCGGGCAGCGGAGCCGCCACTTCTTCGTGAACGCGGTGCGCTCCTTCGCGACCAAGGTGGGCGTCTCCGCGTACATCATGCGGCGGAAGTCCTCGGCCACTTCCTCGCGCAGTTTCACCGGCGCCTTCGCCTCCAGGTTGCGCAGCTTGTGAACCACGCAGCGCTGGAGCTCGATCTTCGGCCACGCCTCCGTCAGCGCGCGCGCCAAGCCCGCGTTCCCGTCAATCACGGCCAGCACGGGCGCCCGCAGACCACGCCCAACAAGCGCGGCGATCGCATCGGCCCAGCCGGCGGCCGTCTCCTGGCCGACCAGGCGCAGATCGAGCACCACGCGCTCGCCCGTCGTGCGCACCGCGAGCGTCACCAGGATCGCCACCCGGGCGCGCTGCTTCCCGATCCGCACGACGGGATACCAGCCGTCGAGAAACAGATAGGCGATGTCTTCCGCGCTCAGGTCCCGCGTGCGCCACGCCTCGAAGTCGCTCTGCAAGCGTCCCACTAACCGCGAGACCGCGTCCTTCCCGAGCGGCCCACCGCGCAGCAACGGCGCCAGCGCGCCCTTGAGCCGCCGGGTGTTCGTCCCCGTGAGGTACACCCCGACCAACGCCGCATCGACCCGCGCCGTGCGACGCTGATAGCGCGGCACGATCATGCTCTGCCACTCGCGCGTGGTCCCGTCCGCCTCCTCCACCCGGGCCCGCGGCAACGCGAACCGCGCCGGCCCCAGGCTCGTCGTCAACGTCCGGGGCCGCGTGCCGTGCCGGTAGCCGTGCCGCTGGGCGCCCACGCGGGCGGACTTCGTCGCGCCCAGGGCAACCTCCAGCTCGTCCTCGACGAGCCGTTCGATCGTGTCGCGGATCCGCCGCCGCATCATCGTCTCGATCGTATCCGGCCCGAACGCGACCGCTTCCCCGGCCCCCGCAATCTTGGTATCGCTGTCCATGGCGTCATCCTCCGGCCCCCGCCGCCAAGCGGGAGCGTGCAGCTGTAGGGATCAACTGCCCCGGATGATGACGCCTTCACTTTTCCACCACAAACCCGACACTACCTGCCACCGTTCGGAGTCTGACTCAACGACTCGCAGGGAAGGACGAAGAGAGCGTGTGGCAGCCGGCGCTGGCCGAGATCGAAGACGCCCTCGTTCCCGCGTTCATCATCGAAGAGTTGGAGGACGGCCGCTTCACGGTCTTCGTGCCCTCGGTGCCCACGCCTTTCGCCAGAGCCGTTTACATTCTCAGCCACGAACGCGTTCATCCCCTCGACGTCCCCTTCACGCAGGCACTCCAGTCTGTCTCCCGGTGGGGCTCGGGTTCGAAGGAATTGGTCGCGGCGATGAAAACCAAGAGCACTCGAGAATAGTTCCTTCACAGCAGCAGCACAGTCCCGAGCCCGAGCAACAGGCGCACGCTGGCGGCGTCGGTCATCACGGAGGCGAAAACTGCACTGAAGGGTTCCGAACGTAGCTTTTCTTGCTTCCCGCCCGTGTGGCGTCGAGCCGCGAAGAAAAGTCCAGGAGAGGCCCGGCACCGCCCGGTCACCGACTTCGGCCGGCCGCTCGGTGATCATGATCTCCGGGGTGACGAACTGCTTGCCGCGGCCCTTCGTGCGTGCCCGGGGCACACGCAGCGCTCGCCCGGTGCGCAGACAGGCGACGAGCTCGCGTTCGAGCGCACCGCGGCCCTGGATGAACAGGGCCTGGTAGATCGCCTCGTGCGAGATCCTCATGGTTTCATCCTCGGGAAAGTCGAGCTTCACCCGGTTCGAGATCTGCTCAGGGCTCCACGACGTTGCCCACCGTCGGTCCGTGCGACGCCCGTGACGGCGACCGATGAACCGCGCCTCCGGGCCGGGAACCCGCGCACCGTCGGGCCGCGCGATCGTGCCAGCGAGCCGGTCCTGAACGTACTCACGAAGCCTCTCCTTGGGATGCCAGCTTCGCCGTCTTGGGGCGGCGGGCCTGCAGCTCGGCCTTCCACTGCGCGATCGAAGCTCGATAGTCGAGCCGGCCGCCCCGCGTGGCCGCGTTGCGACGCAGCTCACGTGAGATCGTCGACGGAGGCCGGCCGAGTTTGCGGCCGATCGTCCGCACCCCGAGACCTTGCCCTCTGAGCAGCGCGATGTCTTCGCGCTCAGCGAACTACAGGTACCTGCCCGACGGCGGGGTAAGCTGGATCGACGGCATGCCACCCCGCTCGCGGAACCAGCGCACACCGACCGCCGCTGACACCCCACACGCGATCGCCGCCTCCTCGCTCGACAGTCCCTCGGCAATCTTCACCCAGAACCCCCGCTCCACATCGCGCCGCACCGGCGGTCTGCCCGGCGATCGCATCGCCGGCCGTCCCGTCAGCGTCACCATCCACCCAGGTCGCCTTCCCATACAACACCTCCGTCTTGAGGTGTTGCGACGACCAGTTGAATCCACCCAGTACACGTCGGCCGAGTTCCGGGCGCTCTGTGCCGCGCATGGGGTGCAACAGTCGATGGGCAAGACCGGGGTGTGCTGGGACAACGCGCTGGCCGAGTCGATCTTCGCCACGTACAAGCTCGAGCTGATCGAGCCGGCGACTTGGCCGACACGGGCGCGCGCCCGGACAGCGACGGTGCACTGGCTCGAAGCCGTCTACAATCGCCAGCGCCGGCACTCGGCCATCGACATGCAGAGTCCGGTCGAGTACGAGGAACGCTACTGGGATCGCCGCGCAGCGGCGTAACTCAGGTGTCTACCCGGGCGGGGCAAGACCACAAGACCACGTTACCTGGTTTCCTTGCACGCCCTCCCAATCTGCCGCAACACGTCGAACAGGTGATACATCTGCGGGTACAGGAACGGCTTGCCGCTCGTCATGATCGCCGCGGCAACCTCCCGCTCCGGATCGGCCCACGAGATGATGTTGGTGAACCCGAGGTGTCCGAAGGCATGCTGGGTACCGGGCCCGTACAGGCTGAACCACTGCCCGCCGAGGATGAAGCCCATTCCGTAGCGCAACGGCAGGCCGAGGGTCAGATCGACCTCGAGATAGGAATGCTCCACGGTCGCCCGCCGGATCGTCCGCCGCTCGAAGACGCGGACGCCGTCGAGCTCTCCGCCCTGCAGGAGAAGCTGGTAGAATCGGCTCAGCTCGTTGGCCGTGGCGACGACGTTGGCGGCGGGAATGATGCCGAGGAGAAAGCGCGGGTCGTTGGATAGCTCGATGACGTGGCGCATGTCGGCCGAGAGCGCCCGTCGCATGAGATAGGACGCGGGCGGGAGAACGGGCGGACCAGTGAAGTAGTTGCAGGCGACCCGCGAGAGATCTTCCGGTCGCACCCCATAGTTCATCCACCGGAAGCGCAGGGGTCGGCAGACGGCTTCGGCCATGAGCGCGCGGATGTCCTGGCCCCAGACGCGCCGCACGATCTCGGCGATGACGAAGCCGCCGGTGATCGTATGCTAGGCGAGCGTGCGACCGGGACGCCACGCCGGCTCCGCCTCGCAGAGGATCTCGACGATGCGCTCGGGCTGGCTCAGGAGTTCGAGATCGAGCGCGCCTGGGTCGAGGTTGGGAATGCCGGCGCGGTGCGTGAGGATGTGACGGATGGTGATCCACTGCTTGCGCCCGGTGCCGAACTCCGGGATGTACTCGCACACCGGATCGTCGAGACGCAGCAGGTTCCGCTCGTCCAGGAGATGGATCATCATGGCCGTGATGGCCTTCGAGGCCGAGTAGATCGTGAATGGGGTCTCGGGTGTGGCGAGCTCCTTCTCGACCTCCGGCGCGTCGTGGGGTCCGTTACCCCGCGCGTGGCCGATGGCCCGATCGATGACCACGTGTCCCCGGTACCGGACGCAGAGCTGGATCGCCGGGTGGATACCGCTGCGGTAGAGCCGCTCGACGGCGCTCCAGATCCGGCTGACGGCGTCGGACTCCATGCCAGCCGCCGCCGGGTCGCCCTCGGCGGCGCCGATCGTGGTGACCGCGCCGAGATCGGCAGGCACGCGACACGTGGCGATGCCCCAGCAGCGGGTCGGAAAGGGGATGCGGACGAAGAGCATGGTTGCTGGGCCGCGGCCAACGAGCGCTGCCTAACCCCATAGTATCGGCAGACCTTCGCCTGCCCATGAGGCGTCGGGAGGCCCGGCCGGCGCCGGATCTCGCCGGCGCCCCTGCCTGCCCCGCTACCGTGGTGGCGGATGTCGCGGCTCGAGCAGCTCGAGCGCCCGGTCGATCGCCTCGTGGGACCCGTAGAGCACCAGCAGGTCTCCGGCCTCGAGTCGGGTAGAGCCGTCGGGGCTTGGCACGGGGCGGTCGTTGCGGACGAGATTGAGCACCGTGGCGCCGCTGCGGGCGCGGAGCTCGGTCTCGGCGAGCGTGCGCCCACACGCGAGGCTTCCCGGCACCACCTCGACGGTCTCGAGCACACCGGCTCGGATGATGCGGCGCGCCTCCGCCAGCAGATTCGTCGAAGCCTCCCCGCCGCGCAGCGCGCGGTAGTGGCCGACCCGGATGAGGGATTCCTGGATGCGGACCACGTTGCGCGGGACGCCGAGGTGCATGAGCAGGCGGACAAAGAGCTCGATCGACGCCTCGAGCTCCGCGGGGACGATTTCGTTGGCGCCCAGGCGTTCGAGATCGTCGAGCTCCGTCACCCGATGGGCCCGGACGAGGATGCGGACGTGGGCATTGATCTGGCGCAGCAGCGAGACGATCCGGCGAGTGGCGACTGGATCGCGGACGGCCACCACCGCGGCGCGCGCATGTGCCCCGCCGGCCGACTCGAGCACCGCGCGGCGGGAGGCATCCCCGAAGCGCACCGGAATGCCCTCGTCCTGTCCGAGCCGCACCTGAGCTGGATCCAGGTCCACGGCGGCGAACGGCAGCGCGGTCTCGCGCAGCACGCGGGCGATTGCTTGTCCGGTCGTACCGTAGCCCACGACGAGCACATGCTCCGTCGGTCCGGCGGCGGCGCCCGGCGCGCCGGCACCCACCCGAGCCAGCAAGCGGCCCGCGCGGGCGAGAAACGGGGTGGCGGCCATCGAGACGACGGCCGCGCCGAGGAACGCCTGGCCGAGCTCGTTGTCGAGGAGCCCCGCCTTGCTCCCTTCACGGCTCAGGACGAACGAGAATTCCCCGATCTGCGCCAGCGCGAGCCCCGACATGAGTCCCGATCGCGCCGAGCGCCAGATCATCGCCACGATCAGCCCGCACACGAGACCTTTGAGCCCGACGGCGGCGAGCATCACGAGGAGCCCGGTGGGATTGGTAACGACGATGCTCGGCTGAAAGAGGAGCCCGACGCTGGTGAAGAAGAGCGCGACGAAGGCGTCGCGAAGCGGCAGCAGCTCGGCGAATACCTGATGGGCGTACGGGCTTTCGGAGAGCGCGAGGCCGGCGAGGAACATCCCGAGCGGGAAAGACAGGCCGAGCCGCGTGGCGCCGAAGGCGGTGCAGAAGGCAATGAGAAGCGCCACGAGCGGGAAGAGCTCCGGCGTGCGCGCCCGGGAGACGAGATCGAGGAGCCGCGGGAGCACCGCGCGCGCGAGAAGCAGGAGCGCGCCGACCGCCACAATGGCGCGTAGGAGCGCCGTTACCGCGGCCGGGAAGGCGCTCTCGGCGGGCCCGGAGAGCACGGGAACGAGCAGCATCATGGGTACGAGGGCGAGGTCCTGGAACAGCAACAACCCCGTCGCCGCGGCACCGTAGGGCGTATCGATGCCACCCTCGTCGGCGTAGAGCTTGAAGACGAGGGCGGTGCTCGAGAGCGAGACGAGAAAGCCGACGAAAACGGCCGACGGCCACGGTACGGCAAAGGCCCGGAACAGCAGCGCCGTGACGGCGATCGAGATGGCGATCTGGCTCGCGCCGCCGGCGAGCATCCGGGAGACGGTGCGGCGGAAGGCATCGGCCGGAAACTCGATGCCGACCCCGAACAGCAGCAGGGCAACACCGAGCTCCGCCAGCTCCTCGAGCCCTTCCTGCTGGGCGACGACGCCGAGGCCGGCCGAGCCGGCGAGGACGCCGGCGAGAAGGTAGGCCACCACCGCCGGAATGTGCAGCAAGCGCCCGACCACGAGGCCGGCGGCCGCGATCGCCAGCAGCAGCATGAGGCTCGTCAGCATCGTCCCGAGACCGCGGATCTAGCCGCGATGACGGCCGTCTCGCCGGTCGGCGCGGCGATCGCCCGCGTCGGCGCTGGCTTGCCGTCCGCGGCGCAGGTCGTTCCGGCGTGCCCACATCAGCGGGGATCCTCGACGCCGAGAACCTTGCAATAGATGGAGCGGATGGCGGCGGTGTGGCGGTGGTAGTCGCCGACGAGCGCGCGGCAGGCGCTCCCCGGACGCTCGTGCCCCGCGTAGCCGAGCCCTTTGGCGACGGCGTCGAGGTCGCCGCGCTCTTCGTCGAGATCGGAGATCGAGCGGTTCTCGACGATGCGCAGGCGTCTGGAGAGGCGCTGGAGGAACTCCCAGCCGTCGGCGAGCGCCTGCGCATCGGTGGGATCGAGAAGTGCGAGCTGGCGCAGGGTGTGGAGGTGCACGTCCACGGGTGCGCAGTCGAGCAGCTGGCCATGCTCGCCGCCATGGCGAAGCTGGAGGTACTGGACGGCGGTCTCCACGTCCAGCATCCCGCCGCGCCCGGTCTTGAAGTTGTGTCGCTGCAGCGTTTCGTGCGCGAGCTCCGACTCCATGCGCAGCCGGACGCGATGGATCTCCCGCGCGGCGTCGGGCGACAGGGGCCGCTGGAGGATCCGCCGACGAATCGCCTCGAAGCGAGCGCCGAGCCGCGCGTCGCCGGCCACGGGACGCGCGAGCAGGAGCGCCTGGCGCTCCCAGGTCTGGGCGCTGTCATCGTGGTAGCGCGCGAAGCCGGTGAGCGTCGTCACCAGGGCGCCCTGATTCCCCGAGGGCCGCAGGCGGGCGTCGATGTCGTAGCATGATCCTGCCGAGGTCTTCGTCGCGAGGATCCAGATGAGCTTCTGCGCCAGGCGCACGAAGCCGTGCTGCGCCTCGACCAGCACGTCGCCGTCGGAACCATCGCCATCGTAGAGAAAGATGACGTCGAGGTCGCTGCCGTAGGTGAGCTCGCGGCTGGCGAGCTTTCCCATCCCCACGACGAGGAATTCGACGACGTTGCCGGCGGCCGGCAAGCGGATCCCCGCGCGCTCGATCTGCTCGCGCGCCAACACGAGGGCCCGATCGAGGCATACCTCGGCGAGGTCGGTCAGCGCGGCTTCCACCTGCCCGCGCGAGACCTTGCCGTCGAGATCGAGGAGGCCGACGTTGAGCACCTCGCGGTGGTGCGCGAGCCGGAGCGCTTCGAGCTCGACTTCCATTCCCTCCCCGGCGTCTCGCGCGCCGCCGGTGAGCAGGTCGTCGCGCACCGCCGTGAAGTTCGTCGCGAGCTGCGCGCGGGTGTGCAGCAGCACCGTCGGATCGTCGAAGATGGGCTCGATGAGGCGCGGGTACCGGGCGAAGTAGCTCGACAGGAACTGTGAGGTGGCGAACAACGCCGTCAGCCGCGCCACGAGCTCGGGGCGGTCATGGAGAAGCTGATAGTAGAAGCCGCGCGAGCCCACGCCTTCGATGAATCGATCGAGGTTGTTGAGCGCGCGGTCGGGGTCCGTTGCCACCTCGAGCTCGCCGGCGAAGCGGCTGGCGAGCTCCTCGATCACGGGACCGGTCATCGGCCGTGCAAGGAGATGCGGGACGCGGTCGCGGAAGAGCTCCAGAACGCGCTCGCGTCCGTCCTCGTGAAAGAGCCCGGCCACCACGCGTCGGACCTGTCGCCGGTGCCCGTCGAGCAGGCGCTCGAAGCTCGCCGCGGCATCGGTGCCGGCGAGGCCCATTCCGTGGGCCAGGAGCCGCCGCTCGCCGGCATCGCGCGGCAGGCTGTGCGTCTGTCGCTCTCCGACCATCTGCAGCAGGTTCTCGACTCGGCGCAGGAAGCGATAGGCGCGCAGGAGATCGTCGGCCTCCGCCGGCGGCAGCGCGTCCACCTGAGCCAGGGCGACGAGAGTTGCCTCGGTCCCGCGCTGCCGCACCTGCGGCATGCGGCCGCCGTGGAGCAGCTGCAACGCCTGCGCCACCGATTCGATGTCGCGAATTCCGCCGGCGCCGAGCTTGACGTTGAAGGTCTCACCGGCCCGTCCCGTGGCGCGCTCGATCCTGTCCTTGAGCGTCTTGATCGCCGCCACGCTGCGATAGTCCATGGCCGTGCGATAGATCATCGGGCTGATGGAGCGGACGACGCGCCACCCGAGGCGCAGATCGCCCGCCACGGGACGCGCCTTCATGTACGCCGCCTTCTCCCAGGTGGCGGCCCAGCTCTCGTGATACTCGGCCAGCATGTCGCTCGCCACGATCAGGGCGCCGCTCGCGCCCTCGGGTCTGAGATCCAGATCGATGCGGTAGAGATAACCCTCCGGGGTGACCTCGCCGACGATCCGGCCGAACTCCCGCGCGAGCCGCGTGTGGTATTCGATGTCTGCGAGCGGTTCGGCCGCGCCCGGACCGGTGCGATCGGCGTGCGGTGCCCCGAGGCGCGAATCGAAGACGTACACCAGGTCGACGTCCGAGGAGTAGTTCAGCTCCTCGGCGCCAAGCTTCCCGAGGCCGAGGATGACGAAGCCCGGGACGACAGCGTCGTTGCCTGCGGGCGGCGGAGGCGCGTGCCGCTCGCCGACGCGGACGGCGGCCGTCTCGAGCGCGGCGGCGAGGAGCGCGTCGGCGAGGTGGGAGAGCTCGGCGAGGGTCTCGCCGACTCGCTCGAGCGGCACGAGGTCCGGAGACAGCTCACGCACCGTGATGCGCGCGAGCTCGTAGTACTTGAATCGGCGCAGGGTGTCCGGCTGCCGGTCGTGGGGCACGCCTGCGAGCGCCCGCGCCAGGCGCGCGGCGACATCGACGCCGCTTCGCGGCGAGACGAGATCTTCGTCGGCGAGCGCGGCGAGCCAGTCCGGGTGGCGCGCGAGGATCGGGACGAAGAAGGGCGCCGACCAGCACAGCGTGCGCAGCACGCGCGCGACGGCGTCCGCACGCTGTGATAGCACCCGTGCGAGGAGCGCCTCGTCCGCGACCGCGGCAGCCTCGAGGACGTCGGCCGCGCGAGCGAGCACACCACCGGCGTCCCCGGCGGCATCGGTGTCGGTGGGCGTGAGCAAAGCGGTCGCGAGCGCTTCCGCATACGGCTCGAGGCGCGGGCGGCTGGTAAGGGGTTTCAACACCGGCGCCGACACGAGTATACCCTGCACACCGTGAGCTCTGCCGTCGCGCCCACCCCGTACTCCGATCGATCGCCGCGTGCCGCGTGGAGCGTGCGGCTCGTGCCCGTGCTCCTCTTCGGCATCGTCGTCGCCGGGTATGCACCCTCGGTGCGCAACGATTTCGTCTACGACGACATCGTCCTGATCGTGAACCAGGCGCCGCCGCGCTCCGTGGCAGACGTCGCCCGGGTCTTCACGGAGCGTCACTGGGGGAATCTGCCCTACTACCGCCCCGTCGCCCGGCTGACCATGGTGCTCCAGAAGTGGGCGCACGGCAACGAGCCGGGGGGGTATCACGTATTCAACGCCGCGCTCATGGGCGTGGCGGCGCTGCTGCTCTACGCGCTGCTGCGATCCCCGGCGTTTGCGGTGCCGCCGGCGCTCGCCGCGGTCGGCGCCGCGTTCTTTGCGCTTCACCCGGTCGCGTCCGCGACCGTCTATCCGATCTGCTCGGGGCGAGAGACGCTCCTGCCCGCGGTCTTCGTGATCGCCGCGGTGTACGCCTACCTGCGCCCCGGGCGCGGCTGGTACGCGGCGGCGCTCGGATGCTTCGTGCTCGCGTTGCTGTCCAAGGAGCAAGCCGTGATCACGCCCGGCCTCTTCGTAGCGGCCGACGTGCTCGGATTGTCGCCGCGGCCTGCGCGGCGCGGGCAACGGAGTGATGCGGTCGCCTGGGCGCTGCGCTACGTGCCCATCGCCGGCGTGCTGGCGCTCTACCTGCTCGTGCGCTGGGGACTCTTTGGGGGCGGGATCGAGCATCGGGTCGCGGCTCTCGAGCGTCCGGCGCTTCCGGCCTGGTCCATTCTCTACGCCATGCAGACCATCGTCGCGCCGTTCGTTCAGGAGATCTACGAGCCGCGCCTCGATCTCTGGCTGTCGCCGTCCCGCCTCCTCCTCGCGGTGGCCGTCGTGCTGATGTGGGCGGTGGCCGCGCACCGCCGCTGGGCGACTGTAGGGCGCACGGTGCTCTTCTGGGCAGTCTGGGTGCTGCTCGCGTTGCTGCCGACGGCGAACTTCCTCCAGCAGGAAGCCCCCTTCGCCGAACGCTACGCGCTCCTCGCGCTTGCCGGTGTGGTGGGCACGGTGGCGGCGGTCGTGTCGCCGGGCCGGGAGGCTGCAACGAGCCTCGCACCTTGGCCGCGGCGCCAGCGCTGGACGATCGCCATCGGCACGGCGCTCGTCGTGCTGGCGGCGGCCGTGACCGTGTACCGCGGACGCTTCTATCGCGACGATCGCACCTTCACGCGCCAGTGGCTGCGCACCGATCCCGACTCGGCGCAGGCCAATCTCTATCTCGGACAGCTGCTGCTCGCCGACGGTGACCTGGATGCCGCGGCGGCGCACATGGAAGCCGCGCTGCGCAGCTTTCCCGCCTATGCCGAGGCCGAATACCACCTCGGGATGGTGTGGCAGCGGCGGGGAGATCCGGCGCGCGCCGCCGAGCATGTGGAGCGCGCCGTCCGCATCCGGCCGACGTACGTCGAAGCGCTCAACAACCTCGGTCTTCTCCTGCTCGAGCAGGGAGACCTGCCGGCGGCGGCAAACCGCCTCCAGCGGGCCCTCGATATCGACCCGCGCTTCGCCGTGGCCCATTTCAATCTCGCCATGGTCCACCGGCGCGAAGGCGGCAGCGACGAGGCGATCCGGCACCTCGAAAACGCGGTGCGCCTCGAGCCATCCTACGCCGAGGCTCGGTACTGGCTCGCGGTGTTGCTCGATGCGAAGGGAGAGGCGGTCGCGGCGGTCCGCCATCTCGAAGGCGCGATCCGCGATCGGCCGGAGTTCGTGGATGCCCACAATCGGCTCGCCGCGATCCTGCAACGCGACGGCAGGGCGGAGGCGGCGGCCGCCCACTATCGCTACGCGCTGCGCATCGCGCCCGACTCGGTCGATGCCCACACCAATCTCGGCGTCGTGCTCCATCGCCAAGGCCAGCTCGGGGAAGCCGCCGGGCATTTCGAGCGGGCCCTCGCGCTCGCCCCCGAGCGCCCGGAAGTCCACAACAATCTCGGCGCGGTGTTTCTGGCCCAGGGACGGGTGGGGGAGGCGGCCGCCCAGTTCGAGGAGGCGGTGAGACTCGATCCCGAATATGCCGAAGGATGGAACAGCCTGGGCGCCGCGACGGCGACCCGGGGCGATCTCACTGCGGCGGAGGCGCACTTCGAGCGCGCCCTCCGTATCAGGCCGGACTACGCGACTGCCCGGCAGAGCCTCGAGCGGGTGCGCGCTCTCCGCGCGCAGCGGCCGGCGCAGTGAGCGCCGCCGGTCACGACGTCGCCGGATGCCGACATCCGAGAGGTCGTGGGCCGCGTCCCGAGGCGCGCCCGGCTCAGGCGGGAGCGATGCCCATGCGACGCCAGAGCCAGGCGGTCCGGGTGGTGATGATCCCGAGCTCGCGACACAGGTCGCGGACCTTGCTGATCGAGGCGGCGATCAGCTCTCGATGTGCGGGGTTGCGGGTGTAGGCCTCGGCGACCACCGCGGCCGGGATCCGGTAGGTGCGGATGATCCGCCGTGAAGGCCGCAGCATGAGCCGCGCCATGATGCCGAGGAGTATCGGTGCGCGGATGGACAGGACGTGGTGGCGCACCGGGCCGAGCCTCGGCACGTTCTGGCGCAGGTACTGACGCGCGAAACACAGGTGGCGCGCCTCCTCGGTCACGTGGATCTGCATGATGCGGCGGAGGAGCGGGTGCACCATGCGCTCGCTGCCGAGCGTTCGCCGCTGCACGTGGTCGATCGGATCCTCCCCACCGAGCACGAAGAGAAAGAAGAGACACGGGAAGCTGCGGCCGAACCGCACGACCTGGCGGGAGGTGAGCTGCAGGAGCGGCGGCAGGCCGGGCACGTCGAGACCGCTGCGGTTCACGAACTCCTGGAACATCAGGCTGTGCTGCCCTTCCTCGATCAGCTCGTGATAGGCGTAGCGGAACTCCGGCGAGCCGTTGGGGAGCGTGAGTGCGAATTCGAGCAGCCCACGCTGGAGCACGTTCTCGAACTGGGCGCCGATCTTCATGGCGGTGGCGGTCCGGTGGAGCCCGATGCGGGCGCGGATCTCCGCCGCCTGGTTGTGGTACCACGCGGTGGCGCCGAGGCCGTCGTCTCCCGAGAGCTCCCAGCGCGGATCGGCAGGGTCGATGCGCAGCGTCGGGTCGTCCCAGTCGATGTCCGCGTAGGCGTCGAAGTGCTTCACCACCGACTGGTGGCTCAGGCGGTGTAGCAAGCGGCCGTAGGACTCGCCGGCGCCGTTCCCGCGCTCTTCCTCGTCCGGAATCGCATCGAGCCGCAGCTGGGAAACGTTCACCACCATGAAGGCCTCTGCGCAGTTCTCGCGGGCCGACGAGCCCCCGGGACCGAGTCCATCGTGGCCCACGGTCGAGGATGCGGCAAGGTGGGAGTGTGCCACTCGGGGCACGAAAGATGCCGAGCGGTCGCAGGTGGCGCACGAATGGTCCAGCGGTTGGCGCCAGCGGTAGAAATCGCCGCCCGAATGTCTTGGCCGGCCGGCAACAGCTACGGTCCAGGTGCCGGCTGCCCAGGCTGCGCGCGACACTCGACGAGCGCCTGCTCGGCATCGCGCCCGCCGGCAGCGCCGATCACCACGCGGAACGGACGCGCGCGCGGCGCACTCGGCACGGTGCAGGCGCTCTCCCCGGCGACCGTCCAGCAGCGCGCGCCGGCCGGATCCCAGCACACCGTCGTCGTCTCGGGCAGTGCCCGCGCCGGTTCGTCGCGTACGGGACCCGAAGGGCCGGTCGGCGCGACTGGCAGCTTCGGGACGCGTGGCGCCGAGTCGGCGCTCGCGACCAGGGCGCTCGTTGCGCCGCCCAGCATTGCCAGCGCCGTCAGGACAAGCGCCACACCTGGGCGACGTTGACGATGGCGATGCAGAGCAGAGCCCAGAGCAGCTCCGCGACCGCAAGCACCGTCAACCAGCGGCTCCCGTGGCCGTGCGTCGGGTCCTCCGTGCGTCCCCGGAGCCCCAGCAGCAATGACAGCAGCGGGAGGACGGCAAGCGCTACGGCGACCGCGACGACCGCCGGCAGTCGACCGGTTCGGATCGCCAGCAGGTACAGGAGAGAGAGCGGGGGATGCGGAAGGAGCAGGGCGAGCCGCCAGGCCCGTCTTGGGCCCCCCGCCGCCATCGCGATCAGCCACCCGCCTCGAGGGGGCCGATGTCGCCCGTCGCCTCCAGACGGTCCGCCGCTTCGAGCAGATCGGGATCGTCATAGGCGGCATCCGTGAACGTGCCGACGCGGTAGGCGGCCGTGACGTGCGCGTTCTCGACGAGGCGATTCTTGGCGTTGGGCATGTCGCTCGTCGTCGACAGGGCAAGGTAGCGCAGCAGATAGGGGCCGTCCATGCCTTGCTCGTGCAGCACGAGCCCGTAGAACGGCAGATCCACCCAGTGCGTGCCCGGCGGCAGCTCGGCGGCGGCCTGGGCCCACGCGATCTTCTGCTCGCCGTCCACTCCGTAGAGCGTCCCCTCGAGATGAAAGCGCCCGGCGCGGGCGACGTCGATCTCGACCCCGACGAACAGGCTGCCGTCCACCACCCGATCGCGGTAGTTGCCGGTGGGCTGGGCGTGCGGGACCGCGTATTGAAAGCTCATGGCGGCGAGCCGCTCCTCGCCGTCCATGGTGAGAGCGCGGACCTTGACCAGGTAGGATGCGCTCAGGTCCGGCAGCGCTTCGGACGGCAGGAAGATCTCCGCGCTGCCGATCCCGTCGCCTGCCTGAACGTCGGGTGGCATGCCGTCGTCCAGGTAGACGAACTCCCCGAGCGGCGCCAGGTGCTCCGTCAGGACCACGCCGCGGATCTCCTGCGCCGGCGTCGGAGTGCCGGCGATCGACAGGTAGGCATGCACGACCACCGGATCGGGCGCCTCGAAGCCGACGCGTGCGGGGAAGACGGTGAGCAACGGCTCAGCCCCTTGCGGGCCTGCGGCCGACACCGGTGTCACTTCGCGCTCGCGCGCGATGGGATCGGCTTCCTCGGGCCGGAGCGGTTGAGTCCAGCGTGGATAGCGGGCGCGCTTGCGGTAGTCGTTTGCTGCCGCGCCAGCGAGCGACGCGGGCGCCGGCCGGGGCCGCCGGGTGCGGCGCGCGGAGGTTACCGCCGCCTGTGCCGGCGGCGCGTCGGCGGTGGTGTCGGGCGGCGTGCCCGCATCCGCAGGCGGCGCCGGTGCCGACGCCGCGGGTAAGGCGGGGCCGGGCTTCCCCCCCTGGCTACGCACCCCAAGCCCCAGAAGCCCGGCCGCCGCCACAGCGACGATGGCACCGATCACGGCGTCGCGCCGCCGCTTCGTCATGCTCTCCGGAGAACCCCGCGACCGTGCGATCCCGGGGTCAGTAGAGGACGCTCACGAGCCGCGCCGACGTCATCGAGCTCTGCACCACGGTGTTCGGGGCACACGGCGAGCCGCCGCACATCCAGATGCCGCCCGGAACCTGCCGTCGGGTGTCGGAGTCCGAGTCGTCGCGCTCGTCGGAGTGATTCTCGTGGCCAACGTCGAGATTGAGGAAGCCCGCAGACTCCTGCTTGGCGCTGTTGTTGCAGACGTTGCTGTTGTTGTAGCTGGCCGTCGCGCTACCGTTGCAGGCGTACTGGGAGGCGTGCTGGACGATCCCGTCGTCCTCGCCGTTGAGGCAGGCGCTGGCGCCGAAGATCGCCTCGTAGCCACCGCTCACGTAGATGCTTCGGGCCGGGGAGTTCGAGAACCCCCGCACCTGCACGTCGTCGGAGCTGCGCAGCCAGAAGGTCGCGGTGTCGCAGCTCTGGATGAAGAAGGCGAGGAAGTTGCAGAGGAAGCTGCCGTCGCCGCACACGGCGTCCGCGCCCTGCGAGCCGCGGTGGGCGCCGCCGAGGGTGATCGCGAGGCTCAGCCGCTGCGCCACCGTGTCGTACGGGCCGTTGAAGTTGAAGTTGGGATCGCTGGCGTCGTTGTTGCCGAGGATGAAGTCCATGATCGTGCCGCCCATGCTGTGGGCGACGACCCAGAAGGTCCCTCCCTGCGCCCAGGTGGCGGCGCAGTGGTTGCCGCCGCCATCGTTGCCCCCGTTGGTCGCATTGACGATCTCGTTCGCCACCTCGCCCGCCGCCTGGGCGCCCCACCAGGCGTTCGTGCCGTTGTAGCCAATGACGTAGTACGACGCGGCGAAGTTCTTCGTCGCAGTCTTGATGAAGTCTCTCGAGCCATTCTTCCAGTAGTTCCGAGCCGAGTTCCAGTTGGTGAACGTGTTGGTGTCCGTCTGCTTGCCGTGGATGAAGATGAAGCACGGCTGCGCCGCGGCGGTGTCGGCGAGCGCGAGCAGGGCCAGCGCCAGGCCCGCTGCGAGTGCTCCGGCAAACGAATGTCCGTGACGCGCCCCGTGCTGCGACGAGATCCGAGCCATCGTATCCCCTCCTTGGCGGTCCTGGGCGGAACCGCCGCCGCTGGGCTCACCTTGCGCGGGCCCCCGTTACCCGGATGCGGGCCGGGTTAGCGGAATAGCCCTTGACTGTCAAGGAAATTGTTGCGGAAAAATGCGATGTGTTCGCGTAGGAGAAACGGCGTCGCTCGTGGCAAAAATGCGTTTGATGCCCACTCCGTCGGAGGCTGGCGCCTGCTGCGGTGACAGCGCTCGTGGCGGGAGACCTCGGCGCGTATGGGCGGCCGGAGCGGCGCGAGTCACGCACCCCGTAAGCGTCCGACCGCGCGGACCTTTCGGTAGCGGGGACAAATGGACCCCCCGTTCCCTTGATCGATCGCAGGCGACCGCACTACAGTCCTCCGGCGTTACGGATCACGGAGGGGACCGGAAACTGCGGGCGAAGGAGGGAACCATGGCAGAGAGCGTCTACAAGATCATCGAGCTGGTCGGGACCAGCACCGAATCGTGGGAGAAGGCCGCCGCCGCAGCCGTGAGGACGGCGAGCAAGACGCTACGCGACCTGCGCATCGCCGAGGTGAGCCAGCTCGACCTGCAGATCGAGAAGGGCAAGGTGCGCGCCTACCGTGCCAAGCTGAAGGTGTCGTTCAAGTACGAGGGGAACTGAGCACACGGAGGGCCCGACGTCCTGCTCGACCGCAGGTTGCTGCGCGCCTGCAGGCGAGGTGGGTTCATGTTTCGAGAAGCCCGGCAGGCCACCGATCCGCGAATCCGGCCAGGCCTGCTGGCCGGGATGCTAGCGAGCGGGGCCGTCGGCGTGCGGGCGTCCTCGAGCGCCGGAGTCAAGGAGCGTGAAATGGCGGACAGCGTGTACAACATCGTCGAGCTGGTCGGAACCAGCACCGAATCGTGGGAGAAGGCGGCGGCGGCGGCCGTGAAGATGGCAAGCAAGACGCTGCGCGACCTGCGCATCGCCGAGGTGAGCGAGCTGGATGTGCAGATCGAGAAGGGCAAGGTCAAGATGTACCGAGCCAAGGTCAAGCTGTCGTTCAAGTACGAGGGCAAGGGCTGAAGCGGCGTCGCTTCGCCACATCCAGTCGGCGGACATACCCTAGCACTGTTATGTGCGGGGTGGGGCGGATCAGATTGGGCCGTCAACAGGAGTTCTATTGTCTCGGCGCCAAGCGCCGTCCTGTAGAACGCGATCGCCTCCTCGCAGCGGCCGGAGAAGAACCGGCGGGCATAGAGGCTGGACCTGAGGTGCAATCCATCTATTGGGTCATCACCTGGGCGTGTCACCGCAAGTGTCGTCATTGCTATGACGACCGCTTCCGGCCCTATGTTCGCGCCCAGCTCGAGCGTGTCGTCGCGGAGGGCCAGCGCGCCTATCGTGCGATCCTCCACAACCTTCCCGACGACATGACCTATCTCGACCCCAAACACCCACGCGACGACGGCACGCCCTCACCGCGGCGAAGCTCGTTGATTCTCGCCGGCGGGGAGGTCCTGATCGACGGCGTGCGCGAGGAGTTGTTCTATCCCGTCCTCGTCGCGATCCGCGAGCGATGGGGTGCGGCCGCGCCCCACGTGTCGATTCAGACGACGGGCGACGTTCTTGAAGCCGCGCACGTCGAAGCCATGCTCGAGCGCGGCGTCAGCACGATCGCGATCGCCGGCATCGACGACTTTCACGTCGGTCTGGAGGGCGACTGGAAGTTCGCGCTCATGGAGCGCATCCGCGCGATGATGGCGCCCTTCGGCGTGCAGGAAATCGACCTGGGCGGCGCACGCGATCCGCGCCTGAGGTCGAAGGCGCCGCACGAGCGGCGCGAGGATCTGGGTGCCGGCCCGTTCTTCCTCTTCTTCGGCGCGCAGCCCGAGCTGTGGATCGGCGAGCTGTGGCCGCGTGGGCGGGCGTGGGTGAACGGACTTTCGAACGCGACCTACGAGACGAATTTCTGCGCACGGTGGAGCGGTGGCAAGAACTTCATGAATCACGGTCACGCGGGCTCGGAAGTCGCGATCGAACCCGACGGCGCCGTCTATCCGTGCTGTCTGAAGACGAAGGCGCCGCTCGGGAATCTCACCGAAGAGCGCCTGCTCGACATCCTCGACAGCCTGCGGGGCCATCCGGCCTTGGAAGCGATCAACGCGGGCGACCCCGAGGCGATGGGCGAGTCCTCCGGGTGGACGCGCGCCGACTACCGGCGCGGCGCCACCGTGACCGACCCGACGGGGAGAACCTTCGCCAACGTCTGCATGGGCTGTGACGCGTTCTTCGAAAAGCACTTGCGCGGCGAGCTCGAACGCATCCGCGCCGAACGCCTTGCATCCCGGGGTGCGCCCGGGGCGCTCTTGCGGCGGCGCGTTGAGACGAAGTACGACTCCGCGTGAATCCCGCGGGGTTGGAAACACGCCGGGAGGAATCAAATGGCGACGATGCGCGTGGCGCAGGTTTCCCGTCCCAATGGGCCTTTCGAGGTGGTCGAGCGGCAGATACCCGAGCCGGGCGCCGGAGCGGTAAGGATCCGGGTGCACGCGTGTGGCATCTGTCACAGCGACTCATTCACAAAGGAGGGAACGTACCCGGGGATCGCGTACCCGCGGGTGCCCGGGCACGAGGTGGCCGGGATGATCGAGCTAATCTGGAATATCGGCTTCGACCAGTTTCGCCAGAAGGGTCAGCGACTCTTGCCAACCGAGACAGCAAGCCTCGGGCGGAATGACGTCCGGGAGCCCTTCTTGCACGACGTTCAGCTCCGTCCCGCAGAACACCTTCTTCAAGGTGATCGTCGTCTGCATCTCGCCAGGTAGATTCGGATCGTCGAACCTATCCGTGTAACGGATGCGTTCGTGTGGCACCAGCTCGAGGTATTTTCCACCGAAGGAGTGGCTGTGGCCGGTACTGAAATTCGTGAACGACATCTTGTAGGTGCCGCCAACTTTGGGGTCCAGATGGTGCACCCTCCCTGTGAATCCGTTCGGCGGAAGCCACTTAGCCATCGCATCCGCGTCGAGGAAGGCCCGAAAGACCTTCTCGGGAGTCGCACGCAGCACGCGATGAAAGCGGACGGTATTCGTCGGCATGACCTGCTCCTTTCGTTGAGTCGCGCGTCCCTAGTCGATCGGCGCGGCCCCAGATCGACATCGCGGTGACTACCTCAGGCGGCCAAGGCCGCCATCTGGTCGCCGAGCGCTTTTGCGAACGCGGACCTCGTAGTCGAATGGGTCCGGGGAAATCGACAGTGTCGATCTTATCCCGAGTCCCGGGTGCCACTCCGAAACCACTGCTCGAGCTTTGCGAGCATCGAGAAGTCGCCCTCGACGCGGTACTTGCCCTGCAAGAGGGCCTGGGTGCCGTCGAGGCGACCGTGTGCGATTCCCACCCACACTTCATCCGGGGTGTGGACGACGAGGTCTGGGTGCGGTGCACTACCTTCGAAGCTCTCGCACTGACCGCCGTCGAGGCGCAGCCAGTAATCGCCGGGCTCGTCGCCACTCACACGGAACTGGATGACGGCGCGGGCCTCGCGCGCGGCCGCCGCGTCGAGCGCGAACGGCATGCCCATGATGAGTGCTTCCGCCGTGTCGGGAAGCGGCGGCGGGAAGCGCCGCAGCCAGAGCGGCGGTAGCCAGCGGCCTGCCGGCATACCGATCAGGAAGACCAACAGGTTCGGGTAGACGAGCGTGAACATGGGATCCGTGGGGCGGGCGATGCAGAGCGCCGCGCCCGCGGTGAACACGAGCACCCAGAACCACGCCATGACCCGGCAGACCGCCAGGAACGACGGCGTGCGCCACTGCCAGCGCGGCGCCTGCCGGACCGCGTGGTGGACCGTGAACGGCGTGCGACCGAGCAGCAGCGGCACGAGCGCGGTGAGCGTCAGCGTCGTGAAGATGAGGGCGCCGGCATAGTGCTGAAAGAGCGCCAGCACGGACCCCGCGCCCGCGGCTACCGCGAGCGCTCCGACCGCGAACAGTAGCCAGAATCCCACGTCGAACTGCTTGAGCTCGCCTTGCGTGTACGCCAGCACCATGTATGCGGTGTGCACGCCGAACGCCGCAAAGAGAGCGCGCGCGACGCCGTCGGTGCTCCACGCCGCACGCTCGCCGAGGACGAGGTAGACGACAAGCCCGATCAAGGTGCCGAGGTGCAGGAAGAAGAAGCGCGCCGCGCGGCCGTGTAGGCGGGGCTCTTGCATCCGCTTCCGATACGTTGCCCGCGAAGCGGGGGTCAAGGGAGGGCCGGTCGGTCCTTCCGGGTGCTCGCGCGCATTATCCCCCAGTTGCGGCGACGCAGGGGCGCAGTACGGTGAGGCATGCGCGCTGGGCAGCCTCAGCGTGTCCGGAGGGACGGACGCCGGGCGGCGAAGGCGACCAGGGGGACCCGACGGGTCAGATCGTTGACGTAGCTGCACGAGCCGCGATTCGTGACGAAGCCATCGCTAGTGCTAGAATGAGGCCATCGCTGGCGGCCTGGGCAGAGGCCCACGGTGAGACCGCCGGCAGGCCACGTGGCGAAGACACCGGATACCCTCGATCGCTTCCCGCTGCCCTCGAAATACCTCGAGCAGGCAGCGCGGCCGGAGACAGCGGCGACGCTCGCCAGCCGGCTGCCCGGGAAGCTCCGCCAGATCGCCGACGGTAAGCTCATCACCTTGGTGAAAGAGGCCTACGGGTACGCGACGGATCCCCGTGTTCCGACGCGCTACAAGGTCATGGCGGTGGCGACACTGCTGTATTTCATCAGTCCCCTCGATGCCGTCTCCGACTTCATCCCCGGTCTCGGGTATCTCGACGACGCGGCGGTGCTCGCGGCGTTCCTCGCCTCGGTTCGTCAAGCGGTGAAGGAGGTCGTGTCGCACACCCGGCAGGAGACCGAGGCCGTGGTGTCGCACGCGATCTCCGAAGCGCGCGAGGCCTGGGCGCGCCGCGGGGTGAGTCAGGTGTGCCTCAGCCTGTGGGCCGCGACCACGGCCGCCTCCGTCGGCCTGGTGTACGTGGGCGCCAAGGCGGCCGTATTTCGTGGCGCGGACGGTCCGAGCCTCGCCGATCCGTTTCTCTGGGCTTGTGTCCTCGCCGGTGTCTTCGGCATCGTGCACCACATCGTGTTCGCGTATCGGCTGTGGCGGCAGTACTCGGCGGCGCCGCCGGAGATCAAGGAGCCGCTGGCATACGCCATCGTGTCGCTCGCGGATTGGCGGCAGGTCCTCGTCCTTACCGTACCCGTCGTCGTGCTCGCCATCGTCGTCGTGGTGCGCGTCGCGTTTGGGCTCGGCGGATAGCTGAACCGACCACTTCCCGGGCTGCGTTGACGTCGTCCGGCGGAGCGTACTACCCCGGTAGAGAAAGGTGCGCGGCTGCCCGACGGACGTGTCCGTCCGCCTGGGCTGTATCCCGTCGCCGAGGAGGGACCGACCATGCGCGAGCCCGGCAGGGAGCTGATCCTGCACCACTACGAGATCTCGCCGTACGCTGAGAAGATCCGCCTGGTGATGGGCTTCAAGGGGCTCGCCTGGCGCTCGGTGCTCATTCCGGTGGTGATGCCGAAGCCGGATCTCACCGCGCTGACCGGTGGGTATCGACTCACGCCCGTCCTCCAGGTCGGCGCCGACATCTACTGCGACACCAAGGTCATCGCCCGGCGCCTCGAGCGCGAGCGACCGTCACCGACGCTGTATCCCGAGGGTGCCGCGGCGGCCGAGCGGGCGCTCCCGTTCTGGGCGGAGACGATCTTCATGGACTTCGTGACCGTCGCCTTCAGCATCGAAGGTTTCTTCCCACCCGACTTCATCGCTGACCGCCAGAAGATGGTGCCCGGCGGGGTCGACTTCGCCCTTGCCCAGCAGCTGCGTCCCTCGCGACTCGACCACGTTCGCGCCAAGCTCGATGTGCTCGATCGACAGCTCGCGGACGGGCGGCCGTACCTGCTCGGCAAGGCGACGAGCCTCGCCGATCTGTCGGCGTATCATTCGTTGTGGGCGATGCGGCCGATCCCCGCGATGGCGCCGTTGCTCGCGCCGTTCGAGCACCTCGCGGCGTGGATGGAGCGGATCGCCGCCTTTGGACACGGCGAGCGCCAGGAGATGGACGGCCAGGAGGCCGTGGAGATCGCGCGCGCCTCCAAGCCCACGACGCGTCCCGGTCGCGATACGGGCGATCCGAACGGCCGCAAGCCCGGCGACCGCGTCCAGGTGTTTCCGGAAGCCTACGGCCGCGATCCCGTGGCCGGCGAGCTCGTCTGGTCCGACGCCCACGAGATCGCCATCCGCCGCGTCGATGAGCGCGCGGGCGAGGTGGTGGTGCACTTCCCGCGCGAGGGCTGCATCACGCTGGAGGGGTGAGGGGACGGCCGGCCGGCGCGGCGGCGGGATGTGTGTTCTGCGTCTCGCCCTCTGCTCGGACGTTCGATCACCAGACCCATATCCTTGAGGCCCCCACCTTTGGGCCGCTTCAATGGGGCCGCGGTCGTGAGACCGCGGAGATCGACATCGAGGGCGTGGCGGGGAACCTCCTTGTGCGGCTTCAATGGGGCCGCGGTCGTGAGACCGCGGAGATCCACGTCTGTGTCCACTCGGCCTGCGTCATATGCGTGCTTCAATGGGGCCGCGGTCGTGAGACCGCGGAGATTTGCACGAGCAGCGTCCCCAGTCCGGCCTTACACGCGCTTCAATGGGGCCGCGGTCGTGAGACCGCGGAGATAAGCCCATTCGGCTGGAGGCGATGCACCCGCACCATGCTTCAATGGGGCCGCGGTCGTGAGACCGCGGAGATGGCCCTCGGGCTGCGGTTCGATGCCGTCCTGCTCCTCGCTTCAATGGGGCCGCGGTCGTGAGACCGCGGAGATCAGCACGTAGGGCGGTGGCGGATGGGGGGTGTCGGCGGCTTCAATGGGGCCGCGGTCGTGAGACCGCGGAGATATCCCCCATCGTGTCCCGCGTCTGCTCCATCAGCGCCTGGCTTCAATGGGGCCGCGGTCGTGAGACCGCGGAGATACGGCAGCGGACGCACGGTTCAGGTGTGTGCGGTCGCTTCAATGGGGCCGCGGTCGTGAGACCGCGGAGATTCGCGGACGACTACAAAGACGTGACGTACTGCGACGCTTCAATGGGGCCGCGGTCGTGAGACCGCGGAGATCCATGAGCGCACCCCCTCGTGTCGGGCCAGCCCACGCCGGCTTCAATGGGGCCGCGGTCGTGAGACCGCGGAGATCCCCAGTGATCGTCGTGCGTCGCCGCTTCCATCTGGCTTCAATGGGGCCGCGGTCGTGAGACCGCGGAGATCCCCAGAGCCCTGCTTTCTTCGCCTGCTTGACCGAGCTTCAATGGGGCCGCGGTCGTGAGACCGCGGAGATTTCATGAAGAAGGGAGGCTGGCCTTCGGGGGCGTTGCTTCAATGGGGCCGCGGTCGTGAGACCGCGGAGATAAGCCCGGTGCCGGCGCGATGACCCCCGCATTGTTATAGCTTCAATGGGGCCGCGGTCGTGAGACCGCGGAGATTCCGGGACGTCTGCACGGCCAGCGGCGACATCATGAGCTTCAATGGGGCCGCGGTCGTGAGACCGCGGAGATAACTGCCCGAACTTGAGGAGCCGACGACATATGTCGCTTCAATGGGGCCGCGGTCGTGAGACCGCGGAGATTAGCGGCTCGACACCAAGCGCGGCACGCACGGCGTTGCTTCAATGGGGCCGCGGTCGTGAGACCGCGGAGATTGCACACGCTGCGACGACTGTGGCACGTTGCATCCAGCTTCAATGGGGCCGCGGTCGTGAGACCGCGGAGATCAGTTTGACTTGGGTGCGCTCAACGAGATAGCCGACCGTGCTTCAATGGGGCCGCGGTCGTGAGACCGCGGAGATCTTCTCGATGGGCCGGCTGTCGTACGGGTTGTACGAGCTTCAATGGGGCCGCGGTCGTGAGACCGCGGAGATCCGTACCTGTATGCAATCGACACTCCAATGTACCACGGCTTCAATGGGGCCGCGGTCGTGAGACCGCGGAGATGCCACGCTTCGGGCTGCTGCACCAGCTCGTCGCCGGCTTCAATGGGGCCGCGGTCGTGAGACCGCGGAGATCATCTACAGCCTGACGAACACGTTGCTCAAGATGGGGCTTCAATGGGGCCGCGGTCGTGAGACCGCGGAGATCCGTTCCCGCTCCGAGACTTCACGCGGCTGCCCGGCTTCAATGGGGCCGCGGTCGTGAGACCGCGGAGATGCCTTGTGCGCGTCGTGGGCATGCTGGATCACGGGCTTGCTTCAATGGGGCCGCGGTCGTGAGACCGCGGAGATGCGCGACGCGGGCGTGCTCATGGAGGCCTACACGTGGCTTCAATGGGGCCGCGGTCGTGAGACCGCGGAGATGTGGACGGGCTCGCCAAGGCGTACAAGGACGTCTGGCTTCAATGGGGCCGCGGTCGTGAGACCGCGGAGATGTTCATGCCCGGATCGTAGCACCGGGCAGGGGATTAGTGCTTCAATGGGGCCGCGGTCGTGAGACCGCGGAGATTCCCCCGCGGCCCCTGCTTCGCCCACCCCCACACCGCAGCTTCAATGGGGCCGCGGTCGTGAGACCGCGGAGATGCGCCATGTTCACGGTGCCGTCCTGCAGCGTAAAGCTGGCTTCAATGGGGCCGCGGTCGTGAGACCGCGGAGATGAGCTCATCCAGAACGTCTTCACCGGCACGCTGGCGCTTCAATGGGGCCGCGGTCGTGAGACCGCGGAGATGCCAGCGGGCCGTCGTCGTCACCGGGCAGGCTCGAGCTTCAATGGGGCCGCGGTCGTGAGACCGCGGAGATGGCACTTGTCGCGCATCATCAGGCGCCGGATCTCCGGGCTTCAATGGGGCCGCGGTCGTGAGACCGCGGAGATAATGTGTGGAGCAGTTCTACCGTGCGGAGTTCTGGGAGCTTCAATGGGGCCGCGGTCGTGAGACCGCGGAGATGTCGTTCAGGATTGTCGGCGCCGCCTCCATGCGCTGGCTTCAATGGGGCCGCGGTCGTGAGACCGCGGAGATGGCCTTCGAGGGTCGCCACGGTGCTCTCCTTGGCGGAGCTTCAATGGGGCCGCGGTCGTGAGACCGCGGAGATCGTGCATGCGGACCGTGAACCCCGCGCGATTGGCGAGCTTCAATGGGGCCGCGGTCGTGAGACCGCGGAGATCAGCGACACGGCGTCGAGCACCGCGCCCCGGGCGCTGGTGCTTCAATGGGGCCGCGGTCGTGAGACCGCGGAGATTCGATGCTGATTGGGGGGGGCCACTTATCTGGGTGCGGCTTCAATGGGGCCGCGGTCGTGAGACCGCGGAGATATCATCCCTAACGAAACTTTGACGGACCTGTGCGTAGCTTCAATGGGGCCGCGGTCGTGAGACCGCGGAGATGGTGCCTGGCGAAACGCTTTGGCTTTCAAAGACCTGCGGGGCGCGTCGCGAGCGGCGCCACTTACCGCCGGCAGGCGAGATGCACGCCTGGGTCTCTCTAGCAGAGTTGCCGTGCATCTTCATAGCCTTACGCCCGCGCGAGCGAGTCCCAGGTTCGCGCCGTCATCCTACCTCTCGCGCGATGTCTGGCGCGTTCATCGGGTCTCGAATCCCGGGTAGACCTGGATCTCACCCACGACGGCTCGGGCCAAGAGGCGCGCCTGGATCTCGAGCACGCGCCGGTAGCTCACTCGATACCCGAACAGCGGGTGCGTCACCAGTGTGTCCATGCGCTGTTCGTAGGCGCGGATCACGCCCTTGCGTCCCGTCGGTGTCAGCCCGACGCTCTTGCCGGCGTGGACGAAGTCTCCCCGAGTGACCATCCGCGTGTTCACGGCGGTGAGGACGACGGAATCCGCGACCAGCGGCCGGAACAGCTCCATCAGGTCCAGTGCGAGCGCGGGGCGACCGAACCGCGGTTGGTGGTAGAAACCGACGAACGGATCGAAGCCCACGCTGTGACAAACGATTGTGAGGTCCTTCACGAGAAGGCTGTACGCGAACGATAGAAGCGCGTTCACAGGATCCCGCGGCGGCCGTCGATTGCGTCCGTCGAGATCCATCGGTGGCAAGGTCCCATCCTCGTCTACCTTCAGCATTCCTCCGAATTCTTGGAAGTAGAGCCGCGCCGCGATTCCCTCGATACCGAGCAGCCGTTCCAGGCTCTCCGACGCGCTCGCGTCCTTGGCGAGGACGCGCAAGCGCCTCACGACGATCGCTGGCGGCTCGACATGGTTGCGCAGGATGAGGGTGCGCTGGTTCCGAATCTTTGAGGCGATGATCGATCGAGCGATGCGCAGGCAGAACCGGGCATCGTCAGCGCGCCGAAACTGGTCCTGTCGCATGAACACGTTCTTCAACCCGAGGCCCTGCGTGAGCCCATAGAACCAGCCCCCGAACGAGAAATGCGCGATGGGCTTCTCCGCCCAGCACAACGCCTGCACTGCGGGCGCCGTGAGCTGCACGTTGCCGAACGCATTCACCTGAGAGATCTCACCGATCCGCGCCTCCTGGATCAACTTGCCCCGCTCCTTCACCTGGAGCACGTTTCCCGTCTTACCGATGGTGAGCCCGTGCCCGGTAACGTAGAGCGGTCGTAGGTCATCGCGCGCGGGAACGAGCCGCCGCACGCTCTCAGCCTGTGTGCTGTCGCCTGACTGCTGGACAGAAGGGAGCTCGATGGGGAACAGCGAGAGTTGGTCGTCGTGGGCTTCCACCTGAAGATGCGTCGCGGCCGCGGTCTCATCGGGCAGACAGATCGACACGAGCGAGCACCGCGGGCACTTGGGACTGTCCACGAGCGGCGGTGGGATGCGACCGCGCTCGGCCAGCGCCCGGGCTGCCGCCACCGCCTGAAGCGTCTGCTCGACGAGCGCGGCATCGATCGGCACCCGGACCCGCTGGCGCGACGCATCGTAGTAAACGATCGCCTCGTCGCAGACGTAGCCGTTGTCCCGCAGGACGAGCGCCTGGGCGCACATCTGCGCCCGATCGGCGTCCCAGGCCTCGGGGCCGTCGTCGCCCTCGCGCGGCCGCCCCCGCTTGTAGTCGATGGGGCTCACATGATTGCCGGTTCCCTCGATCAGATCGATCTTCGCAATGAGGCCGTGCGTATCGCTGGAGAGCATGACCGAGCGCGAATGGATTCGTTCATCACCTGCCTGGTCCGCCGCCGGCAGCGGGTCGCTGGCGCGGTCGAGCTTCTCGTGGCGGAGCGACCCCTCGACCGTATCGACGCTGTCGGCGAAGAGCTGCTCGACCCACTCGTAGTAGAAGAGCCGCGGGCAATAGGTGAACTCGTTCACCATGCGTGCCGGGAGGTAGTCCGGGACCTGACGAGCGGCGGCGGGTCGTTCCTGGTTGCGATCCAGTATGTCTGGGGCGACCTCTGGGGACTCCTCTCCCGGGCGCTGTGAGGACATGGCACCAGCGTAACGGTTAGTCCGTCGAGTCACCATCCACGACGATGCATGGACTGTCGATGGGCGAGTACGCCTTACCGAGCGCCGTAATGACTCTGTCTCCCCGGCCCTCGACGGGCCCGAGATCCACGAACAGAACCTGGTCCTGGCGGTGGTCGATCAGATCGCCCAGGGTGTGGCGGCAGCGCGCCAAATCCGTCGGCGTGAACTGGCACTCGAACACCGAGTACTGCAGGTGATCGCCGAAGTCGCGCATCGCCCGGTACACGGCGCGCAGCCGCTTGTCATCGCAGATGTCGTAACAGACGAGGTAAGTGTTACGCATGGCAGACCGCGGGTCGCGGAGGTTCGCCGGGCGAGGCTTCGATCGCGGGCGGCGGCCCTCCGAGGTCAGCGCCGACCGACCCAACTCGAGGTGTCCGGCCTCGTGTCATATGCTACCCAGGGAGCGGGTGTATCCCAAGTCGCCACCACGTTGTGGACGTGGGCGGGCTCCTGGCCGACTTTGCGGCCGATGTGCAACGCGCAACTGGAGAGATGAAATGGCCAAGACGCTGACGATCAGAATCAAGCCGGTGGACGAGGCGATCGAGACGTTCCGCCGAACCTTCAAGGCATTGGAACGACCGCCCCGACGCACGACCGCAGCGCCGCGCAGCGAGGGCGTCTTCTTCACCAGCATCGAAGCCGCCCGCAAGCTCTTCACGCCCAACCGCCTGGCTCTCTTGCGTGCGATTCGGACCGAGCAGCCGTCGTCCATCCATACTCTCGCCCGCCGGGTGGGTTGGGATCTCAAGAACGTGCAGGAGGACCTGAGGCTATTGGAGAGCTACGGGCTCGTACGGACGGCACCGAGCCGCGGCATGGGCAGACGAACGAAGGCGCCGAGAGCCTTGTTCCGCGAGATCGCCTTGAAGATCGCGATCTGAAAAACGAGGTGGCCCTGAAGCTCGCGTGCGAACTCGAGCACGTCCGGCGCCTCGAGTGAGGCGTACGTGCTTCGGGAACGCCATCCGGGCGAGCGTCCCCTTGCCCGACTGGCGCGGTCCCGTGATGGCGACGGCTGAAAACTTCCGCGCCCGCGCGGGGGCGGCGAGGGTGCGGGCGATCATCGCCGGCTATCTTAGCCTGCGATCAGGGCTGATTCGAAATCAGACTTTTGATTAGCCCCATTCGATAGGGCGCCAGATCAGCGTGCGCCCGCGACCTGCGCCAGCTTCACTGGGACCTCGACGGTCTTCCGATCGTGTTTGAGGAAATTGAAGATAGCGAATCCGATCACTCGTCCTTTGGAATCGACGCGCTCGTACAGATCAGGGCCGATCGCGCGGAAGCTCCCTTTTCGTTGGACAAACGTGACCTCGAGGAAGTCTCCTTCCTCGTCGAACCATACCTTTATTTTGCCCATACTTCGGCTCCTCCCTTGACCTCGTCGATGAAGAACGCGGTGATGATAAAGCTATCGTCCTCCAGTACCTTGACTGCGGCCATGAGGTACTTCGCTCCAACCGGGCTCGCCGGGAACCGACGGTAGTACAAGTGCACCGTTGGGTCCAACCGGCTGGTGAGGACACGTTCCGGATCGGCTACGGTCATGCGGAGATTACGCTTCTGGCCGGTCATCTCGGAATGCTGAATGATGTGGTGCCAACGCTCCGTCGTGAGACGGACTACCCCTCCACGGTAATCCCTGAATCGCTCGACGTGTCCGGTCCCGCGCTTCACCACAGCGTCATCCGCCAGCCGCTACCAGGTAATCTGCCGCACCCGATCGGGAGTCAAGCACTTCTTTACTTGGGAATCTCCACGACGGCTCGTAGGTTGATCAGCCCGCCTTTTCCACCAACGTGGCCGTCCTCGCTTCGACCTTGACTCCCGTTGAAGCGCTTCGCGACGTGCGGGGAGATGCAGGTGCCCCTTCCCGCTTCACCTTTGCATCGCCGGATAGCGTAGCGAGCCGGGTGGGCTGATTCAACGTCGAGTCTTGAACTTCTGAATTCAGCCCACGCACTTACGCCCACGTGGCCCGACGGCATCTCCGCCAGTGACCGCGCAATCTTACGGAGTCGGTGTCTCATCTCAATGCTTTGGCGCAGTTGACGGTATCGGTCCCTCCCGGGTACAGACGCGGCTGCGGTCTGAGGTCACCGGAGTGCGCTGGGGCGCAGATCTCCAGCCTGATCAAGAGGAGCCAATCATGTCCACGCCTGCTGAATTGACGCTCGAGATCCTCGAGAACGCGGTGAAGACGGCCGCGGCGTTCCGGTCTCGCCGGCGCCTTCAGCCCGCCGGCGGCGAGGCGACAAGGTGTTTCCGCCCACCTTCGCCGGCGCCGTGTACGCGATCGAAAGGCGACGCGTGCCCGGGCGGGCAGAGCCCGTGCAGTGCGTCCTGCTCGACAGCGTACAGAGCCAAGCCAACCGCATGGAGCAGGCACTCCAGGAGGCCATGGACGCAGGCCAGCTGAAAATGCCGCACGTAGTCGTCGACTTCTCCGAGCACGACCCGAAAGGCAGCGGAGAGGAACAGGAGGGTAAGCTGATCGATGCCGTCGGCAAGGTGACGAGCCTCCAAGTCCCGCATCGGCTCGCGGATGCGATTCTCCGTGACAGCAACGCGAACGGCAAGCCGTTTCGCGACTCCGACCAAGGGAAGGCGCTCAACCGCGTGAGCCTCGCCAGCGCGACGCCGCTCTTCCAGATGTGCCCGACGGCGCTCCTCTTCGGCATGTGGGATTCCACCGGACCCAAGGGCGGCCTCGGGCCGAAGTTCGAGCGCGCGATGGTCTCGGAGATCGTCGGGGTGGGCGTCGAGGTCGGTGACTTGCGCCGAGGCGTACGGCGCGATCCGCTCGAAATCCGTGCCGCCGTCAAGGTCATCAAGGCAGCAGACAAGACTTGGAAGCTGGCCGAGGCGGATGCCAGCAAGCGGGTCGCTCCGTCGGAGGTGAATCACTCGAGCGTGCCGTTCCCCAAGCAGCGCGAGAGGAAAACGGACGACAACTACTACGATGGTGTTACGCTGGAGTACGCCGAGCAGACCACGATGCTGTCGCTCATCGTGCTGCGGCGCCTCCGCTTCCCCGTGAACGGCGTGCCAAGCTTGGAGGCTGACCTCGCCGCCCGCACCGTTCTCGCGGCGCTGGGCCTCGCCGCAGCGACCCTGGCCTTCGAGTCGGGCGTGGGGCTGCGCTCGCGATGTCTGCTCTGGCCCGAGGGCCCGATGGCCTGGGATCTGCTCGACAAGCCTGGCGAGACACCGAGGCCGTTCGCGGTGACCGGCGACAAGGCTGTCAAGCTTCTCGTCAAGGCCGTCGACGCAGCGAAGGCGGTGAATCTCCCGTGGGCTGAAGCACCGATCGAGCTGAAGCCGTCGAACCAGCTTGTCGAGCTCGTGCGGCGCAGCCAGCTCGAGGCGACGAAGGAAGAAGCCGACAGCGGGAAGTGAAGATGCTCGCCTTCGGCATCCGCTACCTCAATGGATTTGTCGCCGCTTCGGAGCCCGATTCGTACGATCGGCCCGAGTGGCCGCCGCACCCCGGTCGCATCTTCATGGCGCTGGCGGCGGCGCACTTCGAGACTGCTGGGGATCGCGATGAGCGCCAGGCGCTTAAGTGGCTGGAGACTCTCGAGGCTCCACCCCGCATTCGTGCCGGCGAGGCCACTCCGCGCGCCGTCGTCACCCAGTACGTGCCCGTCAACGACAGGGCCGGGCCCGCGAAGGCCGTCCTGCAATCGGCGCCGGCACTGAGCCGAGACCGCCAGGCGCGTACGTTCGCACGGGCCTGGCTCGACGACGAGATCGTGCACGTCTGCTGGCCGGAGGCCGTTCCCCCCGAGACGATCCGGACCGCCCTGGAAACCTTGTGCGGGAAGGTGACTCGAATCGGGCACTCCGCATCGCTCGTTCAGATGTGGCTGGCCTCGCCGGAGGAAGTTGCCGGACCGAGTTGGGTGCCCGATCGCGATCGCCCGGAGATCCACATTCGCGTCGCGGGCCCGGGTACGCTCGAGTACCTCGATCGCTGCTACAACCGAGGCGAGATCGAGCGCTGGGGAGACCTCGTGGTGACGGCGAGGGACGATGCGGACAGGAAGGCGCAGAAGGTCGCGAAGAAGATGCTAAGGAAGGACTACCCGCAGGGTCGCCCCGTCCGGCGGCGACCCGAGTTGCGGCTCTACGAGGGCTACGCTCGGCCCCGGCCGATCGAAGAGCAGGCGATCGCACGTGGCACCGTGTTCAGTCCGCACCTCGTCGTGCGCACGCTCGAGCGAGAATCGGGGCCGTATCGGGAGCTGGACCTGTTGTGTGCGCCGCAGATTGCACAGCGCTGGCGGGACGCGATCCTGACCCAGATCCACGACGTGTCGGAGCGGGTCCGATATCTGCTCTCCGGCCATGATCGCGACGGAACTCCACTTGAGGAGCCACATCTCGCGTTCGTCCCGCTCGCGTTCGTCGGCCATCCGCACGCGGACGGGCACCTGATGGGAATGGGCATCGTCCTGCCCGACCGTCTGGAGCGAGAAGATCGCCGCCAGGCGCTCCTGGCCGTGGCGCGCATCGAGCGGCTCGTTCTCGGTCGGCTTGGCACTTGGCGCATCGCCGGCGTCACGGCGGCGGAACTGCCGTGGAACCTTCGCTCCAACGTCTGGACCGCGTACCCCGCCGGGGCGACGCACTGGTCCACGGTGACGCCCATCGCCTTCGACCGGCATCCGAAGGAGGCGGATCGTTCGTCGTACCAGCGGGAGGTCGCCCGCATGATCGCGCAGGCCTGCGTCCGAGTGGGCCTTCCCGAACCACGCGACGTGATCGTCACGGCGGTCTCCGCGCACCTGGGCGTCCCGCCGGCGCACGTTTTCCCGAGGCTCGTCCGCAAGGACGAGAGCCGGCGTCGTCACGCGCACGCGATCCTCGTATTCGACCGGCCCGTGCGCGGCCCGATTCTCCTCGGCGCCGGGCGCTACCGCGGATATGGTGCCTGCCGCCCGCTGCGCGACGAGGAGAGCTCCGCGTGAGCGGGCTTCCCCAGTTTCCCGCCTTCTTCTCGGCGCTCTGGAGCGTCGATCCGTTCCCGTGGCAGGTCATGCTGGCCGATCGGCTCGTGTGCGGCCGCTGGCCGACGGTGCTCGACCTTCCGACGGCCTCGGGCAAGACCGCGTGCATCGACATTGCGCTCTTCGCGCTGGCCATGCAGGCGGACAAGCGCATCGAGGAGCGTGCGGCCCCGCGGCGCGTCTGGTTCATCGTCGATCGGCGCATCGTGGTGGACGAGGCGTTCGATCGCGCGCAGACGATCGCCGATGCGCTCGCCGGCGCGAAGGACGGCCCTCTCCGGGACATCGCGGATCGGCTTCGGAAGCTCGCGGGCACCGAGCGGCCGCTCGCCGTGGCGCGGCTGCGCGGCGGTGTCTTCCGCGATGATGGCTGGGCGCGCCTGCCGTCGCAGCCGGCGGTCATCACCTCGACGGTCGATCAGCTCGGCTCTCGCCTCCTTTTCCGCGGTTACGGGCGGAGCCACCTCACCGGGCCCATCTTCGCGGGGCTGGCGGCCAACGACAGCCTGGTCGTGCTCGACGAGGCCCACTGCTCGGTTCCTTTTCTGCAGACCCTTCGTGCCATCGAGCACTACAGGAGCACCGGCTGGGCCACCGCGCCCTTGCCTTCACCCTTCGCGTTCGTGGTCATGTCGGCGACACCTCCCGCCGGCGTGCCTGAGGACCAGGTCTTTCCCGGCGCGGAGCGTGACAAGGCGCTCGATCACGTTGTTCTTCGCCAGCGACTCGATGCGAGCAAGCAGGCGGAGCTCGTCGAGCTGAAGACGAAAGGACCGGAGGACCCCCTGGTGGTGGAGGCGGCTCGCCGGGCGCGAGCGTTCATCAAGGAGGGCAAGCGGCGGGTCGCCGTGATGGTCAATCGCGTCGCGACCGCCGGTCGGCTGGCCGACGCTCTCCGCGAGGACGCTGGTGAGGCGTGCGACGTCGTGCTGCTCACCGGGCGGCTACGACCGTACGAACGAGATCAGGTCATGGAGCGCTGGATGCCGTTCCTGAGGGCTCGTGAGCCCGACGATCCGCCCCGGCCGATCATTCTGGCCACCACGCAGTGCCTGGAAGTCGGCGCGGACCTCAGCTTTGACGCGCTCGTGACCGAGGCGGCGAGTGTCGACGCGCTCCGCCAGCGGTTCGGCCGGCTCGATCGCACGGGGACTGCGAGAACGTCACCCGGGGTTATCCTCATTCGAGATCGCGACGTCGATCCAGCGGAGTCGAAACCGGACGCCGTGTACGGAACCGCCCTCGCCGAGACCTGGCAGCTCCTCAAAGCAAAGGCCGGGGCGGCGGCGGAAATCGACTTCGGCATCGAGGCGCTGCGAGCGAGGCTCGACGATGTCGAGGATCTCGCACCGTATCTCGCACCCACGGCAGATGCGCCGGTGCTCCTGCCGGCGCACCTGGACCTCCTCTGCCAGACGGCACCACCGCCGCACCCGGAGCCGGACGTGCAACAGTATCTGCACGGCGCCGGACGAGGGACTCCAGAGGTGCAGGTTGTGTGGCGGGCCGATCTTGGCGAGGACGATCACGTGTGGGTCGAGGCGATCGCGACGTGCCGTCCCGTTAGCGCAGAAATGCTCGCCGCACCGCTCTGGCGCGTGCGGGCATGGCTCCGTGGCGCGGGTACGGAGGATGGCTCCGCCGACGTGGAAGGTACGGAGGATGCTCCTGCTCACGACCAAGGCGGGAAGCTCCGCCCGTGTGTTCTCTGGCGCGGCCGTGCCCGATCGAGGGTAGCGCGCACCCCCGGCGACATCGCACCTGGAGATGTGGTGGTGGTGCCGGCGGCGTACGGCATGGAAGGTCTCGCGCGGTCGGGCGACGTCGAGGCGCTCGGGCGTGAGCAACTGGACTTGTGGGAGCGCGCTCTGGAGAGCGCTGGACGCCCGGCCGCCGTTCGCTTGCAGCGCGCGGTGCTTGAGCCGTGGTTCAAGTGTGAGCCCCTCCGTCGCCTCGTCGAGCTGGCGGAGGGACCCTCGGTCGAAAGGGATGTTCTGCGGGAAGGCATCGACTCCGTGCTCGGCTATGCGCCCACTACGGAGGAAGACGCCCCTCCGCCTCCCTCCTGGTGGCGGGACCTTTTGCGAGCGGCGTGTGGGAGCCGCATCGAGCGCCACCCGGCCGGCGGCCTGGTTCTCTTCGGACGCAGCGCGAAAGCCACGGCCGAGGAACCGGATCTCTTCGCAGACGACGATGATCTCACCTGTGTGAGCAACGCTCCGCAGTCCCTCGACGAACATTCGAAGCTCGTGCGCGACACCGTGGAGAAGCTCGCCGCGCGCTGCTTGCCGGAGGAATTGCACGGGGTCACGACCGAAGCCGCATACTGGCACGACTGCGGGAAGCTCGACGAGCGATTCCAGATCCTGCTTCACCAGGGCGACGAGCTAGCGGTTCTGGCGGCGAAGGAACCGCTGGCGAAGTCGGCGTCGATCCCCACCTCGCCCGCGGAGCGTCGTGAGCTGCGTGAAGCGAGTGGGCTGCCCGAGAACTTTCGCCACGAGACACTGTCGGTCCAGCTAGCCAAGCTAGCCCGAGCGCACGCCGCCACGACGACGGAGCAACGGCTCGTGGATCTGTTCCTTCACCTCATCGCCAGTCATCACGGACACGCCCGTCCGCTCGCACCTGTCTGCGACGATCCGGAGCCGCCGTCGGTCGACGGGCGGCTCGGCGACATCACGATCTCGCTCTCCGCCGATGACAGACGCCGATGGATCGCGCATAGGGTGGACTCAGGCCTGACGGACAGATTCTGGGCGCTGACACGCTGCTATGGGTGGTGGGGCCTTGCCTACCTAGAGGCTATCCTCCGGCTGGGCGACTGGTACGCGAGCGGTCTGCGCATGGCGAACACGTCGGGTTCCGAGGCGAAGTCATGAGCACGCCGGGCTCGAGCTCGCACTCCATCGAGCTCAACGGCCTCGATGGGACCAACTCGCTGGGGTTCCTTGCTGCTCTGGGAACCCTGGTCGTCGCGAGAGCTGCGGGCGAATCCGCCGCGCGCCTGCGCTGGCGGCGTATCCACACGTGGACACCTATCCTCGAGGGTTTGACGGCGCCGGACCGGGCCCAGCTCTGCGAGTACCTCGCCAGTGACCTTCGCGGGAAGGAGGTCTCCGCCGATGCCGGCAGGAAGCGTGATGCTGCGGACAAGACCCATCAGGAGGCGAGAACCGCGGTGAAGAAGGAGCGGGACCGGATCAAGGCGGAGAAGCTGAAGGGACCGGGGAGAAGGGACGCCTTGGCGAAGCGCGTCAGGCCGTTGGAGCAACGGGTCAATGAGAAGCGCAAGCAGTGGCTCGCCGCCCTGAAGGACGCGGTGCCGCGCCCGGAGCTCGCCCTCGGTGCACGCATCGACTGTACTCCCGGTGAGTACCGCGAGCACGCGCGCGGATTCGTCGAGGGGCGCGACGTCGCCGCGCGCGAGGCGCTAGATCTCCTGGCCGCCTTTGGCAGTGACGCCTGCCTCGAGGACGGAAAGAGCGATCCTCGCGAACGGAAGATCGAAGCGACGCCCTTCTGCTTCATCCGCGGCTCGGGCCACCAGGAGCTTCTCGACACGGTGCGCAAGCTCCTTGCCGAGGTGACGGCCGAGCGCGTGGCGCAAGCGCTCTTCGAGCCGTGGATCTATCGTGACGAGAAGTTGTCCATGCGCTGGGATCCCGGTGAGGACAAGCGCTACGCCCTCACCGACGTCAAGCCCGCCGACGAGGGGGCGCAGACCGTCTGGATGGCGAACCTTCTCGCGTATCGCTCGCTGGTGCTGTTTGCGTGCGCCCCGACCCGCAAGGGGCTCGGGGCGACGGCATGGGCGACCATCGAGGGCGACCTGGTCTTCACCTGGCCCCTCTGGGAGTTCGCCGCTGCGCCCGATACAGTGCGCACGCTGCTCCAGCTCGAGTACCTGCGCGATCCCCGCCTTGACCGCCGTGCGCTCGGGTCGCGCGGCATCGTTGCGGTCTTCCGGGCTCGCCGTATTCGGTTCCCACCCTCGGGATCGAGCTACAAACTCAACTTCAGCCCCGCTCGCGCGCTCCTATGATGGTTCGCTTCCTGCCTTGTGCCCGCGCCCGTACCCGCCGGCGCTGGTGACGTCAAGCCGAGCCACCACCCCCGACCGGCCTCACCTCTCCTCCGGCTCCCGCACCTCGATGCGCGGCGCCTCGTGCAGCTCGTCGTCCGGCACGAACACGATTCGCATTCCCCACCCCGCGTAAGTGAGGAGCAGCCGGCCGAACTCCTCCCAGGACAGCTCGTGGTCGTCGACGTGCAGCACGGGCTCGCCGTCGGGGCCGCCGTCGTCGATGACGCAGCGGAGCACGTCCCCGCGAGGCACCCACTGGTAGCTCCGCTCGAGATACCTGATCTGCGGCTTCCCGGACGGGACCTCGACCGCGACGTGCTCGTACTGTGCGGCGATCCGCTCCTGGGCCCGCAGACACTCGTTCCACCGATCCAGGATCTCCTGGTCCGTCATCGACTGCACCGCCGGCCCGAGCCTGAAGTGGACCGTCCCGATCCTCTCGTCGGCGTACTCGATGATCGCCGCGTCCGCCTGAAGCGTGATCCTCACCTCGTCGAGCGTCGCCACGTTCGGGCGCTTCCTGCGCATGGATACTGCCTCCTCAGCTCAGGTCCGGGATGAGCCCGCTTTGACCTCGATCAGCCAGGCGAAGGGGTTCTGAGCGAGCAACTCGCGCACGAACAGGTCGATCTTTGCGCCCGGGTGTCAGCTGCGGCTCGAGCGCGCCGACAAACCCGTGTGCTGGCGAGGTTCCGACGGTAACGGCACGGCGACCATCTTCAAGCCCGGAATGTCCTGGAAGTCCTTGGGATTCGATGTGAGCAGCTTGAAGTCGCGCTGAATTGCCTGCGCCGCCAGCCACAGGTCGTTGACTCGAACGTGCGGATGGCGTCCCGCCTTCTTCACCCGCGCGGCGAGCACTCCGAAGACTTCCGCTGTTTCCAGCGTGATCCGCAGCTGCGGCTTGCGACGCAGCCGGCGTAGCGCGGCACTGGCTCTCTGCTTCAGAGCCCCGGCCCGCAGGAGCTCCAGACCAAATCGCATCTCGGCGATATTCACGGGCGACAGGTACACGGGATCCTGGCGCGTTATGGAGTGAATGTCGGCGGCACCCAGCGTCCCGCG
>Ga0187892_10002127_pt1 | contig 41395 bp, 33 predicted proteins | sample MA1701073metaG_FD_139345 | JGI IMG/M metagenome (GOLD analysis project Ga0187892, IMG submission 139345) | Bio-ooze microbial communities from a basaltic lava cave in the Kipuka Kanohina Cave System on the Island of Hawaii, USA - MA170107-3 metaG ... | reverse complement strand
GTCTTCACTACAGCCACTTTTCGCCAATTCGTTGCACCACCGGGTTTACAAATCAAATCGTTACCAATGCTAGTGACGCGAAAAATCCGGAAAAGGAGAACGAATCGGCTAAGTCGGGTTAGCGCTCTGCCGGTCAGTTACCACCTGAGGGTTCCTCAATGGCAAGGACGTTTTGGCGTTTGCTATGGAACGAGATGCGAGTGCGTCGATACCCACCACTGTGCCACGTCTGTGGAAGCCGCGGTTTCACCTGCAATAGCGTAACGGCGATGGCACGGCGACTCTTGAACCCTTGAAACAGGCTTACTCTACCCAGAGCCACGAGCGCGACATCGAGTGCTTTGCCTACCAGACTCGGTTTAGTTACGAATAGGGCTCCAGCATATGACCAGTACTAAGATTATGGTCAGTGTGGTTAGCATCGGGAGAGTGGCGGTGGTGTGCCAATGCCACTTGCTTTAGTCCGCTTACGAATACGAACATGACACCCGACGTGAGTACGATAGGCAGGAGTTGTACCACGAAATCCATTGCCCGCAAAAGCAGTGTCATTCTGTAACGAAGCAAACGAACATCGAAGATCAGCCCGGCTACAACCGCGGACGCTCCTCGAGCAGCTCGTGAGACAGTAGGGCGTCGGCTGTCTCCTTGAGCACTTGGAGCGCAATGCCGGATCGCTCTGCAATGTCCAGGAGCGAGTGCTGGCCATCAGACAGGTTCAAAATCCAGAGGAACGCCATTTGCTTGGTCCCGGCGTCTTTGTGGCCCCCGATCGCCTTGTACAAACCCCTCTTGCCGAGTTGGGGCTCGCATTTTGGGTTCCGGTTCACATAGGTCTTGTTGTGCTCCAGGGCTTCGAAGACCGATAGGCAGGTGGCATAGGACTGAGCCAAGTACTGCGGCCGGACGAAGTCCAGATTATCCGCGGAGGTGTGATACTCCGGAAACTGTCCGTGCTGCGAACGCATTAAGCAACCGACGGCGAGGTTGAACCCCGGAGAACAAAACTGACGTTCATCATAGCCATAGGGATAGAAATCGATCACCTGGTGAGTTTGGCCGGAATTTTTCAGGATATGGGCCACCGTCCGGTCGATCTCGGCATTCCCGCGCCGAGTTTTCTTGTACGTGAATCCGCCTCCGTCGCCGACGCAGGTGAGCACCAAGCCATGTTTGACCCTGGGCACTCGATGTTCGTTTCTGGCGAGCCAGGTGATCGAACCGATGGTGCCGGGAATAAATAGAAACCGGTACGAGTACCAGTGAGGCGCCCGGCTCATCGCGCGCGCGAGATGCGTCGCAACGGCTATCCCCGAGAGGTTATCGTTGCAGAGCGAGGGGTGGCAGGTATGACAGGATATGAGTATCTCATCAGTACTCTCTCCAGGTACATAACACTCGCCATAGCTTAGAGACCCCTCCGCGAGCGTAGCATCGATACAGATCTCGTACTCCTCGTCCGGCATCTGCGCGAGTTGATTGTGCGCCAGACAAAAGCCCCAAGTGTCGTTGTAGTAGGAGGTTCTATAGGGGATCCAATCCGGCCGATCCGGCAGCGTAAAGAGGTGCGGCTTTAGCTTATCCAAGCGGAGCCGCCTTTTCACCGGCATGCTGTAGCCGACCACGTGGAGATTACACCGACCGAAATCGACGATGCGCCGGCCTCGTGAGTCCTTAATATAGGCGTCTCGGATGTTCCACTCCCGAGGCACCGTCCAGTCGAAGACAACCGTCCCCGTGGGTACCTCGTGGACGTCCAGGGGAATCGTCCGCTTGATGATGCCGAGTGTCTCGCGGACGCCATCGCCCGTGATGCTCCGGCAGATCGGATATAACTCGGACACCAGCCGGTGCATCTCCTGGCCGAGCGTCTCTAGCGCCTCGGTGGGGCTCTGGTGGAGCGGCATCGCCTTCTCTTTCATGCTTGCGGCAACGTTGGAAACTCGCGCTGCGGATGCAAGGGCTTCTGTTCGCAGCCGCGAGTCGCGATGAAATGCCTGCTGTCTTTCTCAAAATGAAAACGCGCCGCGCGGTCCAGTTCATCGGGCGAGAGCAGGGCTTGTAGAGCGGGCAAAGCGAGAAGCGACGCGCGCCAGAGGTCGACTCGATCCGCCGCAATGCGAAGCTTCACGCCAAGGACGCTCGTTGAATGCTGGGTTTGTGAGCTAGGCCGTGGCAACCGCGTGCCGGCTTCCAGCGGCATCGTCTTGGACCGGCGCCCTTCGCGCCTCGGCCAGGCAGATGCTCATCTGCTCGGCCAGCGACCCGACACGGGGTTCTTTAAACAGCCCGACGTGCACGCCTGGGACCATGCGATGGGTTGCTTGCGCGGCAAGCCGGGACCAGGCGTTTTGAATTTCGCGGCGCCGCACCTCGTCCATATCGCCGGCCGCCCAGATAAACCAGATCTTGCCGGCATAGGCTTTCGGCACATAGTTATTTTCCGCGCGCACGTGCGTATCCGTGATATAGCGCGACAAAAGCCCGCGCGACAAAGGCAGCCTGCACGCTAGGCGAATCGGAAGCGCGACTTTGCTCCAGAGGAGGTAGGCGAGCTGCTTGATGTTTAGATTAGCCAGGCCGCGCAAATGCCTTTCGACACGGTTGCGATAACGATCGCGTGCCGTTGGCGTCTTCATCCAGGTTCTCGGCGGTGGGGGATCGATCAAAACCAGCGCCGCGATCTCTTCGCCTTGGGCGAGCAACTGCTGCGCCATTTCCAGCGCAATCACCGATGCCACGCAGTCACTGCTCAAATAATAAGGTCCGCGCGGCTGTACCGTGCGCAGCTGCCTCAGGTTATAAGCGGCCATTTCCTCGATGCGCGTCATGCGCATCTGGTTTGGGTCCCAGTGAGAGCTGATTCCGTACAGACGCTGCTCGGCTCCGAGGCAGCGGCACAACTCCCGCAACTCGGTGGCGATTCCCATCCATACGCTGAATAACGGCGGAGTCGTGCCGTGCGGGTTGAGCGGCACGATCACGTCCGAGTCATCAATGGAATCTCCCACCGTCAGGATTTGGCCGATCTCTTCCACGGTCGGCGCCTGGAAGAGCGTCGCGACCGACAATCGCCGGCCGCAATTCTTTTCGATTTCGGCCAACACGCGCAACACCAGAAACGAATGCCCGCCGAGATCGAAGAAGTTGTCGCGTATGCCGACCCGATCGATTTTCAATACCGAGGCGAAGATCGCCGCGAGCTGCTGCTCGAGCGGCGTGCGCGGTGCAACGTAAGCCGCTTCGAGTTCAGGCCGAGAATCATCGAAAGCCGGCAAAGCCTTGCGATCGAGCTTGCCGTTCGGGGTCAAGGGGAGCTTATCGAGTCCGATGAACGCCGACGGCAGCATGTAGTCGGGAAGTTTCTGGCGAAGGAATTCGCGCAAATCTGCCGAAGCAACGGGGCGGTTTTCAGCGAAAACGATGTAGGCGACGAGGCGCTTGTCGTTCGGTTGATCTTCTCTGGCGATGACAACGCACGCCTTGACAGCGGGATGCGCGTTCAATACTGATTCGATTTCACCCAGTTCAATCCTGAAGCCGCGAATCCTGACCTGATGATCCATTCGTCCTAGAAACTCGATGTTGCCATCGGGAAGATAACGCGCGAGATCGCCGGTCCTGTACAGCCGTGCATTCGGATCATCACTGAAGGGATGGGAAACGAATTTCTCGGCGGTTAACTCAGGCCGGCTCAAGTAACCGCGCGCGAGCCCCGCTCCGCCAGCATATAGCTCACCGGGGACGCCGATGGCAACGGGATTCAACTGCTGGTCGAGAATATAGACCTGAGTGTTGGCGATCGGGCGGCCGATGGGAACCGAGGAGACGATGTCCTTGTCCCGCGAGATCGTATGGCAGCAGGTAAACGTCGTGTTCTCGGTCGGACTATAGCCGTTAATCAGCCGGCAGTCTGGTGCGCCGGCGAGGAACTTCTTCACGTGAGAAACGGACAACACATCGCCGCCGACCAGCAGTTGGCGCAGCCCGGTCAATGCTTCGAGATGCTGATCCACCATCAAGTGGAACAAGCCTGCGGTCAACCACAAGGTCGTGATGTTATCGCGCGCTATGACGCGAGCGAGCTCATCAAGCGAGGACCGCTCGGGCGGAAAGATGACGAGCCGGGCGCCGTTCAAGAGCGCCCCCCAGATCTCGAAAGGCGAAGCGTCGAACTGAATTGGCGCGAATTGCAGGAAGGTCTGAGCGGCATCGAAGTCGGCGTAGTTGGTGTTCGTGACCAGGCGGGTCACTCCGCGATGCGGGATCATTACGCCCTTGGGCCTGCCGGTCGAGCCCGACGTATAGACGATGTAGGCGAGATTGTCCGCGGTGGTCTTCGAATCAGGATTGGTCGACGGGTAGCTCGCCAGAGCTTGCAGTTGATCGAGCAATATCCGTTGGACGGAACATTCCGGCCACGCTGACACAAGTGAACGGGTGGTGAGCAGGATCGAGGCGCGTGCGTCTTCAAGCATGAAGGAGCGCCGCTCTTTCGGATCATCGGCATCGAGCGGAAGATAGGCGCCCCCCGCCTTCAAAATGCCCAATAGACCGACAATCATGTCAAGCGAGCGCTCGACAAAGATGCCAACCAGAATGTCGGGGCCGACGCCCAGGCCGATCAAGTGATGCGCGAGTTGATTTGCGCGACCATTCAGATCTCGATAGCTCAGCTGCTGGTCTTCAAAGACGACCGCAATGGCGTCGGGTGTTCGCTCTACCTGTGCCTCAAATAGCTGATGGATGCGCGCATCCTTGAGGTCATCTATCTGGGTATCGTTCCACTCCACGAGCAACTGATGCCGCTCTGCTGCTCTCAAGAGTGGCAAGGTTGAAATCGGCTGGTTTGGGTTGGTGACGACGCCTTCGAGTAAGGTCTGAAAATGTCCGCCCATCCGGGCGATAGTTGCAGCCTCAACCAAGTCTGGGTTGTACTTCAAAACGCAAAAAAGTGAGCCGCCGGTCTCGATCATCGCTAAGGTCAGATCATACTGACCCTCCAGCTGTACCAGATCATAAGGTTCTATCTCAAGCCCCCCAAAATCCATCGTGGCCTGGATTTGGCTCGGCTCGATGAAAGCTGCTAGTTCCTCGAATCGGTGTAGCTTCCGTAAGGTAAGCATGACCCCGAAGAGCGGCGAACGACTGGGATCCGGAGTTAGACGGAGTCGCTCGATTAGGAGTGGGAAAGGGTAGTCCTGATGATCGAGAGCATTTAGCACCGTATGGCGCACCTGAGTGAGGAACGTCTTGAATGTGGGATTTCCGGAAAGATCCGCTCGCAAGACAACTGGGTTGATGAAGTCACCCACTATCCCTGAAAATTCACGCCGACTCCGACCGAGTGCGGGGGAGCCTACCAGAATGTCTTCTTGGCCGGTATAGCGATAAAGCAACACCTCGAAGGCCGCCAGGAGCGTCATATAAAGAGTTGCTTCCTCGGTCTTCGTCAGCGCCGTGATCTGCCGCGTCAACTCCTTGCTCAGCTTGAAGGCGTGCGAGGCACCGCGATACGTCTGAATCGGCGGTCGAGGCCGATCAGTAGGCAGATTCAGCACAGGCAATTCACCAGCAAGCTGTTTCTGCCAATAGGTCCAAAGCCGTTCTCCTTCTGCGCTTGCTAGCATTTCGGTCTGCCAACGAACGTAGTCCGCGTATTGCCGGTCGAGAGGAGGTAGAAGTGCCTGTGTGCCAGCTCTTTGGGCAGGGTACAGCACGCGGAGCTCGTCCAACAACACGGTAAGGGACCAGAAATCGACTGCAATGTGGTGCGTCGTCAGCAAAAGGATGTGTTCTGTTGCTGATTGAGTGAACAGTTTCACTCGCAGCAAGGGTCCTCGTTCCAAATTGAAGGGACGGCGTGCTTCTTCAACCAGGCGGTTTTTCAACGCTGACTGGCTGCAAGCTGAAGCGTCTGTCTCCTCAAAGTGGACTTGAGCGTGCTCATGGACTTGCTGCACCGGTCTACCGTCGCGCAACGTATAAGTGGTTCGGAGGGAAGGATGGCGATCAAGCAGCGCCCCAAACGCGCGTTGCAAGGCCGGAACGTCTACATGTGAGCAAATTCGGGCTGCAAACAACGTATTGTAAGCCCAGCTTTGGGGTGCAAGCGTGTACAAGAACCACAATCCCTGCTGAGCGGGGGAGAGAGGAAACAAAGATTTGGACTGGCTAGCCTTTTTCTGCAGTAGCTGCGCTAGAAGCGCACGCTTTTCCTCCGGTGAATGCTCAGTTGTAAGTTTGGAGCTAGCACTCATGAGTCAACTTCCTCCGCTGCTAACATCTGAAACTCCCTATTAAACCGCTCTCTAAGCATATTTAGGGAGTAAAGGCTTGCCAGAACCGAATCTACATCGACTCCAAAGTCGATTAGACAAGCAATTTCATCGACACCGATTTCCTTTAGTCGATGGACCATTTCTAAGCATGTGCTTGGTGTCCCAAATAAGGCGTTTGTACGAGAGTAACGCTCAAATGCGTAAGCCACAAGTTTTTCCCGCTCTCTTTCGCTCAACTCGCCAACACTCTTAGAGCCATGACGCCACAAGTCAACAGAAGTTTTGAGATATTCTGTAAACGGCCCTCGCACCTTGTCGCGAACAACATCTATCTCTTCGCCGACAAATGTATGCAGCATTAGAGTTACATGACCAGTTTGGGGATCGTGCCCATGTTTTGCCCTGGAGTCGCGATAGAGGGCTAATTTTTCGGTCAGTTCTTCAATCTCTTGGAAAAGAAGGGCAGTCAAGACGTGGTATCCAAAGGCACCCGCCTCGATAAACGTTTCTTTACTACCGCTACTCGTGATCCAAACAGGCAATTCGCGCTGCTTGGGCAAGGGATAAATTTTGATCTCGGTCTCTTTTCCAACGCCATCGGGTACCAAGATTGCCTCCCCCCGCCAAAGCTTTTGCACAGTTTTAACCCCTGAAAACAGGACTTCTCTACTGTTGGCGTAGTGCTGCGGCCAAAGGACAAAGTCCTGCACATTCCAACCTCTAGCAAAGGCAATATCTACTCTGCCTTGTGACAAGTTATCTACCACAGACCATTCTTCAGCAACTCGAATTGGATTCTGTAGAGGCATGACAACACTGCCAGCTCGTAAGCGGATTCGCTCGGTCACCATGGCGAGCGCGGCGCATAAGACGGACGGATTGGGGTAGATGCCACCAAAGGCGTGAAAATGACGTTCTGGTGTCCAGACGGCAGTAAAGCCATGTTGATCGGCGAACTTTGCTCCCTCCAGCAACAGTTGATACTTGTTATCTATAAACTTAGACTCGTTGCTGGAGAAGTAAAGCAGGCTGAATTGCATGCCTTTAACCGGAGTGGGGAGAGGCTGTTTGCCATCCGAACCCTTTGCTTGTGGCCCATCGACTGGTGCGACAGTTCTTTCCCGCTCAAGTCTTGCCTGAGCTGGCGTCGCTGGCAGCGAAGAACTATCGCTCTCCTTGGCTACATTCTCCGCAAGGGCCTCGCTCGACTGGCTAGCCTTTTTCTGCAGCAGTTGCGCTAGAAGCGCGCGCTTTTCCTCCGGCGAAAGATCAGCGGTACGTTTAGAGATGTCACTCATGAATCACCTTCCTCCGCTAACATCTGACTTAGCAAGGAATCCACTTCTTCATCGGAGAGGTTAGCCAATGATTGTTCTGCCTTTCCCTGGTTGATTTTGTCGATTACATTGACCTGGCCATCTTTATACTCGTCCTCCCGAACATCGCTTTCCTGAGCTAAATGCTGGGCAAGGGTCTCGATGGTAGGATAATTCCACGCCAGAGCGGGAGAAAGCTGGCGTTCAAGCCAAACCTCGAGGTCAGATGAAAGCCCGATCGCCGTCACTGAATCGAGACCGTAAAAGAAAAAGGACTTGCGCGTGTCAATCGAAGTGAGCACTATTTTTAATTCATCAGAAACCCATCTTGCTAGCCAGGTTTCAATGGACTCGGCGGTTTGGCTAGAAAAGGGAGGATGGGAGGATGGGGGGAGGATTGATGAAGATTCCCCTCGTCCCCTTGTCTCCTTGTCTTTTGGTTCTCTCATGTTCCTCTCCCTTCACGCGTTGTTTCTTTGCGCCGTAGTAACTCGTCTAATGCCCGATCTTCACCCGCGAGGGTTTGTTCGAGATCTCCGATTGTTTCAGCATAGTTGGATATAAGAGCCGTAGCTTCATTGGCGTTAAGCAGCACAGGTTCAACGGGTGTGCCAGTAAGGGCTCGCTCAAGGGTCTGGTCGAACTGCGATCGCGCCCATTCAACAGCACGACCCAGCTGGTTTGATGGAGTGCGCTTAACCGCTCCCTGCACTGCTGCTAGCAGAATTGCGGATGTTGCAACTTCACCGATGAGCATGGAAGCCCAACGTAGGGCAGAAGGACCGTCTGAGGAAGGAGCAGTTGGCTCTGACCACCACCGCGCCTGAATTCGTTCCGCAGCATCTCTCAAACTGTCTGAGACGGCAGGAGCGCCAAGACCATTGCACAGGAACTGATGCAGTTCGGCGCTTCGGTGGAGCACGCGTGAGCCAAGGAACATATTTAAGGTCTCGGTGGGACCTTCAAAAATCCGAAATACTCTAGCATCGCGCAGGATTTGGGCAGCAATATTCGTCTCTATATACCCGCGACCCCCCAAAAGCTGAACGAGATTGTCAGCAGCCTTCCAAAGCAATTCCGGACCGGCTGTCTTGCAGGCGACATACGCCTCCGCCGGAACCAAATAGCCATCGTCAAGTAACTCGGCAACCCGAGCAACAAGCGTTTCAAATGCCGCGATCGCTGCTGTGAGGTCACTTACGCGTGCCAGTGTGACTGGGTTGTCCAGCAGGCGTCCTGTACCGATGTCACGACGCGTTGCATAGCGGAGCATCAACTGCGCGCAGCGCTTCATCCCGCCGACACACATTGCTCCAATGGCCAGACGGGTATACAGCATCGCATCTTGGGCAGCTTCCATCCCAGCGCTGGGTTCGCCTAGCACATGGACCGAACCTACTCGAACGTCGTTGAGGTGGATGAAGTTTTGCACCATGCCACGCATCCCCATCGTCAGCGATTCAGGTCCCGGACGCAAGCCAGCTGTTCCCTGACGCACAGCAAAACCGGCGATGCCGCTTGATTTGTTGTTGGCATCCACGAGTTTGACAAAGACATTGATCACACCTGCCCATGCAGCAGAGCCACTCCAAACCTTAGTACCGTGTAATCGCCAGCCACCTGTAGCGTCTGCGACTCCTGTCGCTGAGATCGCTTGGGGATTTGAACCAGCGTCTGGTTCTGTCAGTGCGAATGCCGCAAGCTCGCGACCTTTGGCAAGGATAGGGAGAAGCTCATCGCGTGCGGTTTCGGTAGCATAGCGCTGGATCGGGCGAATCCCAAGAAAATCATTGTTGACAACGAATGTAGCAAGGGTCAGATCGATGGCTGCGAGCTGTTCGACAACGCGCATAGCATCGAGGTTTCCTAGGGCAGTCCCTCCGTATTTTTCAGGGATTTGCATCCCGAGTATGCCGCGATTTCCAAAGTCGAGTACCACGTAGGGTGGTATACAACGGCGCTCATCAATCAGTCCGGAGTTGAGCCGCTCATTTGCATAAGTGCGAAGCCAGTCAATGATAGCGTCAGCACGCTCTCTGCTTCTGCCCTGTTCTGCGGTGACATCCGTAATCCTCACAGATGAATCAGTCGGGATATCTGTAGCACCATGGGTGCGAATGTCTGGTGCAGGTGGCATTGGCACAGTACCCCCTTCTGGTTTTGTAACCTTGTTTGCAGTCCAAGTCCCTATAACATCTAAGCTTCCATCCAGAAAGCTGGCCCGGCAAGCCTTGCGCTGGATCTTCCCACTGGAAGTCTTAAGAATGCTGCCAGTCTTAAGCAGCAATATGGCATAAACTGCCAACTCGTGATGGTCCGCCACCGTCTGGCAAACTGTCTCAAATACCTCATCGACGTTCAAATTCGGGTAACGACGCTCGATTTCCTGAGCAACTACCAGTCGCTCCTCGCCATCTACAACCGAAAACGCTGCACCATGTTCATGTCTTAGTGCTGGGTGACTCTGCTGCACTGTCCACTCAATGTCTTGAGGATAATGATTAGTGCCTCTAATGATGATCAAATCTTTGATGCGACCGGTGATAAATAGCTCACCATCTTTCATGAATCCCAGATCTCCGGTGCGGAGAAAGGGACCTTTGCCTGTATCTGCCAAGTGTGCCCGAAAGGTGCATTCTGTCTCTTCGAGTCGATTCCAATAGCCTTGAGCCACACTAGGATCTGACACCCAAATCTCACCGACTTCATCGGGCGCACATTGAATCAACGTTTCTGGATCAACGATAGCTACCTTTGTATCGCAAACAAGGCGACCACATCCAACTACCGTCCGCGCAACGTTGTCGTGTTTGTCGGCGTCAACAATCCGATTTTTTTCCAGCGCTGCCGCATCGAGCTTGCACGAAACGGGCGCCGCAGTTTGCTGACTCGAAGAAACTAACAGAGTGTCCTCGGCAAGTCCATAAGCAGGACAAAAGGCGTTCCAGCGGAAACCACACGGTTCAAAGGCTGCGAAGAAACTCTCCATTACCTTCGGGTTGATTGGCTCTGCGGCGTTGCCTGCTGCACGCCAACAACTAAGATCTAGGGTAGAGCGTTGTTCTGGTGAGATCTTGCGAACACAGTGCTCGTAGGCAAAGTTAGGGGCTTGGCTATGGGTTCCCTTATATCGGGAAATTGCCTGGAGCCAATGAATCGGTCGCTTGATAAATGCAAGGGGCGACATCGCAAAGCACGGGGTACCGTTGTATAGAGGTTGGATCAGTCCTTCAACCAGTCCATAATCATGGAAGTAAGGCATCCACGTAACAGTTATGCTATCTGGTGTGTACCCGCATGCCTTTTTAAGGTACGCAGAGTGGAACATTAAGTTTCCATGGCTGATCATCACACCCTTGGGGGTAGCGGTGGAGCCTGAGGTGTATTGGAGATAAGCCAGCATATCGCTGCTAACTGCTGGATCTTGCCATTCCTCTGCCAGCTCCAGACCAACCTGCTCGGTGTCTATCCAGCGCATAGCCTGGAATTCAGGAATCTGCTCTCGAAATTCCTCAACTAGGGATAGAATTGTGGACGTAGTCAGGACAAACGAGGCTTGGGCATCCTTGATGATCGCCTGAAGTCTAGGCAGGGTTCGCTTCACTCTACTCGCTTCGGGTGGAGGTACAGGGATGGCGATCGCCCCACCGTAAAGGCAACCGCAAAAAGCAGCTATGACCTCCACACCTTGGGGGTAGAGCAGCAGAGCCCGCTCCCCTGGCGCGCTATGCTGTTGGAGCAAGGCACCAATGCTTCGGGCTTTACAATCGAGTTCTGCATAAGTCAGGTTTGGCCCTTCTACTTTCCCATCAACGAGAAAAGTATAGGCTCGCTGTTCGGGCTGTAAAAGCGTTCTCCAGCGAAGGAGTTCAACTATCGTGGAAGGCTCAATAGTTGGACTAAGAAAGCGTTTGTTCTTCTTCACAATTCCAGAACGAGGTGGACTGTGTATTTTCTAATTCAAAGATGAGTCTGAAAGAAGGTAGTAAAGCCTGGGCCCAGAGAAATAGTTCTCGTCGGCCCTTCGCGAATACATTCTAGTGGACTCAAGCTATTCAGTTCGGCATGATGATAGGTGAGAAGTTCACTCAAACCCCTGTCCAAAAATTCGGGTCCAATTCTGCCGCCAGGCGCTCATTCGGGTCGGCCCTCAGCCTTTGTCGGAAATACTCGAACGTGCGTTGCAGGGCGTCCTGCGTGGACACCGACTGGCGCCAGCCGAGCGACTTCAGGCGCCCATTATCATAACGACGCCCGACATACAGGCTGCGCGTGCGGTACACGGTGAGGACGGCCGGTAGCTGCCCACGCGACCAGCGGTGGTACCACTCGTTCGCCGCCGAGAGCACGAGCAGCAGCGGGTAGGGCACGACCAGCCTGCGCAGGGGCCGGACTTCGCCGCGGTAACGCTTGAGGTATTCACGGCAGGTACGGAGATCGTCATCGTGCAGGTTAAGGGTGAGCCCGACGGCCTGGGGCGCGGTGGCGGCGACCGCGAGAGCATCGGCACAGTTGTCGATGTAGCTGAGCGGCAGTAGGTTGTCGCCACCCATGCTGAGAAAGAGTCCGGGCAAATTCAGGCCGATGCGGCCGGACAAGGGATCGTAGCCCCCCGGTCCGTAAACCACGCCGGGTCGCGCGACGACTAGATCGAAGCCGAGCCGAGCGGCGTATTCGCGGACGATCTCTTCCTGATGCAGCTTCGCGAGCACATAGCCGTCGCGGCGCTCGGGATGGCTCTCGATAGGCGTCTCTTCGTTGACCAGCGCCCCCCGTGGCAGCTCTGCCGTCCCGTACACCGCAAACGAGCTGACCAGCACCAAACGTCGACGCCGGCCGTCGCCCATCGCATCGAGCAGGTTGCGCGTCGCGACGACCGTGTTCATATAGATGTTGGTGGCCCCGCCGCCCATCCCCGCGGCGCAATGGATGATGGCGTCGGCATCCACGACGAGCTTCGCGCAATCGGCCCTTGAGAGCAAATTGGCGACCATGACATCCGCGCGACCCGCCTGCGGTCCCTCCAGCACGGGTTGCAAGCGACTGAGGTTGGAACCGGTCCTGACTTGGCAAATAAGCGCGTGCTCGGTGCGCGTCAGCATTGCCCGAACGGCCGCGCTGCCGACAAAACCCGTGGCCCCGGTAACCAGCACCCTCATCGGCGCCCCTCCTGGGCGAGACGCGTTTGCGCGAGCGTGCCGATCAGGGCGTCCATGAGCCCGCTCACCCGCAGCATCTCCGCGTGCGGAATCGGCGGCGCGGTATCGAGGCGGATGCAGTCGTAGAACGCTCGCAGCAGCCGCCGCATGCCCTCGAAGGCATGAAACTCGGCCCACAGGAACTGGCGCAGGTTACCATACGCGCAGCGCCGATAAGCGCGGGCATGGGAAAACGCGGCGAGGACCCGCCCCAGCACGGTCGGTACGGTCTGTGCTGTTTCAACTACGACCGTGCGTTTCTGAAAATCGACCTGAATCGTGTTCCGGGTTCCGTAGACGCGGAGAGTCTGGCCGGCCGGCCGCGCGTGGGAGCTGATCAAGCCGTAGCCGGATACCCGCTCGCCCTGCATCAGAAACCGTAGCTCATCCATCACGGCGTCCGTGACCGCATCGCCGCTGGCCGGCCGGTGGCGGTGGTCGAACGCAGAGATCCGCGGGTCGGCATCGGGCATGAACAGCGCGATTTTGTTGACGACATGGTCCAGAACGTTATGGAACAGCTTGCCAGGCAGATGATGTACCCAATGCTCGTTATCGCCGAGCAGAGCGCTACCGAAGACACCGCTTAGATCGTAGCCAAACACGCTTTCGACGTGCACGGGCTCGCCCAGCACGCCCTCCTCGACGAGCCGGCGCAACGCCTCGCCCGGCGGATCGTAGTTATACCAGTAATTGATGCAGAGCTTGCGCCCGTGGTGCTCGGCGGCCGCAACGATCGCCTGGGCCGCCTTCAGGTTGAGCGCGAGAGGCTTCTCGACAAATACGTGGCAGCCCGCCTCCATCGCGATGCTCGCGAGCGCGGGGTGCGAGGGGGGAGGTGTCGTGATGTGCAGGACGTCGAGACGCTGCTCGGCCAGCATGCGGCCGAGATCGGAGTACATGGCCGGCACCGAGTAGCGCACCGCCATCTGCCGTGCCATGAGCGGCTCAAGATCGCAGACGGCCACGACCTTGGCGTTGTCCAAGACCTGGACCTGCTGGATATGGACATCGGCAAACTTGCCGCAACCCACGATGCCGACGCGAAGTTTCACTCGCTGTCTCTCCTCCGGTTGTTTTTTGGGACGGGGGATGATAGTCAATCGCCGATGACTTTTCTACGTTCATCGCAAGCCCTTTAGTTCGCTGTTAACCACGTGCTTGGGATTTGCGTCGCGGTCCGTTGCGTGCCTCCTCTCTCACCCAGTATGATGCGAACGAGGCCGCGGAGCCGGTTTGACCGATATGCAGAAGGCAAAGGGCGTCGGAAGACATTCCGACATGTAAGTGCCATAACCCATAGACCCATGATCCACGCGAGTGATATCCAGCTCGTTTGTGTCTGCATGCCCGTCTATAACGGCGAGCGTCACGTGAAAGCTGCGTTGGACGCTGTGCTGGCGTAGACATTGCCTATTTTGAACTAATTATCTCGGATAACGCCTCCACTGATGCCACCGAGGAGATCTGCCGCGAATACGCGGCTCGCGACCCGCGCATACGCTATTCCCCAAACAGCGAGAACATAGACGGTGAAGATTTCACTTAAGCCTTTGTCCAAAAATCGGGGTCCACTTCTAGCGGCTAGTATGGATACAAGACACAGCCTCCGGGACTACCTGATTCGCGGAGCCGGAGGAAGTTTTGCCCTGAAACTCGTTGCGACCGCATTGGGTTTCATCCTCAGTATCGTTTTAGCGCGTCTGTTGGGGGCGGCGGGATACGGTACGTATGCCTACGCCATGGCACTGGTCAGCTTGTTAAGCGTACCGGCCAAGCTGGGCCTGCCGAGCTTGATCATTCGTCACATCGCGGCCTACCAGAGGCGCTCGGTTTGGGCCTTGATGCGTGGCCTGTTACTAAAGGCCAATCAAGCGGTCCTGCTCATCGCATGGGGACTGGTACTGCTGGCGGCGGTCATCGGCTGGGTGCTGGCCGACCGCCTCCCACCCGACGGGCTTGCGACTTTCTGGCTAGCCCTGGTACTGTTGCCCTTAGTGGCCCTGAATGCCCTGCGCACAGCAACTCTGAGCGGACTCGGCTATGTGCTGCTGGGACAACTGCCTGAAGCGCTGATCAAACCTGGCCTATTCATCCTGTTAGCTGGGGGCAGCTATTTGCTGTTGGGCGCCGGCCAGGTTACCGCTGTCTGGGCTATGGGGATGCAGGTGGCGGCTAGTGCCGTTGCCTTTTTGGTGGGCGTGGTGTGGTTAGTCAAGCGCTTGCCGCAGGCGGTCAAGGAGACGGCGCCAGCCTATAAAACCCGGGCGTGGATAAAAAGCGCCCTTCCTCTGCTGGCGCTGGCCAGCCTGGCAGCGATTAACCATGAGACGGCCATCCTCATGGTGGGAGCCATGAAAGGCGCCGAAGCTGCCGGCGTATATCAGGTGGCTACGCGGGGGGCTGAGCTAGTCTCGTTTGTCTTGGTCGCCGCCAATATGGCGCTAGCGCCAGTCATCTCGAGCCTCTACACTGCTGGTGAGCTACAGCGCTTACAGCGCATTGTCACCCGTAGCGCCCGTGTTGTTCTGTTAGGTTCTCTGCCTGTGGCCCTGAGCATGGTCATTTTCGGCCGGTGGATCCTGCTGACGGTGTTTGGCCCCGACTTTGTCTCTGGAGCAACGGCACTGGCTATTCTCAGTGCAGCGCAAATCATTAACGCTGGGATAGGCTCTGTAGGGTTGCTCCTGGTCATGACCGGTCATGAGCGCGACACCGCTACAGGTGTGGGCATAGCCGCTGCGATCAATGTAACACTGAACGCCCTACTGATCCCGGTATGGGGGATTGAAGGGGCGGCCATCGCAACCGCAATCAGCGTGGCGACGTGGAATGTCCTGCTTGCGGTATGGGTTTACCGGCGGCTTGGCATTTACACCACGGCTGCGGGGAGCTTGGGTTTGAGGAGTAGCCCGTGAGAAAGCCAGACTTTTTCATTGTCGGAGCGCCGAAGTGTGGAACAACAGCCATGCGGTATTACTTGAGTCAGCATCCGGATATTTTTTTGCCAGAGAAGGAGATGGATTTCTTCGGTGATGACCTGCTGTTTACACATCCCAGGTACACCATTGAGCAATACCTGGCGCACTTTGATACTCCCGAGGCGAAGTTCCGGAGGCGAGTAGGCGAGAAATCAGTGTTCTATTTGTATTCAAAGCGGGCAGCTTACGAGATTCGGGATTTCGCTGGTGCCGTAGATATAATTATTATGCTCAGAAATCCAGTAGATATGCTTTACTCTTTGCATAGTCATATGCTGCGCACTGGAGGAGAAGAGATCGAGGATTTAAGGGCGGCCCTTGAGGATAAGAGTATACGAAAACCAGGAGCCAGGCGTCCTCGGAAAGAGTTGATAATCAGTGGCCTCTTTTATATGGAGGTTGGCAAATATACAGATCAGGTCAAGCGCTATTTTGACAGGTTTAGGCGCGAGAAAGTACACATCATCATTTATGACGACCTTAAGCGAGATGCGGCATCTGTCTATCAAGAGACGCTGTGCTTTTTGAATATAAACGACCGCTTCCAACCCAGGTTTGAGGTAGTGAATGCAAACAAACAGGTACGTAGCAAGACCTTAAGAAGCTTGTTGTGGACCTTGCAGAGCAACCCTTTGACTCGATCGCTCGCCAGAGCAACGGTGCCCCGACCTTTGCGTCGCGAACTTCTTCAGCTTAACACCAAATATGTGTCACGTCCTGCGATGGATCCAGAGCTGAGGGTCGAACTTCAGCGTAAGTTCCACCCCGAGGTGCAACGCCTGAGTGAGCTACTTGGCCGGGATTTAAGCCACTGGTGTCGGTGAGAGGCACTGGCACGCGTCGCGGTCCGTTGCGTACTACCGCCTCCACCCCGTATTATGCAAACGACGGCAGTGAACCTTTTCGACCGGTGCGCCGAAGGCAGGCAGAAGCCATACCGGCTAAGTAACTGCCATAACCCACGACCGCTGGGTAAGCTCCGAAACCTATGACCCAAGCGAAAGATATCCCGCCGCGCGTCTCTGTCGGCATGCCCGTTTATAACGGCGAGCGATACGTGAAAGCTGCATTGGACGCTGTGCTGGCCCAGACATTCCGTGATTTTGAGCTAATCATCTCGGATAACGCCTCGACCGATGCCACCGGGGAGATTTGCCGCGAATACGCGGCTCGCGACCCGCGAATACGCTATTCCCGAAACGACGAGAACATAGGCGCCGCGCGCAATGGCAACCGCACTATCCAGTTGGCGACCGGTAAGTACTTCAAGTGGGCGCATCACGATGACCTGTGTACCCCAGAGTTTCTCGCTCGATGCGTCGAGATCCTGGAGCAGCAGCCCACCGCCGTGCTCTGTTACCCGCAAAGTAGAGTGATCGACGAGCATGGAGACTTCGTGAGCGATCCGGAGGACGGACTCGACCTGCGTGCACCCGATCCGGTCGAGCGCTATCGAGCTTTCCACCGACGGTACCGGGGAGGAAACTGGTGGATCAATCCGCTGTTTGGCCTCATGCGAACCGAAGCCATCAAGAAGACTCGGCTACACGGCAGTTATTTCGCCGCAGACGTCGTGCTACTGGCCGAGCTCGCCCTGATGGGGGAGTTCCACGAGCTTCCCGAGCGCCTCCTGTACAGACGGCGTCATCCGGAGGGATCGGGTAACCTGGATCCCTGGGAGATGGCTGCATTCGAAGACCCCGTCAATAAGGGCCGGATACTACTCCCTCGATGGAAGCTCCTATTCGAGCTTGCAAAGGCCTTGCAGAGCTCGGATTTGAGCCTTTATGACAAGCTGCGTTGCTACCCTCAGATCGGCTTATGGTTTCTGCGCTTTTTCAAAGGCTTTGTCAAAGACCTGCTGGTCGCAGCCAAGCAGATAGTACGGCTATTCCTCCAGACGCTCGGGAACCGAGCGCAAAGGCCCTGAGCTTGCACACGATGATGACCTCGCAGCGAGGCGCGCGGGCCCTGTCGCCCACACCCTGGAGCAGACGGTTCTCTGCGAGCCGACGGTTCCCGGTACGCGACCGGCCTGCGCTTGCTTGTGTTGGTTCGCTAAAGCTCGCATAGTGACTCAACGCCACTGCGCGGCTATCGCGAGCAGAACACGACCCGGGTAGTGCTCCGCTTGCGCCCGTAGCTCTGACTAAGCACCAGGTGAGAAAATAACCCCCAATTGTCGAGGTGGATCCGGTACCCGGAGGTGACCAATGAACACAGTGTATTTTGACTTGTCGATGACTGACGACCAGAGGCGACGGGAGATCTTCAGAGGGCAGTTGTTTGTCTATTCGCCTCGACCCGGTGCTTTGGCCTTATGTCAGTTTGCCAGAGGGCTGATCGAGGAAGCTTTCGGTAATATGGATCCGGAGACAGCCCAGCATTCGCTGGGATGAGGCTTGTACGGGCACTACCATGAGGGATTATCTGCGCGGGACCGATTTCTCGCACATTGCCGACGAGGTTGTGGCTCTTTATGCTGACGGAACAGAGACTCGAGGAAGTCTGTTGTACCAGCACGGGGATTGAGCTCATAGCGAACCCGCCGAAGCGCTGAGGCACCCATGCTCGAGCCGTAGGTCGTCGAGAGACGAGCCCTCGCCTTCCAAGGCCAGCCCCTCCGCTTCCTCTCGAGGGTAAGCTGAATAGTTTCCTTTGTGCACCATTTAAGACCCGGATAATCCTCGAAGACAGAGCGGTGAAACACAAATGACTTTTGATAAATCCCGATCAATGGCACAGCGGTTCCATGCGCTAATCCCGGGTGGCGCGCATACCTATGCGAAAGGAGACGACCAGTATCCGAGTTCTTGTCCGCGTTACATCGATAGAGGCCTGGGATGCCACGTATGGGATGTGGACGGCAATGAATTCATCGAGTACGGCATGGGCCTAAGGGCGGTGACGCTGGGGCACGCTTACGCGCCTGTGGTGGAAGCCGCCCATAGGGCCATGCTGCGAGGAGCGAACTTCGTGCGTCCCGCGCGCATCGAGCTTGAGTGCGCAGAAGAGCTTCTCAGCCTCATCGAAGGCGCCGAGATGGTGAAATTCGCCAAGAACGGGTCTGACGTAAACGATGCGGCAATCCGGCTGTCCCGCGCCTATACGGGCAGGGATCTGGTGGCAGTTTGTAGCGACCACCCATTCTTCTCGGTTAGTGACTGGTTCATCGGGACCACCGCGATGGCGGCCGGAATTCCGAGTACGATACAGGCATTGACCCGCAAGTTCCGCTATAACGATATCGAAAGCCTGCGGCGTTTGTTTGCCGAGGAGCCGGCGCGAATAGCCTGCGTAATTCTCGAGCCCGAAAAAGAGACGCCACCTAAGAATGATTTCCTCCACGAAGCCCAAAAACTCTGCCGTGAAAATGGCACGGTTTTTATCCTGGACGAGATGATCACGGGTTTCCGCTGGCATAACGGGGGTGCCCAACGCTTCCACAACGTAGTTCCCGATCTGTCGACCTTCGGGAAAGCTCTGGGAAATGGTTTCTCAGTGTCGGCTTTGGCTGGCAAGAAAGAGATCATGCGGCTTGGGGGGCTTGATCACGAGCGGGAACGAGTGTTCCTACTTTCCACGACACACGGAGCAGAGAGTCACGGCCTGGCAGCCGCCATGGAAACAATGCGCACTTACAAGCGCGAACCAGTTATCGAGTCCCTTTGGCGGCAAGGACAACGCCTCGATCAAGGCATCAGGAAGTCGGTTACGGAGCATCGCTTGGAATCGTACTTCGAAGTCATGGGAAGACCATGCTGCCTCGTGTACGCGACTCGGGATGAGACTAAGCAAGCCTCTCAGGTCTTCAGGACCTTGTTTCTGCAGGAAACAACAAAGCGCGGCATCCTCGCGCCGTCTCTCGTAGTGAGCTATGCGCATACGGATGCGGATATCGACAGGACTGTCGAAGCCATCCACGAAGCCCTTGGAATCTACCGCAGGGCACTGGATGAAGGTGTGAGCAAATTCATGATCGGCCCGCCTGTTAAGACCGTCTATAGACAATATAACTAGTGTAGTGTTCAACAAATAGATGAGGTTATATAACGCTCCAGAAAACCATGGCTAACTCGAACCGGGACCGAAAGCTTTATCGGGAAGTCATTGGGTTGCTCCCGGCAGGCGGGAAAGCAACGCGGCTGGCCCCATTACCTTGCAGCAAAGAGTTATATCCAGTGGGCTTCCGGGCCTTGGACGACAGTGAGAGCGTGCGCCCGAAAGTGGTTTGTCATTATCTGCTCGAGAAGATGCGGTTGGCAGGTGTCATCAAGGTCTACATTGTGTTAGGCAAAGGCAAATGGGACATTCCCGCCTATCTGGGAGATGGCGCAATGTTGGATATGCATTTAGCCTACTTGTTAATGGGTTTGCCTTTTGGCGCGCCCTACACCTTGGACCAGGCTTATCCCTTTGTGCAAAGCGCGTTGGTAGCATTCGGTTATCCCGATATTATTTTCAAGACTGACGATGCATTCGTTCGCTTGCTGGCCAGGCAAGCAACCACGAATGCCGACGTAGTGTTGGGACTCTTCCCCATCGATCAGCCGCAGAAATGGGACATGGTGGATCTGAACGACGACGGTCGAATAAATCTCATTGCAATAAAACCTAAAGAGACTCATCTACGCTACGGATGGAGCATTGCTCTCTGGACACCGGTCTTCACACATTTCATGCATGAATATCTTGGCGCTATCCAAAAAGCAAACAAACAGGACAATGTGCGCGAGCAGCGAGAATTGATTGTTGGGGACGTTCTCAAGGCTGCAATCGAAAGTGATCTGCGAGTGGAAGGGGTGGTTTTTCCCGATGACACCTGTCTCGACATCGGGACACCCGAAAACTTAGTAAAAGCTGTGCGAAACTTTTCCTAATCCTGTTTGCGCAGCGCTTCGCTCCGCACGCGCTGAATCGGAAAAAGCATCTCTTGGATAACCCGTTCCAGAAATGCAACCGTATGCTTCGAAGCTCTACGCGGGTATAGGCCAAGCACACGAAACCGACTGCAGTCGTCCACCGCCGCGTACTGATATACGCCGGTCGCAATCTTAATTGAGTCCGGTTGCACCCGATCACTGGGCACCGGGCGACTATAACGCTTGAGTTTCTCCGGCTTTCCTGGCGTCTCAGTGGTTTGACCCTGAGGGTGATTTAGAACGCGTTGAATGATGGTCCTGGAAAAACAGTCATCTGCGTGCGACCTCAGGGCCGCGAAGAGCTTAGAAGTTCTCGAAAGACCATGAAAATGCTCAGGTGCATTGATTAGCAGATCCGCGAGACTAGCCCGATCGACCACCCACCGAGCAACTTCTTTCCATTTCCTTCCCCTTCATCCATTCGATCCTTCGAGCCCAGGATCCACGTCGATTCCGCCGCCGATGGCCCGTGTGTCGATGAACAGCATCTCTGCCTTCGAGAACCCGCCCCGAATGCGCAGTCTTCGGAGCAAATCTCTGAGACCACTCAGGAGCGAATGTTCCCAGTCGTCGTAAGGCTTAGCGTCTTCGAGCAACTCTATGATGGCTAACTCGAGAGAGTCGATCGAGGTGCCTAGGGGAATGGATAGTAGAAAGCGCATCGGCGCCACCTCCACCAATCGCAGCCATTTGATCTTCTGCAAGAGTTGGCTGGGCCCGACGATGATAATAGCCAGTCCGGGCGTGGCTTCCACCAGTTCAATCTGCTTCTGCCGCTTGCCGTTAAGCGGCATTGCCGCGTCCGTTACCTTTGCTATCGCGCGGGCGCGATCGGGGTCAATGGAAGCGAGACGAGCGAGGGTGCTTTCGGGAAGGGTCACCGTGACGGGACGGCGCGGCCCACTAAATTTCGGGGGACGTCCGCTCTTGATTTTTGGTGCCCGATGCGATTTTTTGTTGTCTGACACGACTTGTAACGTTATAATTAAGGTGTTACCACAATTCTGACGTTAGAATTGTCAGCACGCGCCGCGATTTCATCGTCGGAGCTTAACCAGCGAACCTAACAGGTCCGATGGATTGTACAAGGAATACCTCACAAAGTGCGGTTTACTAGGGACAGAGAACATGACGGTAATCTGGTTTAACCATGCGATTCAGGACGAGGAACGACGCAGAAGGCTCTACGCTGGAGAGATCTTTGTCTACGATGACCTTCGGTCCGTTGCGGAGTTCGCTTCGTTCGCCCGTGAGATCGTGGAAGCGGCCCTGGCGGCGTACGACCCACTGCGCGTGCATGAGGCCCTCACCCCAAGCGAGCTGGCGTCCGTGCTCGGGCGGCTCAAGCCCACGTTCACGCATCATCACGAGTCGCGCCGGCTCGCCAGTCGTATCCTTGATGAGCTTGGGACGGATCTCGATGATTGCCACATGGATGTCCCCAAGCTTCGAACCTCCTATCCCACGGGGCACCTCACGAAAGGAATTGCCTATGCCTTCCCTGCGCACCGGGACACGTGGTACGGGGGACCCCAAGCTCAGATCAACTGGTGGCTGCCGATTTACCCGCTGAGCGGAGACAACGCCATGGCGTTGTACCCACGTTACTTCTCGAATCCGGTAGTCAACGATTCGGATCAGTTCAATTACTACCGCCGCAACGTCGAGCGGAGGGGCGTCGCGAAGTTTGTCGACGAAGATCCGCGCGTCCAGCCATCGGCGATCGGCTTGAGCCAGGACGAGCCGGAGTTTCGGCTGCTCCCGGCAGTGGGTGGACTCATCGTGTTCTCCGGATCGCAGTTGCACGCGACCGCGTCGAGCGCAGGCTGCTTGTCCCGCTACAGTGTCGACTTCCGGACCGTGAGTCGGAGTGACGTCGAGCGCGGGCTAGGGGCACCCAACCTCGACGTGCGCTGCACGGGGACGGCTCTGCGGGATTTCCGTCGAGCCAGCGATGCCGCGCCCATGCCCGAGGAGCTCGCCCGCCGGCTGGACCCTGTGGGTCCGACTCAGGATGAGCTCGCTGTGTTCAACCCCAGAGCACAGGACCGGTAAACAGCCTCCCACGCCGCTTTTGTAGCAAAAGCGAGAGGCCATCGGAATATGTCGAAGTTAGTCGAAGCTTCGTAGAATTCGGTGATTTATTCACAAACGCTCAGGGGGGATCAGCTTCGCGCCGCTTCCCATCGAGCAGACAACTGACATTGATGTCGCCCATGACATTGATGGCGGTGCGGCAGCGGTCCAGGAACCAATCGACGGTCAGGAGGATGGCGATATACTCGGTAGGCAACCCGACCGCGTTAAACACCAAGGTCATCGTCACCAAACCGGCCTCGGGGATCCCGGCCGCCCCCACCGAGGCGATGACGCTGGTCAACACCACTATAAGCTGTTGCGCAAGGCTTAGATCGAGACCCAGCATCCGCGCCACGAAGAGAGCAGCCATGGCCTCGTAGAGCGCGGTGCCGTCGTTGTTGAAATTAGCCCCGACGAGCGCCCCGAGGGTGGCCGAGCGCTCCCGCACCCCCACCCGATCCTTGAGACAAGCATAAGTGACCGGCATGGTCGCGGTCGAGCTCGCGGTCGAGAACGCCATGACCAGGGCGTCACGCGAACCCTGGATCGCCTTCCAGGGATGCACCCACGAGCCGAAGCGTATGCGTAGCAGGTAGTACCCCGCCTGAATAAGCAAGGCCACGATCACGCTCAAGACAAAGAGGCCCAGGCTGCGGAAGTCGCGGAAGCCACCGGTTCCGACCAGGCTAGCCACAATCCCGAATACGGCCAGCGGCACGATCGCGATCACCCAGTGAAGGATGCGCACGAGACACGCCAAGAATAGCTCGACGAGATCCTGCGGCGTGCCGAGGGGCCGCGCCCGCTCGCGCCGCAGCGCGATGCCGAAGGCCAAGGCGATCACGATTACGCCCAGCACCTTGCCGTTATCGCCCAAGGGGCCGAGCAGGCTTCTCGGTATGTTATCGAGAAACGTCAACCACGGGTCGGAGTGGCCTGGCACAGCGTGCTCCGCAGCCGCGGCCGGCGGTTTCAGACCGGCGCCGGCCCCTGGTTCGTCCCGGCAACCCCAAGCCGCCGGCCGCGGACCCCAATGCCATGCCCACCAGCACGCCGAGGATCAGCGCCAAAACGATGCGCAGATAGAGCGGGGCGCGTTGCCACAACCGCGATGCTCGGGTTGGGAACGACATCGAAGAAGTTGTCTCGTCTTGCGTGTGCACGGAGGCTGCGGGCGTATAAACCGCACTAAGGTAATCGAGCACCGCCCAGCGCACAATGGCACGCAACGGCTTTCCTCAGCCAGTATGCCGAGTTAGTATCACCCTATTTCCACGGCTAGTATCCTGTCCCGATAGAACCTTGCATGAGTTTTACCCCTTCTCCCTTCGGGAGAAGGTTGGGATGAGGGGATCCGAATCACGGTGTTAACCTCCCTCACCCTAGCCCTCTCCCTTAGGGAGAGGGAATTTTTATAGTAGCTTTTATGGAAGTTATTTACGGGACACTACACTAAGAAAACCATGTCAGCAAAAAACGCCTTCTACGCACAGTCCGGTGGGGTCACCGCCGTCATCAACGCTAGCGCCTGCGGCCTCATTCAAACGGCCCGCCGGCATCCCGAGCGCATCGCCAAGGTCTACGCCGGGCGCAATGGGATCATCGGCGCCCTGACCGAGGACCTCATCGATACCTCCAAGGAGTCGGATGAGGCCATCGCCGCGCTCCGCCACACCCCCGCCGGCGCGTTCGGCTCCTGCCGCTATAAGCTCAAGGGCCTGGACCAGAATCGCGCGGAATACGAGCGGCTCATCGAGGTCTGCAAGGCCCATGACATCGGTTACTTCTTCTATAACGGCGGCGGGGATTCGCAAGACACCTCGCACAAGATCGCACAGATGGCGGCTACGGTCGGGTATCCGCTCGCCTGCATCGGGATCCCCAAGACCGTCGATAACGATCTGCCGGTCACCGATGCCTGCCCGGGCTTCGGATCGGTGGCGAAATACGTGGCGGTCTCGGTGCGCGAGGCGGCCTTTGACGTGGCCTCGATGGCCAAGACCTCGACCAAGGTGTTCATCCTGGAGGTCATGGGGCGGCACGCGGGCTGGATCGCGGCCGGGGGCGGATTGGCACAGGAACGGCCGACCGATCCCCCGCATATCATCTTGTTCCCGGAGATCCCTTTCGATGAGTCGGGATTCTTGGCGCGCGTCAAACACGTCGTCGACACCGAGGGCTATTGCGTCATCGTGGTCTCCGAAGGACTGAGAAACGCGGCCGGGGAATTTCTATCCGAGACCGGGACCCGCGATGCCTTCGGCCATGCCCAGCTCGGGGGTGTCGCGCCGGTCATCGCGGGATTGGTGAAAAAGAACCTGGCGTACAAATACCACTGGGCGGTCGCGGATTATCTTCAACGCGCGGCGCGCCATATCGCCTCGAAAACCGATGTCGAACAAGCGTATGCCCTGGGCCGGGCCGCGGTCGAATTCGCGCTCATCGGGAAGAACGCCGTCCTGCCGATCATCGTGCGCAAGTCCGATGATCCCTACGTGTGGGAGGTGGGGGAGGCCCGGCTCGAAGAGGTCGCCAACGTCGAGAAAAAGATGCCGCGCGAGTATATGAACGCGGATGGTTGGGGGATCACCGACGACTGCCGCCGCTATCTCAGCCCGCTCATCCAGGGCGAGGATTATCCCCCGTATGAGAACGGGCTGCCGCGCTATGTGCGGTTAAGGAACGAGCCTGTACCGAAGAAACTCACGACGGATTATAAACTCCCATGAAGCTTGTGTTACAAATCGCGCTCGGTGTCTTTATAGGCGCACTCGCCTCGCAGTACGCTTTTGAACAGTGGCGTTCGTACGAGGCGCATCAGGCGGCTGAAATGGAACAGAAGGAACACGCGGAGCAGAAAAGGCTACGCGATGAGCAAGGAGCGAGGATCCGGGAACTCCTCATGCGGGCCCGCCGGGAACAACGCGAGGGCACGGATATCGACGAGAAAACGCTATTGAAACAAGAACAGAGGACCGCGCCGCATTGGTAACGGAAGCATAAAAAAGCGTGCCGGCCGAAATCCCCGGCCGGCACCGTCAAGTGACAATTATGACGATCTATTACTGTACCGCGGGTAGGGTGGTTTCATCCGCGGTAGCGAGGCACGTGGGGTGCCCAAAACCACCCGCGCTCACACCTTCCTGTTGGCCTGCCTGTGAGGTGATGTCGTAGATGATGTTATCTGGACGAAGGGGATCGCCGGAAACACCACCGACGTCAGGATCAGCAAGATTATCGAGATTGAGGTTATCGCGCACTCTCCAGCCGATCATATGATCCGCGCAGGAAGTATCGCCGCTAACCCCTACGCCGCCGATGATGTGCCCGTCCTCGTCATAGAGCCCAAAACCGCCGCCAAACACATTGACACCGCCGACAAAGTCGCCCACCAGCGGATCGTTTGGCTGGCCGTAATTGTTTGCATTACCACCCGCGTGCCCGTTGCCACCATAGGCGACAGCCGTATCAACGGGGTTACTGTGCTGCAGGCCATAGAGGCTACCGCCCGGTGACACCGCCGAAAAGAGATTCGCGGTCGATAGAGCCAAGCCGTCGAGGCTAAACGCGTTGGCGGTGTTGGCCTTCTGCGCCGAGATCACCCGGCTACCCGGCCACTGGGACCCTCTGTCGTCACCCGAGAAAGCGACGGCGCATACTTTCCCGTCGCGATCGACGAGGGTAGCCCACATGTCGAAGTTGAGCCCGCTCGATTCAGCGGCGACCGCTGCTTCGAGGGCGTCTTTTAAAGCGCCGTGATTGGGAAGGTCATTGCATGAGGCGTAGACAGCGCCCGAGGCCAGGCTCAAAGCGATGGCGCTTGTGACCGTGATTAATGGAGAACGATTGGTGATTGGCATCAGTAATTACTCCGTGTTGTTTATTAAAATGTCACTACTTGCGCAACGAGATAGGTCCTGCTGTCCCTTGCGAGCACTAACCGCATTCCCCAAGGTGTCTCGCACCCAGAAGGGACCATGGGTAATGTAGGTTAACGGAGATGGTTTATCAACGGCAGTCGGCCGAATTGTGAAAAAGTCACAAATATTTCCGCGCCTTGCGTAACCAGTTACCTAGATCGGTGACCGGATTAGTGTTATCGAAGATACCCCTATCTGCACAAGACCTGCATAGGTAAAATAGGAAATACCACGGCGTGAACGTAACGTGTGATGAGCTCATTAGCGACGATTGCAGAACCTCCACCCACGGGCGCCGAACGCCTGGGCAGCCACTTGATTGCCGCGGGCAAGCTCTCGCGGGAGGGCCTCGAGAGTGCCTCGCGCCTGGCGCAAACGAATGGCGAACATCTCGGGACGGTGTTGGTCAAGCTGGGCCACGTTTCGGAACGGGGCCTCGCGGAAGCCCTCGCGGCACTGTTCGAAGTTCCGCTCCTCGCCGCGGACGACTACCCGGTCACGCCGCTCTATGAAGAGCAGGTCTCGGCAAAGTTTCTAAAAACCGCCCGGGCGATCCCGGTCTTCGAGCAGGATGGCACCCTGGTCGTAGCGATGGCCATGCCCGAGGATACCTATGTCGTCGAGGCGCTCGCGCTCGCTTGCGGGCGGCCCGTCTGGCCGGCCATTGGCGTGCCTTCGGAGATCCTCGCCGCGATCGAACGGCTGTACGGAACCGGTAAAACGGTTCTCGACCAGATCGTCGATGACATTGAGACACGCACCGACGTGAGCGAGCAGGAAGATATCGAGCGGCTCAAGGATCTAGCCAGCGAAGCCCCGATCGTGCGCTTGGTGAACCACCTCATCAATCGCGCCATCGACTCGCGCGCCTCCGACATCCACATCGAGCCGTTCGAGAACCGGCTCAAGGTGCGCTACCGCATCGACGGCGTGCTGCACGAGGTCGAAGCCCCGCCCGCTCGCTCCACGGCCGCCGTGATCTCGCGCGTGAAGATCATGGCCAAGCTCAACATCGCCGAACGCCGCCTGCCCCAGGACGGCCGCATTCAATTGCGCGTACAAGGCAAGGAGATCGACCTCCGGATCTCAACCGTCCCGACACTGCACGGGGAAAGCGTGGTCATGCGGGTATTGGACAAACAGGCCATCAGCTTCGAATTCCAGCCGCTCGGTTTTAGCGACGATGTGCTCAAAGCGTTTCTCGAGATCCTGGATCTTCCCCACGGGGTCTTGTTGGTGACCGGGCCGACCGGAAGCGGCAAGACGAGCACGCTGTACGCGGCACTCAAGCGACTCAACACCCCCGAGCGTAAGCTTTTCACCGTCGAGGATCCGGTAGAATACCAGCTCGAGGGCATCAATCAGATCCAGGTGAAACCGCAGATCGGCCTTAATTTCGCCAACGCCCTGCGATCCATCGTCCGCCAGGACCCCGACGTCATCATGATCGGGGAAATCCGCGATCTCGAGACCGCGGAGATCGCGGTCCAGTCGGCGCTCACCGGCCATCTGGTGCTCTCCACCCTGCATACCAACGATGCGGGCAGCAGCGTCACGCGTTTGCTGGACATGGGCGTGGAAGACTATTTGCTGACTTCGACCGTCAACGGTGTTCTGGCCCAGCGTTTGGTGCGGACGCTGTGCATGCAATGCCGGCGTCCCTATGAGGCGCTGCCCGAGATCGTGGAGGAACTGAAACTGCGCGACTATGTGCAAGATAGGAACGTCGTGCTTTATGAACCCGTCGGTTGTCCCCAATGCGCGGGTACCGGGTTCCGAGGGCGCACCGCGATCCTCGAGTTTCTTGCCATGACGGACCCGATCCGGCGGTTGGTGCTCAAGCGCGCCGATGCGGGACAAATTCAAGCCGCGGCGGTCGAAGCCCGCATGCGTACCATGTTCCAAAACGGTGTCGACAAGGCGCTCCGCGGGATCACGGCCATCGAAGAGGTGTTGCGCGTGACCAACGTCTCCTGAGCATGGCGCTGTATCGCTACAAGGCCGCCAACCCCGAAGGCGAGGTCCTCGAAGGCGAGTTGGAAGCACGCGACCAGGCCGCGGCCATCGAGCGCCTGCAATCGCTCGGTTACATCCCGATCCGGGCCGAAGAAACCTCAGCCGCGGGTGCTAGGCGCTCGGGCTGGATCACGCTGCGACGCTCGAAGCGCTTATCGCAAGGGCAGTTAGTGGTTCTGACCCAAGAGCTCGCCACCTTGCTGCGCGCGCGGCTGCCACTCGACCGCGCCCTGGAGGTCCTCATTGATCTCTCCGGCCAAGGAACCGCAGGCCAATTGCTGACACGCATCCGCGAGGGCGTCCACGGCGGCGCCACGCTCTCGGCGGCCATGGAGGCCCAAGGTGGCGTCTTCTCGCGGCTTTATCTCAATATGTTGCGCGCGGGCGAAGCCGGCGGCGCCCTCGAGCTGGTGCTAACGCGTCTTTCCGAGTACCTCGAGCGCGCCCGCGAGCTTCAGGAAAGCGTGACCTCAGCGCTCATCTATCCGGCCATACTGCTCGGCGTGGCCGGGCTCTCGGTACTGGTGCTCCTGGTGTACGTTGTGCCGCAATTCGAGCAGTTATTTTCGGACGCGGGCGCGGCCTTGCCGTTCGCCACCCAAGTGGTCATCTCGATGGGGAATTTTCTGCGAGATTACTGGTGGGTGCTCATCCTGGCCACCGTGGTGATTGGACTCTATTTCCGCAAGCAACTCTCGCAACCCGCGACGCGTTACCGCTGGGATCAGCGTTTGCTCAAGTTGCCCTTGGCTGGAGAGCTGATTACGAAGATCGAGGTGGCGCGCTTCAGCCGCATGCTCGGCACCCTGCTCACGAACGGCGTGCCCTTGTTGAGCGGGCTATCGATCGTGAAAGACACCCTGGGGAACCAGGTCTTGGCGGAGGGCGTGGGCACCGTCGCGGAGCGCCTGAAGCACGGCCATGGGCTTGCCGAACCCTTGACAGAGATCGCTTATTTTCCTCGCCTTGCCGTACACATGGTGCGCGTGGGGGAAGAGACCGGACAGCTCGAAGAGATGCTCATGCAAGTGGCCGAGGTCTATGATCGCGAGGTGCGGGCCACGGTCAAGCGCATGCTGGCGCTCTTGGAACCGGTACTGATCCTGGGTCTCGGTCTCGTGATCGCGGCCATCATCATGTCGATCCTGGTCGCGATCTTGAGCGTAAACGAGCTTGCGTTTTAAACTTACGTCAACCAGAGGACAGCGAAATGAAACGAACGAAGGAATCCCGTTCACCGCGGGGTTTCACTCTCATCGAGTTACTGGTGGTGCTGGTGATCCTAGGGCTGCTCGCCAGTCTCGTGGGGCCCCAGGTTATGAAATATCTGAGCGGGGCGAAAAGCGACGCAGCGCGGCTGCAATTAGAGGATCTCGCCGCCACCTTGGACATGTACCGGCTGGAGATCGGCCGCTACCCCACGAGCAACGAGGGCCTCGATGCGTTGGTCGAGGCACCGGCCGGGACCGAGCGCTGGAGCGGACCGTATTTGAAGAAGAAGCAAGTGCCCAAGGATCCTTGGGGCTTCGACTATCAGTACCGGTTTCCGGGTGAACACGGCGATTTTGACCTGTACACGCTTGGGGCGGACAACGCCGAGGGCGGTGAGGGCGAGAACCGGGACATCGCCAACTGGAATTAGCACGTGCCCTCTCCGTCAGGATTCACCCTCGTCGAGCTATTGGTGGTCTTGGTCATCGGCGGCCTCATGCTGGCGCTGGTCCCGCCCCTGTTCTCGAAAGGCGCGACGGGCGTGGAGTTGCGCTCGGCCGCGCGCGAACTGGCCGCGGCGCTACGCTACGCCCGTAGCCGGGCTATTAACCGCCACGTCGAATCCACCGTGACGGTAAACGTCGCCGATAAGCACTATGAGATCAGCGGACGCAAAGGTACCCGGACGCTACCGCGAGGGGCTGACATCAAGCTCGACACCGCCCGCTCCCAGTTGCGGTCGGAAAGTACCGGGGCGTTTCGATTCTACCCCGACGGCAGCTCGACGGGCGGCCAGATCACCCTCGCGAGCGGGCCCTTACGCTATGTCGTTGATATCAGTTGGTTGACCGGCCGCGTTGCGATCTTCTAGTCCTATCCGAGTCGCACACGGCTTTTCTTTACTCGAGGTGTTGGTTGCGTTCTCGATCTTGGCCATCGCCTTAGGCGTGCTGCTGCAGATCTTCGCCACCGCGCTGCGTAGCAGCCAGCTCGGCGCCGACTACACGGAGGCGGTCCTGTGGGCCGAATCGTTGCTGGCGGGTGTGGATCTGGAGACCACCGCGCTGTCCGGCGAGGAGTCGGGAGAGACCGGTGGCCGCTATCAGTGGACACGCCGCATCGAACCCTATTTTCCCGCCCATCTCGACCCGGAAAAGCTGCCGCTCGACGCCTATCGAGTCACGGTCAGCGTGCTCTGGCAAGAAGCCGCGAAAAGGCGCGCGGTCAGCCTAATAAGCTTGAGGCTGCGGCCGCGGCCGCGCCAATGACGACGCGGCAACGCGCGGGCGGCGGATTCACGCTCGTCGAGCTCTTGCTCGCACTTACACTCACCGGCCTCATCATGGTGGCGCTCTACAGCGGATTGCGGGTCGGGACCCGCGCTTCGGACGCCGCCGAGACGCGGGCGGCGATGACCGAGGATCAGCGGGCGGTCGCCGGTTTCATTTCGCGCCAGGTAAGCCGCGCGTATCCCCTGGTCTGGCTAGACCAAGCCCAACAGCAGCTTGTCTTTCGCGGCGGATCCCGATCGCTCATCTTTACCGCCGACTCACCCATCCGGGGCGAGCCGGGCGGGCTTTATATCGGCGCGATCGAGCTCGTCAGCGGCGGCCAGCTCGTATTCACCTATTGGCGCGCCGAACCCGATCTCGACGACCCATTGGTTGCCCCCGAGCACGCCCGCCGAACCGTGATGCTCAACCACGTTCAGAACGCCCTGTTCTCCTACTACGGGAGATCCCGCCGCGTCACCGCGTGGCACGACACCTGGAACGACGACAAACGGCTGCCGACGCGGGTACGGCTCAATATCAAGACCGCAAGGCACGGCGCCTGGCCCGTGCTCGTGATCCCGGTCCACGCGGAACCGGACACCGGCGAGCCACAACTGCTCATGCAACCGCCCGAATCCGCGGAAGAATCGGACGCGAACCTCGATTTTGATGAGGTCGGCGAGGAGGATCCCGATGGTTTCTAGCCTCCTGGACGTTTACGCTCTATGAAAACTATACAGGCGTCGGCGACGGAGCAGGGATTCGCGCTCGTGATCGTCCTCTGGGTCGTGGCCTTGCTCAGTATCGTGGCCGCCAGCCTGGCGTTCAGCATGCGGACCGAGACCACGCTGGCTCACGATCTCGTGGCACAGGCACAGGCCCGCGCGCTCGCCGAGGCGGGCCTGTATCGGGGCATCCTAGAGCTTACCAACCCGGATCGCTTGCGCCGCTGGCGCGGCGATGGAAGCCGCCATCGGATCCGCTTCGGGGGGGCGTCGATCACGGTGTCGCTGCAGGACGAAGCAGGCAAGGTCGACCTCAATAGCGCTCAACGCGGTCTCCTCGACGCCTTGCTCCGGGCATCGGATATCGAAGACGACCGGCGTGACGCGCTGCTCGACGCGATAGAAGACTGGCGCGACCCCGATAGCTTGCGGCGCTTGAACGGCGCCGAAGATCAAGACTACGAAGCGGCCGGCAGAACCCACGGGGCCAAGGACGCTACGTTCAATACGGTCGAGGAACTGCAACAGGTGCTCGGTGTGACACCGCGCTTGTTCAAGCGTCTGCGGCCCGCGCTTACCGTGCACTCCCATTCGGCCGGGATAGACGATAAGATGGCTCCGCCCGAGGTATTGCGCGCATTGCTGCTGTCCAGTGAAGACACCGAGCTAGATCTCGAGGAAGTCCTTGCCCGCCGGCGCGACAATGCCGCGGAACCGGGCGAGAACCCGCGCGATGCGCTCATGCCGGTCATCGACGCCCGCTTTGTTGTGCCAAGTAATGGTGTAATCTATACGGTGCGGGCCGAGGCCAGGTTACCGGCCCAGACGCGCGCATCCGTCGCCGCAACCGTAAAACTAATTCAGCAGTCCGGAAAACCGTATACCGTGCTCGCGTGGCAGGAAGGCGATTGAGAGTTAGAGAAAAGCAGTGCCTAGCGACTCGAGGTTAAACATCGATCGGGTGCGGGCACAGGCACGCGCGTTCTTCGATTGGTGGTCGAGCGAGCTTTGGATGCTGTTGCCGGACTCGATACGGCGGCTGGCGAACATAGAGCCGGAACGCTGGGTCATTCAGTGGCTCGACACCGAGATCGAGGTCGTTCGGGAGAGCGACGGGCATGATCCGGCGGTCCCGCGTTCCCGCTTCTCTGCCACCGCGCCCTCGGAGGCTGCATTGGCGGCATTGCGGCATCTCGGAAGCGACCGGACGCCCGCAACCGAAGTGATACTTGACCTACCGCCGCAGCGCGTATTGCGCCGTGAGGTGCACCTGCCGCTGGCTGCCGAGGAAAACCTCAGAGAGGTCCTCGGTTACGCCATGGACCAGGAGACGCCTTTTAAAGCCGGCCAGGTCTACTACGACTTTCGTGTTCTCGAACGAGTCACGGCAGCAAAGCGGTTGCGGGTCGAGCTGGTCGCCATCCCCCGCGCCTCATTGGATGAGATCCTCGGCAAGCTCGCGCCGTTTGGCCTGCATCCCGACCGGGTACGGACGCCGGAAGCGAGAGGCAACGGCAATGAGATCAATTTACTGCCGCTCGATCGGCGGCGGGTGAAAACGCCTGTCTGGCAGGGCCTGAATCTCGCCCTCGCGGCCGCGGCCGCCGCTCTACTGGTCGGCGCCGTGACCGTGCCCTTGATACAGAAGCAGCGGTCTATTACCCTGATCGAAGGCCGAATCGTCGACGTTAAGACCAAGGCCCGGGCCGTGGACGAGCTGCATCGGCAACTCGAAGTCTTGGCCAGCGATTCCCGCTTTCTCATCGAGAAAAAGAAGGCAACGCCGGTAACGATCGGGGTTCTGGACGAGCTTACCCGCGTGCTGCCAGACGACACCTGGCTGTACCAGTTTGAGATCAGCGGGACGGAAATGACGATGCAAGGTGAATCTTCCACCTCCTCAGCGGTCATTGGCCTCATAGAGGCATCGCCGTTATTCAAGAATGCCTCGTTTCGATCGCCCGTGACCCAAAACCGCTTAACCGGCGCCGAGCGGTTCAATCTCGCCGCCGAAGTGGTTGCGGAGGCGGGCTCATCGTGATGGAGCGCCTCACCGCGGGTCAACGCCAAGGGGCGGCCGTCGGCCTACTGTTTCTGCTGCTCGCCGCGTTTTACATGGTCTTGATACAACCGCTGGTTTCGATCTATCGAGATTACGGAGAGCGAATCGCGGATCTCCAGAATCGATTGGCCGGTTACGAGCGCGTCGCGAGCCGTAGCACCGACTTGCAGCAACAGTTTGTGCGGCTCAAGGGGCAACTATCCAAGCAACAACGCGGGTATTTGCAGGGCAAGACGCGTGCACTCGCGGCCGCGGAGATGCAACAGCATGTAAAGAAGGTCGTTGAAGCAAACGCCGGACGACTCAATAGCATTCAGATCATGCCCGACACGACGGAGGACGGGGGTAAAGCCGACGCCAAGCAACCCGTATCGATCAAGGTCCAAATGTTGGGTTCCACCGAGACGGTACAACGCGTGTTTCACACCTTGGAGTCAGGACAACCGCGCATGTTTGTCGATCAAGTGTATCTGCGCGGCCGCAGCGCTTACCAGTTCCGGCCGGGGAAACCACCCAATGACGAGATGGATATTCGCTTTAGTCTCTCCGGCTATATGGCGCTTGAGAAGTCATGAAATGGCTGGGATCCATGAGTGCCGTCACCATGACCTTGGGCGCGCTGTGTACGCTATTGGGTCTCGTGCTCGCCTACGAGTTTGCCGTCCCCTCAAAGCCAGTGCGGGTCGACGCGGCATCGACGGACCTGCCTTGGAAGGCGCCCGCCGTCGAAAGCGATTTTACCTTACCGCCGTTGAGTCAATTCCAGGAAATCATCACCCGCCCCCTGTTCTTGAAGACACGCCGTCCGGCACCGAGCGCGAATACCGGCGCCGCGACGCAGTCTACTGCGGATACGCCCTTGAGCAAGTATGCCGTCTCGGCCGTCGTGATCACACCCGAGCAACGCTTCGCTTTGATTCGCGGAATTAACGACGACAAGCTCCAGCGCGTCGCGGATGGCCAGGAGTTTCATGGCTGGACCGTGAAAGCGATTGAGCATGAAGGTGTGGTATTCACGCGGGAGCGCGAACAAGAACGTCTACCGCTGCTCCGCAAAACGCCGGAGAAGTTCAAGGTAGCTGCCCAGCGCGCCGCGCTCCTCGCCCGCAGGCAACCCGCGGCCCGTGTGCCAGCTAAGCCCGTTTCCGCAGACCAACCACGTAAAGCCGTTCCGCCAGAGAACCCTCCAGAGGAAGAGGCCGACCAGTAACGCAACAGGATATAGCCAATTCGTTGAGCAGGACTCCATACTATTGAAATACCCTTATATTTATCGTATAAGGTTATGAATATGAAGATTTCTGTCTTAAGCAAAGCCACCTTCGTGCCGGTAGGCTCGTGAGCCGCCGACAATTCGTAATCGCGCTTCGCGCGTATGTTCATTACGCTGTAATGGACCTTAGCTCGCTGTGGATTCGATGGATCTTAGTAGTCGCCAGCCTTGGCATGGGTGGCGCCTGTACCGCGTCGCGTCCCCACCAGGCGGGACCGGGCGCTCCTGTCCCCGGCGCGCCGCCGCCGGTGGTCCAGCCCGCGCCTCCGCCCATCACAGAAATGATCCCGCTCGAAGAACCCGACGACAAGAAACCCCTTAAGACCGAAGTCGAGATGTATCCGGGGAGCGGTACTTTCGTGAAACCGCAAGGCGGATACAAAGGTCCACCGCCGAGCGACGATACGGGAGAATACACGCTCAACTTCGAAAACACCGATTTGCAGGAGGTGGTCAAGGCGGTCCTGGGCGATCTCCTCAAGGAGAACTATTTCATCGACCCGAAGGTGGCGGGAACGACCACGATCCAGACGACCCGGCCGCTCAAGCGGCACGAGTTGTTACCGACCTTGGAAAACCTGCTGCGCTTGAATGGCGCCTCGTTGCTACAAGCCGAAGGCATGTACAAGATCCTCCCCTCCCCGCAAGCCGCCCGCGGTTCCCCGCCGTCCTCGGTGAGCCGGCTCGCGGCGGCCCGTGGTTACACGATTCGCGTCGTGCCGCTGCGTTACGCCTCCGCTCGCGAGCTCCACAAGTTAATCGAGCCCTTCTTGCCTCAAGACGCGCCGCAAATCGTAGACGCGCAACGCAACCTTTTGATCCTGACCGGAAGCGAGCAGGAAATCCAAGCGGCCGTGGAGCTTGTGGAGCTGTTCGACGTGGACTGGCTCAGCGGGATGTCGATGGCGCTGTTCAAGCTTCAGCACGCCGATGTCAAGTCGCTGCACGGCGAGCTGGAGAAGATCTTCGGAGAGAAAGACAGTCCCCTGACCGGTGTTGTCCGGATGGTGCCGGTGGAGCGCCTCAACGCGCTGCTGGTCGTCTCCTCGCATCCGCGTTACCTCGACCAGGCGCGGAACTGGGTCGAGCGCTTGGATCAAATAGGCGAATCGGTCAGCCCGCGTCTCTATGTTTATCGCGTACAGAACGGCAAGGCGGCCGATCTTGCCGCCGTACTCGGCGGGATCTTCGGCGCCGAGGTCAAGGCGGGAGGCCCGACCGCACCGGAGCCCGAGGCCGCGCCGGGAGAGACCCTCGCGAGCCTCGAGAGCGAACCGCAGGAAGGCGAACGCGAGGGGCTGGGCAGCGGGGTCGGCCGTCGCAAGCGGCGCGAGGGCGCTGCCGCGGTCTCGGTGGTGGAGACCGAGACCCTGCGCATCACTGCCGATGAGATCAACAACGCGCTTCTGATCATGGCCAAGCCGCAGGACTACAAAATGATCGAGTCGGCACTAAGACGCCTGGATGTCATCCCGCTGCAGGTGCTGATCGAAGCCACTGTGGTCGACATCACGCTGACGGATAATTTGCAATATGGGGTCGAGTGGCTGTTTAGGAACACCGGGCCAGGCGGCGGCACGACGGGCCGGGGTTCGCTGCGCTTGGGGATTGCCCCGGGGGTTGGTTCGTTTGTAACCTCTGCAACCCCGTTTGTACCAGGCGCAGGCTTTACCTATGCGCTACTCTCAGGCAACGAAGTTAAGGCCCTATTGAACGCGCTGGCTTCGCAAAACAAGCTGAACGTCCTGTCTTCGCCTTCCTTGATGGTACTCGACAACCAAACGGCAATCATTGAGGTGGTGGATGAGGTGCCGGTCACCACCCAGCAGCAGCAGGCGGTGACCGCCCAAGACCCCAACATAGTCAATTCGGTCGAGTTCAAGGACGTCGGCGTGATCCTCGAGGTGACGCCGCGTGTCAACCTCGGCGGTCGCATCACCCTGGAGCTCAAACAGGAGGTATCCGAAGTCAATACCGCTGTCGACCAGAGCACAAACCCTGGGGGAAATCCCGCGTTCATCAAACGCAACATAGAGAGCACAGTCACCGTCCAGAGCGGCGAGACACTTGTGCTCGGCGGCTTGATCAGCGAGAACAAGACCGAGTCGAACAGGGGTATCCCGTTCCTCAAGGATATCCCGGTGCTCGGGGCTCTGTTCAGCACCACCGTGGACAACGCCGAGCGCCAGGAGCTAATGGTCCTGATGACCCCCCGGGCCGTACGCGATCAAGCCGAGGCGCGCGCGGTGACCGAAGAGTTCCGGCACCGGCTGCGGGAGCTCGAGGTGGTGGAGCCGGGAGGATAACGGACAATCGATCGGTAGCGAGCGGCGGTTGACACGCGCTATACTTTTCCGCGGGAGAGGATGCCCGGAGCATCCTCCTAATAAAAACCGTGGGCGCTCGGCAGAGCGATCCCAGCTAAAAAACGAGGAGAGCCATCCATGACACCGAAAGAAATTATCGATCTCATCAAGGCCAAGAACATCGAAATCCTGGACCTCAAGTTCCAGGATTTCCCCGGCACTTGGCAGCATTTTTCGATACCGGTGAGCCAGGCCGTGCCGGAAATCTTCGACGAAGGGCTGGGCTTCGATGGATCCAGCATCCGGGGCTGGCAGGCGATCCATGCCAGCGACATGATGGTGGTGCCGGACCCGGTCACGGCAGTCATCGACCCCTTTACCGAATGCCCGACACTCTCGTTGATCTGCAATATCGTCGATCCGGTCACCCGCGAGCAATATTCACGCGATCCCCGCTACGTCGCGGCCAAGGCTGAAAATTACCTGAAGAGCTCCGGCATTGGCGATGTCGCGTACTTCGGGCCGGAAGCGGAGTTCTTCATCTTTGACGGCATTCGCTTCGACCAAAATGCCCACGAGGGTTATTACCACGTCGAGTCTGCGGAAGGGGTGTGGGAGTCGGGCAGTGACAATGGGCTTAACCTCGGCCACAAACCGCGTCACAAGGAAGGCTACTTTCCCGTACCCCCGACCGACTCGCAGCAAGACATTCGCACCGAGATGATCCTGGAGATGGAGAAGGCCGGGATCGTGGTCGAAAAGCACCATCACGAAGTGGCCACTGCGGGGCAAGCGGAGATCGATCTGCTTTACGATTCGCTCACCCGCATGGCCGACAAGATGATGATGTACAAGTACATTACCAAGAATGTAGCACTTCGGCACGGCAAGACCGTCACCTTCATGCCGAAACCGCTCTTCGGGGATAACGGTTCGGGCATGCACACCCACCAGAGTATCTGGAAAGGGGGTCAGCCGCTCTTTGCCGGCGACAAATATGCCGGGGTGAGCGATCTCTGCCTGTGGTACATCGGAGGCATCTTGAAACATGCCCCGGCGCTCTGCGCTTTCGTGGCCCCGACCACCAACTCCTACAAGCGCCTCGTGCCGGGCTTTGAAGCCCCTGTCAACCTCGCCTATTCGTCGCGCAACCGTTCGGCGGGGGTTCGCATTCCGGTGTACTCGCCGAGTCCCAAGGCCAAGCGTATCGAAGTCCGCTTCCCCGATCCCTCCTGCAACCCCTATTTGGCGTTCGCGGCGATGTTGATGGCGGGCCTCGATGGCATCATGAACAAGATCAACCCGGGCGATCCGCTCGACAAGAATCTCTACGATTTGCCGCCCGAAGAGCTGGCCAAGGTCCCGAGCTGTCCCGCTTCGCTCGAAGCCGCGCTCGATGCGCTAGAGAAAAACCACGACTTTTTATTCCGGGGAAACGTCTTTACCGCCGATGTCATCGAAACCTGGCTCGACTACAAGCGCACCAAGGAATGTGATCCCATCCGGCTGCGTCCGCACCCGTATGAGTTCGCACTTTACTACGACGCGTAAGCACGCGGTGTAGAGGGGCTGCGCCCGAAGCTCCGGGCCGTCCGCGATCAGCGCCCCCTCCCTCCGGAAGGACCCCAGCCTTCCCTTTCCGTCAGGGAGAAACCGCCCGGCGCGGCAGTGTAGCCGCCCTGCCCTCTGGTGCGCGGTTGCTGCCCGTGGGAGAGATTGGTTCCGGTGGGCGACTCCTGGTAGCTATCAAACACGCGAGTCTTGGGTCCCGGGGCGGGGAATTTTCAGGCCATTCATGGGGCCGAGGCGCCAAGTTTCCGACCAGTGGGCGTCTCGCGGAAGTCCATGATCGCAAAGCCCAGCATTGGCAGGCTATCATAGCACTCAAGACGACCGTATCCGGACACTGAATCGACCGTTTCACGCGACCCAGTGTCCACGACCGTAATGAAAAGCTACCGCAAAGAACTCTGGTTCAATCTTCCGACTCGGGTCGGATTTGTGAACCTCACGCCGGACGTGGAGCAGTGCGTCGTGGAAAGTAGCGTCCAAGAAGGCCTGGTTCTCGTCAATGCGATGCATATCACCGCGAGTGTGTTCATCAACGACGATGAACGTGGCTTGCACCATGACTACCAAGCCTGGCTAGAGAAGCTCGCGCCACATGCGCCGGTCAATCAGTATCGCCATAACGACACGGGTGAAGACAACGCCGATGCGCACATAAAGCGCCAAATCATGGGGCGCGAGGTTGTAGTAGCGATAACGAGCGGCCAGCTCGATCTGGGCCCCAGGGAACAGATTTTTTACGGAGAGTTCGATGGTCGCCGCAAGAAGCGCGTGCTGGTGAAAATCATCGGCGAATAACTGCACAACCTGTTAAAGCTTTCGAAACCCATGCAGACTCGTTACAGCACATCGCGCAGACCGGCGTGCCGTCGCGAGCGGGACGGCCCATGAACCACTGGTCGGTATTGCGTCTGGTGCGCATGCTGCCGGGGCCGAAGCCGCACAACCCGTACTTCGACGCGGCGAAACGCCATCACTCGCCGGACGGCTTCCGCAACAATCATCCTCGCGTCCCGCCCACGCAGGAGGAGTTGGCACGCTTGCACCGCGACCTAGGAGCGCAGGCGCCGCCGAGCGCGCCGCGAGTCGACCTCTCGCCGGTGGCGCCGGATCTGGCGCTGCTGCAGGCCAACCGCACGCGGCACACGGTCACCTGGATCGGCCACTCCACCGTGCTGGTGCAGACGGGCGGGCGCAACCTCATCACCGATCCGATGTTCTCGCGGCGCGCCTCGCCCCTGCCCTTTACCGGCCCGCGGCGCCACCAGCCGCCCGGCATCGCGCTGCGCGATCTGCCGCCCATCGATCTGGTGCTGATCTCCCACAACCACTACGATCACCTCGACCTGCCCAGCGTGCGGACGCTTTCGCGCCAGCGCGGCGGACCGCCCAGCTTCGCGGTGCCGCTGGGGCTGGAGCGCTGGTTCCACCGCCGGCTGCCCGATGCGAACGTCGTGGCGCTCGACTGGTGGGAGAGCCGCGGTGTATCGGGCGTGATGGTGACCTTGGTGCCGGTGCACCACTGGAGCGCGCGCACCCCCTGGGACGGAAATAGCAACCTGTGGGGCGGCTGGGCGGCGGAGCGCGCGGGCTTTCGTTTCTTCTTCTCCGGCGATACGGCCTACTCGCAGGATTTCCCCGAGGTCGGCCGCCGGCTCGGCCCGTTCGACCTCGCCGCCATCGCCATCGGCCACTACGAGCCGCGTTGGTTCATGCGCAACAACCACGTCAATCCGGAGGAGGCAGTGCGCATCCACGGCGAGATCGGCGCGCGTCGCTCGCTCGGCATCCATTGGGGGACCTTCGAGCACCTGACGATCGAGCCCCTGGACCAGCCGCTGCGCGATCTTGCCGCGGCACGGCGGGCCCGAGGTATGGCGGAGGACGAGTTTTTCGTCCTCCGCCACGGGCAGACGCGGGTGATCGATTCAACCGCAGATGGAGGGCTTCGTGCTGACGCTTAGGAGTGAACTCCTGCCGGAAGCAATTGACCTTACGTTGTTGTGTCGAGTGATTGGCCGCCGCGCGGCGCGTGGCCTCGGCCTTGAGCCTACGATGCATCCGCTCATGACGACAAATGGGCGGTTTATTTTAGCCGGCACCAGCCCTCGAACCTGCGCCAGCCGAAAAGCCTGCAATCGGCCACAGTACTAAACCGCTCTCGCGGTAATTAGCAGTGCGGTGATTAGAGGAGTTGACTGAATTTGGGTCAGGGGATGGGCCTGACCTATGTTGAGGTTGTTGTTATCAAGACATCAACC
>Ga0187892_10002126_pt1 | contig 41398 bp, 22 predicted proteins | sample MA1701073metaG_FD_139345 | JGI IMG/M metagenome (GOLD analysis project Ga0187892, IMG submission 139345) | Bio-ooze microbial communities from a basaltic lava cave in the Kipuka Kanohina Cave System on the Island of Hawaii, USA - MA170107-3 metaG ... | reverse complement strand
TGACGAAGCGCAGCTGCTCGACCAGGCGCGGCCAGTCGCGATAGCCCATGCCCTGCGGCGGACGCTGCGTCTCGTTGTCCAGCGCCTTCAGCCGGTCTTTCGCGACGCCCGCCTGCGTGCGGATCGCCTGCGTGTTGGGAATACCCTTGCCCTCGATCGCGCCGAGCGTGCCATCCACCTGTTGATTGAGATCGCGCATTGCGCTGATCATGTCGTTCAGCTGCGACTGCAGCTCGACTGCACGCCGTGCCGCTGCATGTCTCGCCTCGTAGTCCGCGGCGGTGGCCTGCACGTTTGGATCACCCCGCAGCTGGAAGGTTGTCGAGAGCTGCTGGCCGGCAGCAATGAGCGTGGCCGTGTAGGTACCGGGCACGGCCGGCGCACCGGCCGGACCGCCGCCACGGCCACCACCGCCACCGCCGCCACCCTGTGGCGCTGCGCCCGTGGCCGCGCGCGGGCCGGCCCAGCGCAGGTCCCACACGGCGCGGTTGATGCCGGCGCGCGCGGCATTGTCACGGAACTCGCGGACCAGCGTGCCGCGGGCGTCCGTGATGCGCACGGTCACACCGGTCGCGGCCTGCGCCACCGATCCATTGCCGCCGGCCGCAGTCCCCGCAGCGCCGGTTCCGCCGTTCGCGCCGGCGGCACTCGTGCCGCGGACACGCGCAGCCGCGGCATCGGACAGGTAGTAGTGGATCCAGGCACCGGGCTGCGGATTCTCGCCGCGGTAGACGCTCTGTCCGAGGTTGCTGGTCCGGCCCCACGACTCCCATTCCGTGGCCGTGCGCATGCCGAACACGTGGACGTCCTTCTGCACCGCGTCGGCCAGCTCGACCAGCGGCTGAATATCGTCCAGGATGAAGGCGCCCCGGCCGTGCGTGCCGATCACGAGATCGTTGTACTGCGGCTGTACGCGGATCCCGCGTACGGACACGCGCGGCAGATTGTTGCGGATGGAGACCCAGGTGCGGCCGCGGTCCCAGGACGCGAAGATGCCGCGATCCATGCCGACGAACAGCAGATTCGGATTCTTCGGATGCTGTCGCACCTCGAGCACGTAGTCATCCTGCGGCAGCCCGGCGGACAGATCGCGCCAGGTCTGGCCGTAGTCGCGCGTCTCGAAGAGATGCGGCTTGAAGTCATCCATGCGGTGATTGTCCACGGCAATGAAGGCCGTGCCGCGCTCGCTGGGTGACGCCTCCAGATTGGCGATCCACGTCTCGGCCGGCAGGCCCGTGATGCGCGCGCGCACGTTTGTCCAGCTCGCGCCGTCGTCCCGCGAGACCTGCACGTTGCCATCATCCGTGCCCACCCAGATCACACCCTTTTCCACCGGCGATTCGCCAATCGTCAGAATCGTCGTGTGGAACTCCGCCGCCGTGTTGTCATTGTAGATCTCGCCGCCGCTATCACGCTGTTTAGCGGGATCGTTCGTCGTCAGGTCGGGACTGATCACGCTCCAGGTATAGCCGTAGTCGCGGCTGCGGAACAGCACGTTGCCGCCCCAGTACACGACGGCGGGATCGTGCGGCGAGATGTAGATGGGCGCGTCCCAGTTGAAGCGGTACTTCGCCTGTCCCATGTTCTGGCCCTGGGACCCGACCATCCACGGGAACGGCTCGATCGAACGCGTCTGGCCGGACCGCGTGTCCGTGATGCGGAAGTAGCCGCCCTGCGCGTTCGAGTAGACCAGGTTCGGCTTGCCCGGCACGGGCACCGTGTAGAAGCCGTCACCGCCGCTCACCGTGTACCACGTGTCCGCCAGTATGCCGGACGGCTCGTTCACTCGGCTGGGGCCGCACCAGTTGCCGTTGTCCTGCAGGCCACCGCACACGTAATAGGGATCGCGGTCGTCCGTGAAGATGTGGTAGAACTGCGAGAGCACGACGTTCCGCATGATGTGGAACGTCGCACCCGCGTCATGACTCACCTGATGGCCGCCATCGCTGCCGGATAGCAGGCGATCGCCATCGCGCGGATCGATCCAGAACGCCTGGTGGTCACCATGCACGTCGTTGGCAATGCGAATGAACGTGCGGCCGCCATCGGTCGACTTCGAGAGCGAGCCGGACAGCGTGTACAGCGTGTTCTCATCGGATGGGTCGACGTACACGTCCGAGTAGTAGAACGGCCGGAAGTTGAGATTGCGGTCCGCACTGACCATGCGCCAGTTCGCGCCGTAGTCGTCGGAGCGGAAGAGCGTGCCCGCCGTGGGATACTCCGTGATCAGATAGACGATGTTGGGGCGCGACTGCGCGACACTGATGCCCATCCGCGCCATGGGCTCCTTCGGCAGCGTCTCGACCTTCGACCAGTTCTCGCCACCGTCACGCGACACGTAGAGCGCCGTCTCCCTGCCGCCATCATCGAAGCGCCAAGGCCGGCGCCGGAACGTCCACATTCCCGCATAGACATTGCGTGGATTGGACAGATCGATGTCGATGTCGGAGCAGCCGGTGTCCGGATTGCGGTAGAGCACCTTGCGCCACGTCCTGCCGCCATCCGTCGTCTTGAACACGCCGCGTTCGGCGTTCGGGCCCCATTCGCGGCCCAGCGCGCAGACCAGCGCGACATCGGGGTTGCGCGGATCGACACGGATGCGCTTGATGCGTTCGGTCTCGCGCAGTCCGAGATGGCTCCAGGTGGCGCCGCCATCCGTCGAGCGCCAGACACCCAGCCCGTACGATACGGAGTTGCGCGGATCCCCCTCGCCGGAGCCCAGCCAGATCACATTCGGATCGGACGGCGCCACCGCGAGCGCACCGACGGAGTAGGCTTCCTCGTCCTGCCACTGTCCGGTGAACGTGGTGCCGCCGTTCGTCGTCTTCCAGACGCCGCCGTCGGCGCCGCCTACCCAGAACGTCTTCGGATCGCCGGGCAGCCCGGCGATGGCGGTGACGCGGCCGCCCATGTTGACGGGGCCGATCTCGCGCCAGCGCAGGTTGGCGATGGCCTTCTGGATCGACTGCATCGACTGCGTGTTCTGCGGGGCCGGTGTCTGGGCCGCGACGTTGGCGCCAGCGACGAAGACGAGCGCGAGAGGAAGCGTTGCGCGGGCGAGGATTGGGTGTGACATGTCGATCTCCTGGGCGTTGGACTGGTTCACCAGGCCGTTGCGGCGGTGGCGGGTGCCGGGGCGCAAACCGACACCGCGGGCTGTGGTCCGATCCTGTCAGGATGCGGACCGGCGAGTCGAACCGCCAGAGCCGGCGAGCCTGACGTGCCGGGCGCTGCGAGGGGCAGGGCGGCAGCAGAATCGGGTCCGCTCGGCCTCAGCCGTCGCGGTGGCCCTCGCTTCCGCGTGTCAGCCGCGTGGCCGCCGAGCCATCGACGTTCACGACGTACACGTCGATGTAGTCGCGCGCGGCGCCGGGGCCATATGCCGAGATCGTGATCCTGCGGCCGTCGCTCGACCAGCCGGGTTGACCCTGCGCCTGGAGTCCCGTCGTCAGTCGGGTCACGGTACGGCTCGCGCTGTCGAGAAGGTAGAGGTCCGACGGTCCATCGCGATCGGAAACGAAGGCAATGCTGCTACCGTCGGGCGAATATGCGGGCGCCGTATCATCGCCCGTGCTGGCGGCCAGCGGCGTCACCACGCCGGTTGCCAGCTCCATCCGGAACAGCTGATTGCGACCGTTCGGATCGGCGTAGAAGACGAGATGGCGACCGTCCGGACTCCAAGTGGGCACCTGGCTGCTCCAGCGATTCGATGTGACTTGCCGTTCGTTCGCGCCACTCGAATCGGCCAGGAACAGCTCCCAGTGGTACGTGTTCGACGCGCGGTCCAGTGTGCCGCGCTGAAACGCGATGGACCGGCCATCGCGTGAAGGAACAGGCACGCCATCGAAGCCGGTCGCGCGCACGATACGGCGCTGCCCGAGACCGTCCGCGCCCATCACATAGAGATCGACTTCATTGGCTTCCGCATAGTCTCGCGGGGACTGGAAGAAGATCTGCCTGCCCGACGGCGCGTACATCGGGTGCGCATCGCGGCCGGGACTGTGCGTGAGACGGCGCGCATCCGCACCGTCCGCGCGCATGGTGTAGACTTCCCAGTCGCCATCGCGTGTGGAAGAAAAGACGATGCGGTCATCGCCGGGCGAAAACTGCGGCCACGCATTCTGGTATCGCGATTCCGTGAGCTGGCGCTGACTGCCGCCGTCCGCATCCATCACAAACAGTTCGAAGCGGCCGGTCCGATCGGAATAGAACGCGATGCTGCCGCCATCGGGCGACCAGTCCAGCTCGAAGCTGGTACTCGTGTCCTCTGTGAGCGGCCGCAGGTTCGAGCCATCGAGATCCATGACGTACAGTCGATTGTTGCCGGACCGATCGGAGAAGAAGGCGACGCGCCGGCCGTCGCGCGAAATTCTCGCGCCGCCATCACTGGTCGGGTGCACGACCAGCGGCCGCGCGCCGCTGCCATCGGCGTTCATCATCCAGACGTCTGCGTTGCCTTGCCGGCTGGAGCCAAAGACGATGTGCCGGCCATCCGGCGACCATGCCGCGTGACCGTCGCGGCCGGGCGCGTCCGTAAGTCGCGCCACGTTCCCGCCACCGGCATCCATCACGTACACGTCTTCGTCGCCGTCACGATCCGAATCGAACAGAATGCGCCGGCCATCCGGCGACCACGCAGGGTGCCGGGCGAATTGCGTAGCCGGCGAGGCGCCAGGAAAAGTCAGGCGTCGCTCGTCCGTGCCGTCGGGCCGGATCGTGTACAGGTTCCACACGCCGTCGCGATTCGAGTCGAAGACGATGAGCGATCCGTCCGGTGACCAGTCCGGATGCGTGTCCTCGCCGTTCGTACGGGTGAGCCGGCGCAATCCGGTTCCGTCCGCATTGATGATGTAGAGGGATGTGGTTCCGTGCCGCGCGCTCTGGAATACCAGCTGCCGTCCATCCGGCGACCAGGAGGGATTGATGTTGAGGAAGACCGGTGTCTGCGCGGACAACCGGGCAACCGCGAGGGCCTGCGCCATCGCGAGCGCGACCAACGTGTGACAACGCACGGCGTGTCTACCGCCTGGCCGGCGCGGCGGTTCCCGTCCGGTCGTTCGTCCGGTCGGGCTGGTTCAGCGAATGATCTGCGGCACGGGTCCGATCGTCCAACCCTGCGTTCGAACAATGGGGGCCGTCTGCGTAAAGCGCTGGCCGCCGACGTCGAGCGTCACCGTGTACTCGCCGAGTGGCGCCAGGCCGTCGAGCCCGCTGCCGCCGCCCCGGCCACCACCACCACCACCGCCACCACCGCCGCCGCCGCGACCGGACGGGCTGCGCGTGTTCCACACGACGGTGTTGATGCCAGCGGTCGCCGGGCCCTCGAGCCGCGCGACTCCCTGGCCTGCGGCATTGCTCACGATCACGGCGGCCGGCGCGCGGCCCGCATTCTTCAGGTAGTAGCGGATGACCATCCCATTCGGCTCGTTGGGCGTCTGCAGGTGACGCTGGCCGAAGAGGTAGTCGTTCGCGCCGAACGACCACGTCACGCGCTGCACCGTCGGCTCAATGCTGAACAGGTGGACGTCGCTGGCCAGCACGCGGTCATTCAGTTCCTGCAGCGGCGCAACATTCGTAACCCAGAGTCCGCGGCCGTAGCTCCCGAGAACGAGATCGTTGTCGCGCGGATGCACGAGCAGGTCGTGCACGGGAACATTCGGCATGTTGTTGTTCATCTTCACCCAGCTCGCACCGCGATCGATGCTGACGAACACGCCCGTGTCATTGCCCACGAAGAGCAGATCGGGATTCTTCGCATCTTCATAGACGACGTTGATGGGTTCGTTCGGCAGGTTCGCGGCAATCGCAGTCCAGGTGGCACCGAAATCTTCCGTACGGTAGAGGAACGGTCGGAAATCGTCGTACTTGTAGCCGCTCTTTGCGACGTAGGCGCGTCCGGCCGCGTGCGAAGACGCGCGCACCCGGCTGACGTAGCCGTCCTCGCGCGCGCCCAGCGCCGTCAGCTTCGCCGTCACATCGGTCCACGCAGAGCCTGTGTTCCGCGTTACGTGCACCCTGCCATCGCTCGTGCCCGCCCAGATCACTCCGGCCGTGAGCGGCGATTCGGATATCGATGAAATCGTGAACCACGGAATGCCGCCCGGCACACCCGTCTCCGATTCGGGCAGGATCCGGTCCGCGGGGTTCGTGCTCAGGTCCGGACTGATCGTCCTCCACGTGTCGCCCCGGTCCGCCGAGCGCAGCAGGAACTGCCCGCCCGTGTACAGCACGCTGCTGTTGTGCGGCGAGATGTGGATCGGCGTCGCCCAGAGGAAGCGGTACGGCGGCTGGCCGGGCTCGGGCCGCGGCACAATGTTCGTTTCGTAGCCCAGCTTCTGATCGACGCGCGTGTGTCCGCCGTAGTGCCGCGTCGTGTAGAGCCACCGGCTGTCCGTCGGATCGACCTGCGTGAACATGCCATCGCCATCGCCCAGCGCCAGCCAGTCGTGCACCGCGACACCTCGGGACGCGCTGCCGTTCGACGGGCCGCGCCAGTGCTCGTGATCCTGCAGGCCCGCGTAGATGTTGTACGGCTCGTCCATGTCGACGCCGATCGCGTAGATCTCGCCAACCGGCATGTTCGCGTAATGGTCGCTGGTCCTGCCGCCATCGTACGAGATGGCAATGCCGCCGTCGCTGCCCGCAATGATGCGGTCCGAGTTCACCGGATCGATCCAGAGCGTGCGGAAATCGCCGAACATGCGCGGGAAGATCCGGTCCGGCCACGTGCGGCCGCCATCCTTCGAGGAGAGAAATGGCTCGCCCGTCACGATGATGTGCATGTCATCATTCGGATCGACACGAATCTGCGTGAAGTAGTACGGCCCCTTCGGCATGACGTTGACGTTCTCGGGATTCGTCTTCGTCCACCGTTGCCCGCCGTCCTCCGTACGGTAGATCTCGCCGCCGATCGTGTTGACGCGCGCACCGGCACCGCCGCCGGCGCCACCGCCTGCGCGCGCACCGCCGCGTGCGCCGTCCGCCGCTTCACGCGCGTTCGCGTTCTCGATCACGGCATACACGATGTCCGGGTTCTTCGGATAGATGTCGAGCCCGATCCGTCCGATCCGGCCTGACGGCAGGCCGCCCGACAGCCGCGTCCACGTGCGGCCGCCATCCACCGTCTTGTGGATGCCGCTCTCCGGACCGCCGTTCACCATCTGCCAGGGCAGCCGCTTCTTGTCGTACGTCGCCGCGTACAGAACGGACGGGTCCTTCGGGTTCATCACGAGATCGATGACACCGATCTTCTCGTTGATGTACAGCACCTTCTCCCAGGACGCGCCGCCGTTCGTCGTGCGGAATACGCCACGCTCCGCATTCTCCGAGTACAGATGCCCCATCGCCGCGACGTACACGATGTCCGGATTCGTTGGATGGATCACAATGCGCGCGATGTGATGAGAGTCGCGCAGCCCCATGTTCGTCCATGTCGCGCCCGCATCGAGCGACTTGTAGACGCCGTCCCCCGCGTAGGAGCTGCGCGAGGTGAACGCATCGCCGGTGCCGACCCACACGATGCTCGCGTTCGACGGCGCCAGCGCGACATCGCCGATCGCCAGCCTGGTCTGGCCATCGAACACCGGCTCGAACGTCGTGCCGTTGTTCGTCGTCTTCCAGAGCCCGCCCGTCCAGTACGCCACATAGAACGTGTACAGGTGGTCCCGCGCCGGCGCATCCGGCACCGCAATGTCCGAGGTGCGTGCACCCATGCGGAACGGGCCCAGGTTCCGGTAGCTGAACGCCTGCAGCAGCTTCGCGTTGAAGGCCGGGTTCTGCGCCTCGGCCGGCGCGCCGGCCAGCAGCCCGGCCAGCAGGAGACCGGCTGCGGCCATGCGGGCTCGCGTCATGGGATCCTCCGTGCGACAGGATGGGCAGTGAGGCGAGGGGCGGGATCGGATACAGTATACGAGCCGCGCCTCGCCCGCGCACGGGCGGGATTCAACTACGCGAGTCGGGCCAGCACGCGTTCCAGTCTGGCCTTGACTTCGGAAGCCAGCGGCCGGAGTGCGGGTTGATCGGAGAGGGACAGGGCGGCCTCGGGATCGAGCACGCCGACGACGCTCCGGCCGTCCTCATCGTCCGCGTAGACGATCACGTTGCAGGGCAGCAGCAGGCCGATGTCCAGATCGGTGTCGAGCGCCTTGAACGCGAGCGGCGGATTGCAGGCGCCGAGGATGACGTAAGGCCGGAACTCGACGTCGAGTTTCTTCCTGAGTGTGGCGCGCACATCGATTTCGGTGAGGACGCCGAATCCCTCGGCGGCCAGCGCATCGCGTACGCGGGCGACGGCCTGCTCGAAAGGCTGGTCGACAGTCTTGCCGAATCCGTAGCGCGGAGTAGTGCCTTGCATTTTCTCACCTCGATGCAGACCGGGTTGCGTTGCACTCTGAACATGGCAGCGGTCCGGCTTTCGAGTCGTCGTGGTTTGCCTGATATCGCGGTAGGGGCTTTGCACTACGCACGGGCGTTGACCCTGGCGATCGAGGTTGCGATGGTGTCGACGCGGTCTGCTCTGGCTGGAGACCAACGGCTTCGGCGGCACAGGCGGACCCTGTGCCGCGCAACTGCGCAGTCAGCGATCGCGGATGAACGTGCCGTCGCGTAGCTCCGACATGGCCTGCCGCAGCTCCGCCTGCGTGTTCATCACGATGGGCCCGTACCACGCCACGGGCTCCTCGAGCGCCTGGCCCGAGATGAGAAGGAATCGAATTCCCTCCGGACCCGCACGGACGACGACTTCGTCGCCGCGGTCGAAGAGTACGAGTGAGCGGTTGCCCGTGCGCTGGCGCTGCACGGATTCGACGGGACCGCCCTGCTCCGTCAGCACGCCGATCGGGTCGGATGCGTCCGAGAACGTGCCGCTCCCCTCAAAGATGTAGGCGAATGCGTTGCGGCGCGTATCCACGGCGAGCGTCTTTCGCTGCTGCGGCGGTACCCGCACATCGACGTAGCCCGGATCGGCCGCGGTCCCATCCACCGGTCCGCGCCGGCCCCAGAACTCGCCGGATATTACGCGTACGCGGGTTCCATCATCGTCCGTGATTTCCGGGATGTCCGCGGACTGGATGTCCTGGTAGCGAGGCGTCGTCATCTTGAGCGATGACGGAAGATTCGCCCAGAGCTGGAAGCCGTGCATGCGGCCTTGCGAATCGCCGCGCGGCATCTCCTGGTGCAGGATCCCGCGGCCCGCCGTCATCCACTGGATGTCGCCGGCGCCGAGCGTGCCCTGGTTGCCGAGACTGTCCTCGTGGCTGACCGCACCGCTCAACACATATGTGATCGTCTCGATGCCACGGTGCGGGTGCCACGGGAACCCCGCCAGATAGTCCGCCGGCCGGTCGTTGCGGAAATCATCGAGCAGCAGAAACGGATCATAGTCGGCGGTCTCGCCAAATCCAAACGCGCGGTGCAGGCGGACACCCGCACCTTCGAGCGTCGGGCGCGCCTCGATGACGCGCTTCACAGGCCGGAACGACACGCGACACCTCCACTGGCAGACGGGTCGGAACGTGCTTGCGATTGCTGCGTCGTTGCCTGCGCAAAACTCGACATCGGCGGTGTGTTTCTGCGTCGATGTCGACAATCATGCACCTGAACAGACCAAAGTCTACATCGGGCGTCGGCGGCCGGAGTGGATGTCGAGTTTGGGGTGTTGAGCCGCATCAAAGTCGACATCGGGCCGCGAGCCGGCCGCCAATGTCGAGTTTTGGACCGAAACCCGGCTGCCGGTTCAGCCACGTGGCGATCCCGCCTTCAGCTCGATCACGATGCCGCGGAGCGGCAGCTCGCCGACGTTCCTGACGGTGTGCACGACCGGCGGGTTGAAGCCGGCCTGGTCGGGCACGATATCGCGAATGATCTCGGGCGCACCGTCGGGCCACTGCTGGAGGCGCGTGCGGTTGAGCTGGATGACCACGCGGGGCCGGTGGCTGTGGCGGGCGCGGGTTTCGCCGACCTCGAGTCGTTCTTCGAAGATGAAGAGGCGATCGCTTTCGTGGCGCACGACATTGAGCGCGGGCGGGATGTACTCGGACGGCGCTGGCAGCGGCGGGTGGCCGGGCTTGATCGCGACCTCGAAGAACGAGCCGGCCGATACGTCATAGGACTCGCCGGGCGCGAAGACGGCGATATCGCCGCGTACCAGCTTGCGGCGTGTGGATCCGGTGCGCAGTTCGATCTCGCCGAGTGCGACGATGACGCGATCCTGGCAGGCCGGTCCGGCGGCAGCGCACGGTGCGGCGTTGCGTGTTACGCGCACGAACTCGTTGTCGAGTGCGATGTCCTGCGCCTGCAGCAGCATTGCGAGCAGAACGATCATGGGATCCGCCTACGCAGCGTCATGAGCGTTATTGCGGGTATCTCGGTTCGGGGCCTGCCAATTTCGCCGGATCGGCGTTCCGCTTCGGCCTGAACTTCTGGACGCGCCCGGCAAACACTTCGGCGACGTAGAGGTTGCCTTCCTGGTCGACGGAAAGCGAGTGCGGCCCGTTGAACTGGCCGGGCAGCCCACCGGGCCCGCCCCAGCCATAGAGGTAGGTCCCGTTCAGGTCGTACTTGAGGATGCGATGGGTTCCGCCGTCCGCCACCCACAGGAACTGGTCGGTGCTGATGTAGTGCGCGTAGGGTGACGACCGCACGCCGGTGGTCCACATGTCGAGGAACCTGCCGTTCTCATCGAACACCTGGAAGCGGCGGTGTCCGCGATCGATCACGAACAGTCGCCGATCGCTGCTGATCGCGATGCTGTGCACGGTGTTGAATTCGTTCGGTCCGGGTTGCGCCGGGTTGCTGGGCGGGCCGCCCCAGTCCATCAGGAAGTTGCCATCGCGGTCGAACTTGGCGACGCGTGTGCCGCCGTATCCGTCCGTGATGAAGAACGTGCCATCGGGCAGCCAGGCGATGTCGGTTGGCCGGTCGAAGAGGCGGCCCGCGTCGCGGCCGCGCTGCCCCTTCGTGCCGAACGTCTGCGCGAGTCTGCCATCGTAGGTGAACTTGTGGATGACGTGCAGCTGGTCGTCAAAGACCCAGACGTGCTTCTCGGGATCGTAGGGACTCATCTTGATCTTGTGCGGGCCGCGGCCGCAGGGCGCAGCGAACAGGGAGTCGTGCTGCGGCCACCACTGAATGAGCTTGCCGTCGCGATCGACTACGTAGATCACGTGATGATAGCGGCGCTCCCAGCCGCGCTTTGCTGTGGCCTCGCAGGTCGCGGTCAGGCCGTCGTCGTTGCCGGTGGCGTTTCCGCGCGTGGGCGTGAGCTGGCTGTACGGCGTCCACGGTTGCGCACCGGGCGGCAATGGCAGCTCGCCGCGCTGCGCGATCCAGATGCGGTCCGGCGACTCGGCGTACACGGCGCCGACGGAGCCCCAGGTCCAGCCGTCGTGCGTTACGCCATCCGGTCCGTCGGGCAGCGGCTGCGGCCAGTTCGCGACCAGCTCGTACGGTCCGAACTCCTCCTGCCCGCCACGCTCCGGCGCGCCGTCCGCTGTGGCGCCGGCGCCGCCGGACGGGGACGGCGGCGAGCACGCGAGAATCGCGAGAACGCCCAGCCGGATGGCTGGCCGTAGAACCGGGGACTGAGCCGCAGCTCGCATCGCCCATCTCCATGGCGGGGTTCAGGCCACCATCATGCAGCGGACCGCGCGCGTTGTCGATGCCGGCACGGCCGCCCCGCCGGTGGATGAGGGCGGGCGCGGTCACTGAGCCGGCAACCGCGCCCGTCCCCGCTCGAAGGGGTGCTACTCGAAATCGATGTAGATGGCCTTGCCCGTCCGCATGGACCGCCTCACGGCTTCCTGCATCGCCTGAGTCGCATCACCGGCGGGAGCGCGAATGACATCGCTCTGCGGGGCGTCGGGCGCGCCGCCCGCGCATTGCACGGTGATCGTCATCGGCGTGTAGATCGAGAAGGTGACGAAGGCCGCGAGCATGTTCAGGAACGAGTGCTGCGTCTCGACCCTCGCCACGCCGTTCGGGCAGGCCGACGCGGTTTCGACGACAGCGGGTGGCACGAGCCCGCCAATGAACGAATGGGCCCAGGGCCGGTTGATGGTCTGACCCGAAGGCTGCCGGCCCGTGTTGATGGTGGCGTGATAGCAGCCGGCCAGGGCGAACAGCATGCACACGCCTACCCATTGAACGACCCGCTTCATGATGGACCTCCCAGGTGGAGTGGAAACACACGCCATCCCGGCGTGCGTCAGCAACGGGGCGCGTTCCTGGCGCCCGTTCGAAGCGCCGCGACGTCAGCGGCGGCGACGGACCGGGCAACATACGCGCGGCACTCGCCGCCGTCACGCGGAGCAGGCGCTCACTGCGGCCGCTGCCCCCGTGGCGGGGATGGTCCTCGAACCTGGCCGGAATCACGGCAAACCGTTCGGATCGCTTCCTTGCGTCCCTGACAGTCCGCCGCCACTTCAGGTCAGGGCGCTGTACAGCACGTAGAGCAGGACGATCATGGCGATCGTCGCGATCACGACCCAGACCGTGCGCGGTATCAGGTCGCGCACGACCCGGCGTGCGACGACCGCCGCGAACTCCGTCTCCGATGGTTTACGGAACTCCACATCGTGCGGCGCGCCGCCCGGAGGCGCGTTGGATTCGCCTCGCACTGCAACCTTTGCCTTCACGGCCGTGTTCAGCGCCTCGAGGCTCTGCGCGATGATCGCGCGCGTCGAGCTCTCGACCAGCCGCTGCCCGACAGCCGCGAGTCTGCCGCCAACCTGCGCATCGCCGCCGTAGACCAGCTTCGTGCGTGCGCCCTCGGCCGAGAGCCCCAGCCGGCCCGTCGCCTTCACGAAGCCGACAGCACCACGCCCATCGACCTGCATCGTGTAGCCGCTCGGCGGATCGATGCCCTCGAGCCGGACCGTGCCCTGGAAGTCACCCTGCACAGGGCCCACTTTCAGCCTGAGTGCACCCGCATATTCGTTTTCGCCCACGCGCTCCAGCGACTGCGCGCCCGGCAGGACCTGCGCAAGAACCAGCGGATCGAGCAGCATCTCCCACACGAGATCGCGCGGGCCGTCGAACATGTACTCCCCGCCAATCTTCATGACGCTCCTCGTGAGAATCCACCACGCCGTGGACGATACAGGCGCCCATCACGAGCGGCCAGCGCCTCCGAGGAGGCCGATCGTCCGCGAGCATGGACGCAGGCGCGAACCGTCGAGTCGCCGGATGCCCGTGACTAGCGGCCGTTACGGATACCCGGATACGCGTTCCGGATCGACGAGGTGGCGCGGCTGCTGCAGGCAGCCCGCTCGAAGCGCGCCAGATTGGCATCGCGCCGGTCGGACCATCGCCCTGGATGGCAACGGCCCGGCCCGCGTGCCCGCCAAAACCGGATGGAGACGAAACGATAGGTTGCCTCGGGCTCGGACTTGCGTTGCGATCGCGGAAGGGGGTTTGGATGAGACCGGTTACTTCACGCCTGGGCCGTACTCGCGACCCCTTTGAGCTCGCGATGTACCACAGCCACGATCTCGTCCACGACCGAGTCGGGCAGGCCAATGTTCAGCCGTTGCTGTTTGAGCGCCTCCTGGACCGCTTTCTTGACTTCATCCACGCGTGAGTCGAACGAAATATCGCCCAGACTCGGCAAGCCGGCTTCGAGTTCTGTGAAGGCGGTTTTGGTTTCCTCGCGGAGCCGGCCGGTGGAGCGCGATGCCGGCCGCGGGCCCGGCTTGCTCCACCTATCGGCCAGTTTCTGGAAGCGCATTTTCCTGGCGAGATCTCGCAAGAGACCTTCATGCACGACTGCATGAACCACACAAACGAAGTGCACCGCAAGGCATGTCGCGGTGAAGATCTCGGCGGCGAGAGAAGTGCCTCCTCTCACACGAACGGTCTGGCCTGCTGTGGATCGCCCCGGGATCAGCGCTACGCAGGCACTGTAAAGTCTGTCGTCAAGGTCCATGTTCCGCTCCCGATGAGGCCAGTCGATCATGACTGGCGACCCCGATGCGTCGACTACTCCGTGGTGGTCTCGCTCAGCCATTCCGAAGCGACGGGACCGATCGCTCGCTGAGCGCGGACCTCAGCTGCGCAGGCTTTCGGATCAACGCCTGCGGTGACCAGCACTTTCTGAACCTGGCTGTTTGTTTCGAGGAGCGCCAGAGCGAGGTCTACCTCTCGGATCCATGGCGACCCGGCATCCCTTGCGACTGCAGCCGCCGCGTCGAGCACCTTCAGCCAGTCTCCCGACTCGGGGAGCCAGCGCCGCGGCCGCTCCGCTATAGGCAGCGACGCGCGAGCGATTTCGATAATGCGGTCAGCGCTCGAGGTCCGCGTGGCCAGGGCCTTCCTCAGCACGCCGTCTCGCTCAACGAGCATGCCGAGCAGGAGATGGCGAGCCGTGATCGCGGTGCTGCGTAGAAAACCGGCCTCCCTCCGCGCATGAAATTGCGCCAGCCATGCTTCGCGTTCGAATCCGGCGCCGTGGCCGAACGCCATGGGCGCAACGCCAGCTCGACGGGCAGCCACCACATCGACTGCGTAGCGGACAGCGTACTGTCGAACGTTCGCCTGACCTTCCAACTGCCACGCCTCGAACAGCGAAAGATCAGCCTCCCGTGGACTGCGGGCCAGGCCTTTCGGATCGAATAGCAGTATCTGACCACTTGCCGCAAACCCCCGGATCTCTTCCTGCGTGAGCAATGCTGGCCTTGGCTCCGGCGCGGCCACGCGCCAGCAACCGACAACGCTGTGAAGCACCAATGTACCGTCGGCGCCGTCTCCCATGTCCACGATGATGATGAGCGGATCCCGATGCACATTCTCGAGACACGCCGCAAGCAATACGGCAAGATCGATGCATGTACCACCCTTTTGGCGGATGACTTCATGATGGAATCGGATTCGTTGCCAGTCAGCCGCGTAGCTCCGCGGGTCTTGTGTGTACTCGAGGTGATAGTGCTCGCGGATGCACAGCAGAAAGGCCTCGACGGTTCGGTCAACCGCCTCGCCATCTGACTCGAGGGCATCGGCAAAGGATTGCCCGCCTTCGAGCAGGTGTGCGAGGTGTGTGTGGGCACGTGTAACGATGGTTTCGACCTCCATGCTTCCCGGCACAACGAAGCCCGCCACTGCCGCGGTGGGTTTTGCGCCGAACCACGCACTGGGTGGCAGGACCAGAATTCGCGGCCCGTCCACTTCGATGGGCTGGTCATCACCGATGTAGCATTCCAGTGCGGTTTCCACGGGCTCAGGCAGCGTTCGCCACTGATCGCTGATCAGCAGGGAACGGGCGCCCAGAACGAGCGTCTCGTGTGCGCCTGGCGGGACATACGCAATCGACGGCACCAGGAACTCGCCGTATGCGGACAGGGACAGTCGCATCGGGACTTGTTCCAGCGCGTGGGCCCCGCTGTTATGAACGGTGATTCGCGATACGACCGGTTCACCCGCATTCACGTCGGCATAATTGGCCACGTCGAGGCAGGTGACGGCGGCCCGCGCGCGCAGCGGGCCAGGCACGTCGTCACCCAACAGCCTCAGCTGTGTTTCGCCCAGCCTGACGATCGTTCCCGGCTCGAGCACGACTTTCCGGGTGATCCGTCGATCGTCCACGAATGTGCCGTTGGCACTGCCACGGTCTTCGATCCACCACTGGTCATCGTCCATCCAGATGCGAGCGTGTTCTCTCGACACCTGTGTATCGAACGACAGGTCCAGGTCCGGCACCGTGTTTCGCTCCGGGTCCGCCCGGCCGACAAGGATTTCGGTCGCGTCGATCGTGACCAGCACCGTACGATTCACGTACGAGCAGAAGATACGGACACCTGTCATGGTGGCCCGCCAGCCGGGTCAACCTCCTGGGCGAGCCTGTCCAGCACGTGCTGGATCAGGAGCCGGGTCAGCGGATTTCGGTCGTCCAGGGCAAGGGCACGCCGATAACAATCGAGGGCCGCCTCATACGCTCCCATCAGGTGCAGCGTCCTGCCCTTGTTCAGCAGCGCAGGCTCGTAATCTTCGTCTATTCTCAGGGCAGCATTGTAGCATGCGAGCGCCTCCTCCGGATCCTCGAGTGCTGCGTGAGCGTTCCCCATGTTGCACCATGCCTGCTTCATGTTGCCCTGTGCAACAGCATTGCGATAGCAGTGGATCGCATCGGGATACTCGTGCAGCATGCCGTGGGCGACGCCCTTGTTGTACCAGGCTTCCGGCAAGCGATCGTCGATAGCGAGCGCACGCTTGCAGGCAGCTATGGCGTCCTGCGGGCGGTCGAGCTTGTGCAGAACCAGCGCTTTGTTGACGAGTGCGTGCTTGTCCTGGGGATCGATCTCCAGGGCACGGTCGTATGCGTGCAGCGCGCGCTCGAGCTCACCCAGCGCTCGAAGGGCAATACCCTTGTTGAACCAGGCCTTGCTTTCGCGATCGTCGAGTTCGATCGCCTGGTCGTAACATGTCAATGCGCCGGTCCATTCCTGCAGCGCGGCGAGCGCCACACCTTTGTTGATCCATGCCGTGACAAGGCCGGGATCGTATTCGAGGGCGCGGTCATACCAGGGCAGCGCCTCACGGTTCCGGTCCAGGCGGGCGAAACACACCCCCTTTTCGTTCATGCGAGCGGCATCGAGGACTTGCCCCACGATGGGTTCCGGCGCAGGCCGGCCCGTGAGCGCTTGAAAACAGCGGGCCAGGTACTCGCGAATCTCGCTGAAGTCGGCAGGCCGCGCGACCGCATCCTTGGCGAGACAGGCATGGACGAGCCGTGCAAGACCTGCATCGACGCCGTCGAGCGGCGGTGGCTTATCGAACGCATGCGCGCGCGCGTACCCGTCGCGAGTCTTGGCGTGGAACGGCCGGTACCACGCCAGCAGCTCGAACAGCATCACGCCAAACGAGTAGACGTCGGTTCGAATATCAGCCGTGCTCCCGGTCTCGAATTGCTCGGGGGCCATGTATTCCCAGCTGCCCGCCGGTTTCGCTCGAGAACCGGGGTGCCCGCTGTGGGCCTCGAGCGACCTGTCATGGCCGGGCTGAGTCAGAGCTCGCGCCAGGCCGAAGTCCGTCACCTTCAGGTTGCCGTTTCCAGTCAGCAGACAGTTTTCGGGTTTGATATCGCCGTGAGCGCGCAGCTGTTTCGCGGCGGCGTGCATCATTCCGTGGCAGAAGTCGAGGCCGAAGCGAAGCGCGTGGACCGGATCGATCGCGCCCGGTGCACTGAGCATCCACGTGCGCAGGCTGCCATTCGGGACGTACTCAAGCATGAGGAATGGCTTGCCTTCCGCCCGATGGACATAGCGGGCTTCCACGACGTTCGGGTGCGCATCGAGATCGATCCAGAGCGCGGCTTCTTCGACAAATCGCCGGGCGATGGTGGGATCGAGCTGGAAAACTTCCTCGCGGTACGTCTTGGCGGCCAGGATTTCGTTGAGCAGGCGATCAGCGACGACATAGACAATGCCCATGCCGCCGATGAGAGGTTCGTCCACGACCTCCCATCGGTCGGCGATCAGGTCGCCCTTGCTCCAGTTTCGCTCGACGCTTTCCGTTCTCAACGATGAACCGGGGTATTGCCAACTACCAGCGTGGTCGCCGGTTGCTCCGGCCCTGGGATCTGCGTCCCGAAGCGGCCGCGGGCCGGCGCGCACTCGACGCACGAGCGAGCCTCACGACGACTGCCGTCCCACCGGCAAGCACGAGCAGGCCGATGATGGCGGGCCCGAGGATCGACGGTGCAGCCGGCCCGACTGCGGAAGCGACGGGCGCAGCGCCGCGGTATTCGGCCGTCATGCGTCCAACTCCATCGAACGTAAATGAGCTTCGCTCGCCCAAGGGATCGATCAGAGCAATGAGGTTGCCTCTGCTGTCATACTCCGCGGTCGTCACTGCGTCGTTGGCATCGGTGACCGTGGTCACGCGGCCAACGGAATCATAGCCAAGCCGCAACCTGCTGCCGGCTGGATCGACGACGGCCATGAGCCTTTCTCCCTCGTACTCGAAGCGGGTGCGTCCGCCCGGCGTCGCCACCACAACAAGGTTGTCGTCGTCATTGTATTCGAAGCCGATCATCGCTCCGGACGGCTCGGCGATGGACGCGAGCCGCGACTCTGCGTCAAAGCGCTGTCGCACGGCGGTGCCGCCTGGTGACGTCACCTGCGTTACGTTTCCTCGACCGTCGTATGCGAAACGCGTGACGTTGCCCTCGCCGTCACTCACGGCCAGAAGCCGGTTGGCGGCATCGTAGGCGAAGCTGTCCTCGAGCGGTTCGACGGGCGAGTAGGTCATTCGACCATCCGCGGAAACGCTCTCGAGGGTGAGCCCGGTCTGGATCTTCGTGACTCGGCCGCGGCCGTCATATTCCGTAAGCGACATCCGGCTCGCGGGGTCAGCGATCACCTCGGGCCGGCCCGCCTGGTTGTAGCCCAGAATTCGTGTGCGGCCACCGTCCGCCGAAGCCACGCCGGCCAGCAGTCCCTGTTCGGTGTACTCGAGCGATGTGGTATTGCCACGCGCGTCCGTGGTTGCGGTCAGCTGGTCACGGTCGTTCCACTGGAATGTGGTGCTCGCGCCGGTGCCATCGGTTCGCGCGACAAGCCGGCCCGCAGCATCATGGCTCCACGACGATTGTGCGCCGATTTCGCTCTGCTGGGTCACCGTGCCGCTTCGATCATCGTACTCGAAGCGCACCGCGTGGCCGGCATCCGTCCGTGAGCGCAGGACGCGGCCCAGATCATCGTATTCCTGCTGAACGATGCCGCGGCCATCGCGGTTCACGACACGCGACAGCCGCCGCGCCCCATCGTAGGAATAGTCAGCGAGTCGCGCACCGGCGCCGTCCGCCACCCGTTCGAGGTTGCCGGCAGCGTCATATTCGAATACGCGCCGTTCGCCGATCGATGTTTCGACCGCATGGACGCGACCGTCACCTTCACGCACGAGGCGAATCCAGTTGCCTTCGGTATCCGCGACACGTGTGAGTTCGCGGTCGGTATAGTCGTATGCGACAGCCTTTCCATCGGGCGCGATTTCGCGGGTCAGTTGTCCGTGCTCATTGAAAACCATGGTGCTCCCGTCCCTGCGGTGCAGGGCAAACCCTGCGTACGCCTGGGAGCTGCCGCTTTCATCGAACACCTGGATCGGAGGCCCGGGCGCGAACCCCACCTCCGGCACGAGCATGGCACGGTCCGCCGACGGTGACTTGATCCCGAGCGCTTCATACGGTGCGGCATGGTCGTCCGGACGGGGACGGAAAACCCCCTCGGTGGTGAAGGAGAGCCTCGTAGTCAGATCCCCATCCCGCACGACGGCGTAGGTGCGATCGCGTCCGTCCGCGGTGCGCTCACGCTCGATCGTCAGCTCGGGCACGTCCATGGACCAGCCGGGGCCGAACCCATGATCCGATGGGTCCGTCGAGCTGTAGCGGCGCCGGAATCGAAGGGGCCGTCCTCCTGCAGCTGGAACCGTCGCATCGTCTGCAACGGTCGTATAGCCGCCGACAATGCGGGTGGGCGCCGGATTGAACGCGACGGCCCGGCGTTGTGCCGGACCAGCCGACACATTCCACGCGAACGCGGCGAACGAGGGACGCTCGTTGCGCGCGCTGGTGCCCGGTTGTGCAGCGCTGGCGTCCGCTATGTAGCGATTCACGGCCGGGAACTCGACGCCGCCATACAGCCGAACGGATCCTGAAGCCGTCGTGATGCCCGGTGTTGTCAGCGGCGTCTCGACAGGATCGCCCAGTCGAGTGTGTGTGACCCAGCGTGAATCGAGAGGAATGTTCTTGTCGCGCAGCCAGCGGACCAGCCCCACGATTCTTGCGAGAGTGGTGAGCTCGGCGAGCTCGCGCTTTTCGGCGGCGAAGGCGGCAAAGTTCGCATTGAAGTGGTCGACGAACGCGGCCACTGCGGAATCGTCGCCCGGCACGTCGACCATCTGGCCGGACGCGTCGAAGCGAACGAACCTGGCTTCGGTACGGATGCTCACCGGGTCGAAGGTCAGGGACAGGCCATCGGGCGACGTGCGGAGAACCACGTCATTGGGAACGAACCACATGCGGTGGCAGGACGATGACCGGTTCCGATCGGCCTCGGTGCGAATCTCGCAACGATCGCGCGGCAGACTGCGCGAGCCGGCGGCTGCGGCCATACGGTCCAGTTCGCTGACGAACCCGGGCACGCGACTCTCGAAGGGGATCGATTCGTCGACGTTGCTGCGGCCGAGCGTTGCCGTCTTGAGGTAGCGGTCGGCCTCGTAGATGACCCAGCCGAAATGCGTGCCGAACGTGGCGGGCGCTGCCGTTCGCGTGAGCTTTCCCGACGATGTGTACGTGACCCAGCCCTCACCGGGCAGGTCCGGGTGCTGGAACCGGCCGTTGTAGAGCACCTTCATGCAGCCGTCGTCAGCGCCCGGCCGGCACGGCTCGATACTCATGCTCGGTTCCTCGCCGCCCTGAATCGTTCGGATCGCGACGGCGAGGTCCGCGGGATCGAGCGGTGTCGCGGCAAGCGTGTCGCGTCCGATCAGAACGATCTGGCCGGCGCGCGGGTCGTACGTCGCACTCGTGATGTCTCCCATATCACCGAGCAGCTTGCCCACGACATCGAGGCTCACACCGCCCACTGCGCTGCCCAGACAGCTCGGACCGGTGCAGTCGCAGTGCGGCCCCGCGCAGCTGCCGGTCCCACCAGCGTCGGCGCGGCTCACGCCCGCAAGGAAACGATCCTGATTCTCGATCGTTATACCTTCCCGGCGCAGATAATCGCGCAACGCGTACTCACCCAGGCCGCGGCCGTGAAGTGATCTGACGGTCTCGCGAATGAGTTTGTCGCGTTGGTATCCGGCTGCTACAACCTGCGCGCTCAGGGTTGCGGCTTTCAGGGACTGATCGACGGCGGTGCCCACCAGGAAGCCGTAGACCGAGCTTCGAGCCGCGAGACGAACCGTCGTGGTCAGGGACCGTGATGCTGTCGGGAATATCGCCTTGCCGAACAGCGTCTGATGTTTGCGCCGTTCGTAGGCCGCGGCAAAGCGTTCGGCCGCCGCTTTGGCCATGAGTGGCGACGCGACTTCGAGCGCGGCAAAGCCGGTGCCGTACCCTTCATTGAGCGTCGTCGCGGCCCGAGCCCCGGCCTCAATGCCGCTGAGACCGAGCAAGGCCCAATCGGCCGCGCCTTTCACCGTCTGGATGCCCTGACGGTGGTCGGCCAGGAATCGATGCAGCCGGGGATGCGGCTTCCAGCGCGACATGGTGGCAGGATTCGTATAGAAGCTGGCAATCGCTCCGAACAGGGCCGCTTCATCGCTCACGATATTCGTCGCGGTGCTGACAGAACCGAGCAGGTCCTGGAATCGATCGAGGTTGCGCGCCACGTCGGGGGCATAGCGATTGTCGAGCAGCCCGATGTCCGGATCAGCGCGAAGCCCGGCCGCGCCGAACCGTGGCGCGTCAACGCCGCCGGCTGCGCCCGCAACGGACAGCGCTGCGGCCGGGGCGACCATGACAGGACCGCTCGGCGATGCGGCGTCACGAGAGGCGCCGAACGGATCGTACTCGAACGTGCGCAGCAGACGACCGCTCTTGTCAACCAGCGCGACCACGTTTGCGCTCGCATCGGTCAGGTAGAAGCGATCCGATGGGCCACCGGTCTCGCCCAGCGGCTCGAGCCCGAGCGGGAACCGAGTGAGCGGACTGCCGGTCCAGCCTTCCGCCAGGATGCGGCTGGTCGGGTCGGTGGCATCGTTAATGTAGAAACGGGTTCGCCCCCCGGCCGTACGCCGGAGCAGCCGGCCGTCGCCGTCATACATGAACTCGATGGTCTCACCCGCGGCTTCGACGCGGCGTAGCCGGCGCTCGCTGTCCCAGAAATACCTGACTACGCGGCCCGTCGTGCGGACTCGCTCGGCAACGTTGCCATCCGCGTCATAGCGGAAGGTCTCGCGCCCTTCCGGACCGTCGATCTGCGTGAGGTCGCCGTCAAGGTAGGTGAACGTGGTCGTGCCGCGCGTGGACGAGTGTACGGCGGTGCGGTTCCCGGCCAGATCGTAGTCGTAGGTGACCGCTTCGCCGTCCGCGTACGTCACGCCTTTCAGGCGATGCGCCGGGTCATAGTTGTACTGTGTGACACGCCCTGCCTCCCCTCGCTCACTGCGCGTGACGCGCGTCCAGTTGCCGGCCGCGTCAACATCGTACTCGAAGCGGAGCAGCGGAGAACCATCAGCTGCCGCGTGATGGATCGTCTGGATGTGGCCAGCCACGCCCCACGTGAAGCGAGTGGTTACACCATTGGGGAGTACGCGGAACACGGGCCGGCCGTCAGCATCGTAACGGTACTGCGTGGTCCCGCTCGGCTCGACGATCGACGTCAGATGGGCATCGGCATCCCACGAATACCGGACGTCGGATCCATCCGGATAAACCAACCGCGTGGGCAGGCCACGCGCGTCCCACTCGTAGCGCAGCGTATTCCCGTTCGGGTCGGTCACTGCAACGAGCCGATCGTGAATGTCGTACGTGTAGGAGGTAGCACCGCCCGAGTCGGTCATCCGGACACGACGGCCGACCCTGTCGTACTCGAAGCGCACCTGCGAGCCGTCCGGATACACGATTCCGACCGGCCGGTTCATGAGATCATAGCTGTAGCGTGCCGTGCCGCCACCCGCAGTCGTTCGTGTTTCGAGGTTGCCTGCTGCATCATAGGTGAACGTAGTGCCGCGTGCCGACGACGACTGGACGTTCGGAGATGCCGAGGTGAGCAGCAGCGTCGCACCGAGGCAAACGAGCAACGGGGCGCGTGAGGCTACGCCGTTTCGTTCCATCGATACACCTCCGTGCGGTCGCTATGCCGTGCCGTTACGTGCCCAGTGCGCGGCTGTGCGCAGCATCTTCGCTGGCCATCGGGTGGCGCGTCAGAGTTCTCGGGCTATGCCTCGCTCCAGCAGCCGGCCGCGCCCCGTTGCTTCGTCCCAGTGAACGACGGCTGGCCTGACGGTTCGATACCGTCGATTGGGCGGAGCATACGTGAAGTGAAAGAACCGGGACCACTTCTGCAACGAAAACTCGTCGACTGAAGTCTCTTCGTCGAGGCGAACCTGGGCCGTGCCCTCGCCTCTCTGAGGGGGCAGGAGCCATGCGATGGGGCATAACGACCGGCTCACCACGAGCTGACCGTCCTCGATCTCGACGGCGTACGCACGCCGAACAGACGCAACCGACTCCGCCGGCCGACTCGCGACATCGGGCATCGCCGTCCTGGACGGCCTCAGCCTGTCTGGCGGCGTCGCCGGGGGAATGTGCGCGAACCCGCGTGCCGGGTGCTCCGTCGACCGCCTGACGTCGCCAATAAGGTTCGCGATGATTCCTCGCAGCTGCTCCCACTGAGCCTTATCATGGATTGCGACCAGAAGCTGGCGAACCGCTTGCTCCTCGGCATGCTCGAAGCACGCGGGCACTCTATGAGTGGCCGTGTCGAGCATCAACCCCCAAGATAGCAACGCATCGCCACCGAGCGGCTGTTCGGCCAACAACTCGAGAACGAGGAGCGCAAAGGCGAGCGCATCAGTTGTCGCACTGGCTTCAGCGCCGATGACCGGCGGCGGCAGCCCCTGGAAGCGCAGCCTTTCATAGAGCGGCATGCTCGCATCGCCGGCGGCGCCGGCGTCCGTGATTCGCTCACCGAACTTCCTTACCAGTGGCGCGTTCGTCACGAGCGCACGCACCCCCGGCAGCTGGCCGCGGCCGTAGTGCACCGGCGCGAAGGCAAATGCCTCGAGGTGGCAACAGCAAAGCGCATAACCGAGCGCATGCACCCGCTCGAGCAGGCGCGCAATGGCGCGAAGACAGGCAATGCGAGACTCGTGCTGCTCGGTCAACCAGCGGGTCAGCGGCAGATAGTCGCCCAACCGCGCTCCGTAGGGTGGCACATACAGGACTCCTTCACGACTGCCCGCGGCCAGGCGAGCGCGCCCAACATGATGCGGCGCCATGTACAGATCAGTGCGGGCCAGCTCGCGGAAAAAAGCGCGCTCGTTGTCCAGCCCGTCTTCGGAGTCGTCCATGCCCTGATCGGAATAGCGCAGCCAACCGATCGGGCTGCGCGATAGCGGTGTCATTACCACGCGTGTTTCGGTTCCCAGGAACCTGAACCCGCGTGTCGGGCCATCCAGGTCGCCGACGTCGACGGGCTCGATGCGCGTGCGCGGCACCGCGTCGTACGTGATGCGGGCCCATCCGGATTCCGGCTCGCGTCTGATCCATGCGGGCTCCCTGCGCACAACCTGGCCACGGCGGTCGATTCGAGCGAAGAAGCCGCCTTGAGCCTGCAGAACGATGACCAGCTCCGCCCTCAGCGTGGTCTCGTACCAGCCGGCTTCGAGGGGGTCGAATCCTTCGAATGCCGGCGGGATATCCAGCGCGGCAAGAGGCGCATCGACTGAACCATCCCGGGTAAACAGGTGACATTCCAGCCGGCCACCAGAGACAAACTGACCTTCCCACACGCGAACCGGTGAGCGTGGTGTTCGATCACGATTCGTTACCCAGACGTATTCGTTGTCGATCGGGATGACGAAGTATACGTTGGCGCTGAACGGCTCTTCGCGTTCCGCCTCGACATGCATGCCCAGGCAGCCTGGCCAGTTGACGGTCGCATCCCCCGGTCGCAATGCAGCCTGGGCGGAGTGCAGCAGCTCGAACCAGAGCGGCACATCTTCGTGATGCTGCGCGATACCGCCAGGGCGCAGCGCCTCGTGAGCGAAGTGCTGCAACACGAGATTCGCGTCGCCCGAGGTGCCAGACGTGCCGGATCCACGCCGCGCGCCGTCCAGTCCGTCGATGGTTCGATCAATCGCTTCGACATGGGCAAGCGCCAGCCGGCGCACGCCCTGGCCCAGACTGGCGCCGTGCTGAAGGGCATAACGGCGGCGCAGCCGCCAGGAGAGTGCGGCTCGAAGCTCGTCGAGTGACATTCCGTCAGGACCGACCGGTTCGGGCGTAGACTCTTGCACGCCCTCGGGCAGCAGCGCACGGAGCTGCTCGAGCGCGCGCTTCGCATGAGCCAGGCGGTTCTCAGACCTCGTAACCTCGGAGGGGCGCCGAAGCTCGAGCAGCTCGGATTCGGAGAGATGTGACGCCATGAGCTGTTGCTCAGTCGATCGCGGAAGCCGGAGCCCATATTCCTGACGGACCGTGTTCACCAGCGACCGCAATGCGTTGACGCCCTGCTGCACGCGGATCGCATTCTCGGCACGCTCGAACAGCGCGGTCGCGCTCCGCTGCAGCGCTTGAAGGGCCGGGCTCTTTGCAGCGTTGTCGGGCGGCGAGCCGTTCAGTTCGGGGCCGGCCAGCTCCAGCTGGCGCGGCGGACGGCGAAGCACTCGCGTAAGGAGCCCATCGCCCGCATCGCTCAGGAAGCCGGACAGCTCGGCGAGACACTCCGTGAGGACTTTGGTGGAAGGCCCGGACGCCGCATGCTCGATGAGCGTGCCGTGCAAGTCACGCGCTCTGCATTCGAGGTCGCGCAACCAGTCGCGCGTCCCGTGCGGCCAACCTGCAGTGCGGGAAAACACCCGATCGCAGAGCGGCGTTCCTGCGGGCACGTCAGCGCCTCCCGGGCCGGCACGCGTTACGGCGAGTTTCCTGCTCGACATCGCCCTTGACCGTCGGATGGATCTCGAGTTCGATGCGACGGTCCGCTGCCTCGCCCGGCACGGCTCGCGCCGGGTCCTTCGGGTAGTAGTAGCTTCGGCCCAGCGCCGACACCTTGCACGGGTCGATGCCGACCGTGTCGATGAGAAAGAGCGCCACGGTCGCCGCGCGGTTCGAGGACAATCGCCAGTTCAGAACGGGCGAGCCTTCGCTGCTCGCATGACCCACGACCTGAATCTGATCCACCGTGTCGAGAACCGCCTGACTCAAGTAGGCGCCGAAATCGCGCAGAATCTGTTTGCCCTGCTCCGCAAGCCGCGACAGCTCGTATTGATCCTGGGGGAACGTCGCGTTCCCTGTGATCTCGACCAGAACGTAGCTGCCCACACGGCTGGCTCTGAGCACCTGCTCATGCCCCGAATCGCGGATCCATTTCTGCACACCGTTCACAATCCTCGCCTGTGCGATCACCTGATCTTCGAGCGCCTTGGCGCGTCGCAGCGCAGGAATCGCGATCGTTGCGAAAAATACCAGAAAGATCAACGTGGACGCGGCCAACAGATCAGCGAAGGCGGGCCATGCACCCCCTCCCTCTTCGCCCAGGCTTTCGACGGACTCGCGTACGGTAGCCATGCAATCAGAACACCGCAGTAACGAGGCGGAGACCCAGGTTGTAGACCAGAAGTGCACCGATGACGGCGCCGGCTACGACGAGGCCATTACGAAGCATTGCAGCGGACGATTGCGACTCGCGAGCCTGCCACTCGAGAAGTTGCGCCACTCGGCTCAGCGGTTCACCGGATTCGCCATGGCCCAGTGGAAACCCGGAGCTTACTCGCCTTTCAACGGGCGCGAGAACCTTCGTGATTTCGCGCGTCAACGCGCTCAGCTGTTTCTCGTTGTGTGCCGCTGAATCAGTCTGCAATGCCTGGAGAGACGTAGACAGCTCCTGCACCATCGCCGCGAGTTTGGCCTCCAGCTCTGTCCACACTCTGGACGAGCGCGTCTCGGAAGCTGAGAGCCGGTCGCGAACCTCCGCGATCGCAGGTTGCACGATAGCGACGGCCTGGCTCATCGCCGTCACCTGTTCTCGGAAATGTTTCGAGCCGTCAGCCACGGACTTGGCCGCATCCTCCATGTTTTTGAACGCATCATTGGAGCGTGTGCCGAGCTGAATCGCTTCGCCGAGCGCCTTGTTGAGCTGCTCGCTGCTGGCCCGCATGGCCTTGACCGCCTCATCGGACTCGCGCGAACGTGCCCCCACGGCTTCCACCAGACCCCCATAGAGATAGGCGTTGCCCCCGACCACCTGGGTCAGGTGACCCACCTCGGCCTGCAAAGCCTGAAGCGAGTTCGCGGCATCCTGGTAGAGTTTGTTCTGCTCCCCGCTCATCAGCGTCTGGAGCTGGCTCTCGAGCTGATGCACCGATTCCCTGAAGTGGTTGCCGAGGCCGACGAGCGCGGTTTCGATTCCGTCCAGGCGTCCGCTCGAGCTCATGATCTCGTTCGCGGCCTTGTTCAGGGCAAGGACGGCTTCGCCCAGCTTGTCGTCCGTGCCGCCCAGCTCGGAGCCGAAGATGTGCGCGCTCGCGACCAGCTCGAGCCGCTCGATGAGGTGGCGCCGCCCGATCGAAACGCCGTGGGCCATGATGCCCACGGCGATCGCGCCGATCAGTGCGAGCGCATTACCACCGAACGCGTCGGCGATCGCGCGCAACGGCACCACCACCGCCTCCGGATCCGTGGAGGTCAAAGCCGTGATCAACCCGGGTAATGCGGTCTTGACTCCGGCGAACGTGCCCAGAACCGTCAGGAAAAGCAGCAGCGTGGACGTGTATCGCGCAAAGCTGCCCAGCCTGGCCGTGCGCTTCTCCGCGATCTCGCGCAGCGAACCCGCGGACATTGCCGGAATGCGCCCGTCCTGTTCCGCAAGCTGCACCCGGCGGACCGCCAGGTCGACCAGCGTCTCGATCCTTACCGTGGAGTGCGGGACCTCATTGCGACCCTGCTTCCTCAGTCCTTCGCGGTCCCTTGGATCCGCCAGCACCAGGTCGCGCCAGGATCGCCCGTGATCGAGCAGCCACTGAATGTCGAGCTCTTCCCGCCGCATCTGCCGGATCTCTTGGCGGAACACGTACAACGTCGCAATGAGAGTGAGCAGGAAGCCGCCAACCATCAGCACGAACATTGCCGCATTGGGCGGGTCGCCGAGCCCGATCAATTCCTGTAATGATGTCGTACTGCGGCTGAGCAGCGTTCCAAGAAACGTTCCCGTCAACACGAAATACGTCAGGATACCCACCGTCACCCAGCGCGCGGCGACTCTGTGCCCCGCGTCCGGCGGCTCGAGGTTGCCCGCAAAGCGATCGCCCGGCTCGCGCGTTGACGCGTCAGCGACGTCTGGCGAGTCGCCCCCACTCCCCCCCGAAGCGCCGTTGGGAGACTCCGGATCCGACGCGAGCCCCGCCCGCTTTTTCGCCACATCGAGTTTCGATGGCATCGTGTCAGTCGGCATGGCGCGGCGTTCCTCCAATCTTCTTGCTCGTGCCGCCGGTTTCGTACGCGGCGGCTTCGTCGCCGGGCTGACGCGGTGCGCCGCGCCCGGGCCCTTCAGACCGTCGAGTCGCCGGCGCAGATCACGCCGTTCGACTTGCGCGCGGCGCAGGTCGGCGGCGGCAGCTCCGCGACTCAGCAACACGTCCACGGCCGCACTTCGATTCTGCAGCGCGGCCACCATGATCGGCGTCAAGGACGCCTCGTCGCGATGGTCGATACGCGCACCCGCGTCCAGCAGCGCACCGATCGCGTAGGTGTGGCCGGCATTCGCCGCATGGAACAATGCCGTTCGGCCGTGAGCATCCTCCGCGTCCACGGGCACACCCGAGGCCAGCACGGCTCGGATCCGTTTGCCGTTGCCCCACGCCGCAGCGCCGATCAGGTCGTCAACGGTGGCCATTGCGGTCAGCGTCCGCCTTTCAGAACTCCCGCGCTACTCCGCGCCGCAACAACTGACCTCGCTCGGTCGCGTCGTTCCAATCGACCAGCGCCGGCTCTACCGTGCGGTAGGGCCGGTTTGCCCGGCCGTTGCCAAAGTCGAACCAGGGCGACCATTTCCGAAAATCGAACTCATCGATATGCACGCCTTCGTTGATCCGCAGCCGAAAAAGAGCGTCCTTTCCTTCGGGCGGCACCAGGGAGCCGACAGCAGCCAGCGATTTCGACAACCGCAGCTCGCCGTTCTCGATCTCGACACCCCGAGGCGCACGTTGCGTGTCCCTCTTCAATTCCTCGTCAAACGCCGCCGCGTCGAATGGCGGAATCGGTGCAGGTGGTATCTCTCCCGGGGCGTCCCACGCCGATATCAGTTCCGGCTGCGGCGCAATAGCCACAGGCTGGACCGGTCTCAGCCGCTCGACCTCCTCTGGTTTCACCGTGCCGGCTTGCTCCGGCGGGCTCTGCCTGGATACCCATCGCTCGACCTTGTTCACCTGGACCCCGACGGTGTTGAGATGCTTGTCGAGGAGGTGCAATCGGTTCATGACTTCGTAACGCCAGGATCCCAGGCGATAGACGAAGAACAACAAACCGAGGACACCCGCGAGCGTCAAGGTCAGCAGGACGAGCAAAGCGGTTTCCATCAGTCCATCTCACTGGGTTCAATGGACGCAGCGTCAACGGCAACCGGCAAAGCAAGGCCACGATCAGGAATAGAAGTGCTCCATCAATCGTTCGACCAGCACGCTCGCCTCGAGCGTGAAAATGGATCCACGGAACTCTCCGTGCCTCTGAACCAGATACTCGATCTTGTTGCGCGTGTACTGCTCAATAGAGAGCCGGTCGAACCTGGCGAATGCGGCCTCGAGTCGCTGCGCAAGGTGTGTGTAATGACCCCCCTCTGACGCAACAGCCTTGCACTCTCGCAGCAGCGCCTGGTGGAAGCGCTCGATCTCGAGTGGACTGCCACGCCATTTGAGCGTGTGCACACGCATGATCGATTCGTCGTTGTCAAGTCGGTCGTGGGGCGCCAGGCTCCGCTCCTCGCCAGCCGCTCCGACAGCGAGCGAGAGCGACTCCCCAATCGCTGGCGTGAGGAACGTCGTGTCCGTGCGCAGCTGCGCAGCGGCGACTGGCTCGACGAGTCCGCGCGCCACTTCTTCCTTCGGAGCATCGCTCAGGACGATTCTCATGCTGGGTATGAGCGATGTGGCATCGACCTCAGCGCCGGCGCCGAGGAGACGGAGAAATGCGCTGCGAAATGGCTCCGGCGGACCCTTGGTGCGCTCCATACCCGTCAACCAGTCGACGTACCGGCTGCCATTGCCGGCAAGCACCGTGACCAGCGGCAGCCTCATCAGGCGGTCTGCCATGGGCTCGGCGGGCGCGCGAAGCGAGAGCCCGAGGTAGTAGAACAGGGCACCGAAGAAATAGAAGACGAGCGACTGGAAGTGCTCGGATTCCTGATCCTTGAACGCCGTGACCTGTCCGGTCCGGAACCATTCGGTCGTGGCAATGTAGCCGAATGCGAGGTGCACCTGTCCCGCGTCCATGTAGGCACGAACGACCTCGCGGTCGTGCGCCGGCAGTCCATGATCGCCTGCCCAGTTGACAAACTTGACGACGAACCGGTTGCCGCCTCCCTGACCATCCACGAGACGCTTCCCCGTCAGCTCCCGGCCCCCGAACAGGACCGAGTCGAGCAGCATCACGGCCCCGCTTCCGTACACAGCGATGTCCGTCGTGCCACCGCCAATGTCGACGATGACATTGGTGGCGCCTCCAGTTGCGACGTGCGCCGTATTGAAGAAATGGCGGAGCGCGGCCGAGCTCTCGTCCATGACGGCTGGCCGGATCTGCGGTGCAAGCCTGGCCGGCAACGCCTGAAGCGCGTCGCGCCATATTGCGTCGATGTTCTGCCGATCGGACGGCGTGAATGCGCGTGGGTGCGAGTAGCAGAACGTCAGGTTGACAGGATCCACGCCGTCGTACACCGCCTGCGCTACAATGGTGGAAAGCAAGTGGCGAATGAACGCCGTGGAAAGGAAACGGGCAAGGTCGTCGGTCGACCATTTGAGATCCCCCGCGACGCGGTTCTTCTCGCTGCCCTGGACGTCGCCGGTGTATGGGATGTTCACGCGCACGCCGAGCGGGTCCTCATGAATGGTGCGTTCGCGCAGGTGCTTGAGGTGAACGACGGCCGTGCCGAACGGCCGGGCCTCGAGCGTCGGCGGGAAGAAATAGGCGGCGAGGACCTCACGTTGTGTGCTGGTTGGCTGCGTCAGTGGAAGGAGCAGCTCACGATAGCCGAAGATCCGGTTTCCGGCGCCGTCGGTACGAATGCAGACCACGGTGTTCGACGTGCCAAAGTCGACGCCCACGTGCCAGTGGGCCAGCGTGACCGGAGCGGGTACGCCGAAGCGAGGCAGAATCACCCCCAGAGACTTCGTTACGCCACCGGGCGCACTGCGGTTGTGGAACTCGAGAACTTCAGGTGGCCGCTTGAACGCCATGGACGCGGCGACCTCGGTCCGTGACTCGGCCCGGGCTTGCAGGGCCTCACCGTTCGCAGTGAATCCGGAGATGTCGATATTGCGCGCGGCGGTATCGTAGCTATCCCTGCGAAATACTGCATAGTGCGACCACTGGTCATACCCGGCGCCTTTCTTGCCGTTGTCCCACACGAAGGATGGCCAGACGGCGAGCGCAGGGCCGAGCATGGGTGCCTTGAGGACCTCTTCCGGCGCGTAGGTCCGCTTGATCGTGATCTCCTCGGTTCCCACACCAACGGGCACGCGAAGCGACACCGAGACGGACGCGTTCGACTGGACCTCGATGTCGAGCAGTCGGTCGACGTCATCCGGTGTGAAGTACTTGAAGAACGCGGACTTCAGCGGAAGCAGCATGTGTGGCATGCCGAAGAGCGGATCATCCCCGGGACCCTGCCAGCGATAGTTCGCGCCCAGGCCCTTTACGTGGTGCGTGTCGATGGGTTCACTGAGCAGCAAGATGGCGTCGGCGAGCCAATCGGTCCTCGGATCGACCCACTCACACTGGCGCCCCAGGCCGGGGAGAACGCTGCGGTCGAGCGGCAGCGTTTCCGGCAGAGCCACCTTCGTCGAGCCATGAAAGTAGTAGCCATCGAAGTGGCCCGGAGACACGACCAGCGGCTTGCGGCCGGAGCGAAGACTGCGCAGCGACCACCGGCTCTCGCTGATGACGTCTGTGTTCTGCCTGAAAAGCTGAACGCCGCCGTAAACCTGGCCCAGCGGCTGGTGACCGGCCTCGGTGGCCGCGCTCAGCCAGTTCAGGTTGGAGGGTGTGGTAGCGAAAGGTGTTGCGGCAAGTTCGCCGGTCAGCCATTCCCGAAGCAATGCGACCGCCTCCTGTGAAACGGCAGGAGTCTGCAGTTGCGGTATGAGCGTAGTAGCCACGTACTCCTGGAACTCGCGTGGTCGCTCGAGCAACGGGCGATGCACGCCGGTCTCGGCATAGCGGAAATACGGCCGGTTGCCGATGGCCCTCGCTGCATCCTCAGCGGTAAACAACACCGTGAACGGGGACGACGCAAACACGGGAACATTGCCAACCATTGCGATCGAAATGGTGTCGACCCCATCCGGCGCAAGCTGTACCACAGCCGTCACAAAGTCAGTCACGCGCTTCGAAGCGGTGCGACTCGCCAGGCGCGTTGTGGTTGCGACGTCCAGGCGGCGCATCACGAGCACGAGGTTCAGCGAATCGAGTGTCCACACCAGTTCGAATGCATCGAGCAATTCGTTGATCACCAGTTTGCGCGCCGGGTGCTGTGCATCCTGTAGCGCATGACGGAACAGCAGCATGCGGGCCCAGGGACTCGGAATCGATTGCACATCCGTTCTGGCGTTTCGCGCATCATCACCGCCGAAGTCGAGCCGCCCGAGATCCGTTGCTGCGGTCAGCGTCGACCACTCGCGCGTCCGGGCTGGACCGATGTTGACGGGGTTTTCTCCTGTCTGCAGCCGCGGAAGCAGATTGCGATACATCATTCCTCCGTTGTGCCCTGAGCGTCCGCCAGGCGACTGTGAACGAATCGTTCACTACCCGTGCGCATGACCTCCCACAGACTCGATTGCCCGGTACCTGTTCGGCTGTAGGCCGCTTCGTTCCAGTGTCTCATGATCTCGAAGACGTCGTTGACTTTCCCGATCGTTCGCATGCCGTCCAGCGTCTCCCCGGGACGTACTTCGAGAGGCTGGGCTCCGGCTCGCACGAGTTCCAGCGGCGGCTGGGTCGTGCGCAGCTCAGCCAGCCATTTCCACATGGCCATGAAGTAGTTCCCAACACGGTCGAGAGCAGCCGCGTTGGCATCGAAGTCACGGCTGCGCATGCCGAGTCGATCAACCCAGGTCACGCCCTTCAGCAGCCGTGACAGATCGGGCTGGGCATTACCGTTGGGACGAAAGAGTCGCAGGAACGTGTGGGCCGCAACGAACGCGCCCTTCAGACGAAGTACGGAGGCATCGCTGAGTGGGAGGTCAGGCCAGCTCACGGACTTGCGCTGAGCGCCCTTGCCGGAATCGACGGCCGTATAGAAGAAAACCGGCCTGTCCCCGCCAGCGCCGCCGCGGCAGGCAAAGTCCAGCGCCGCAAGCGCGGCAAACAGCTCGATGTAGTCAGGGCGGTTGTCCTGCAGTTTGCCGCCTACCGCGTTCACCCTCTGCTCGCGCGGCTCATCATCGCCCAGTACATAGAGCGCGCCGTAGCGGGACATTCCATCCACGTACGTGGGTATGGCTGCAGCGGCATTCTGTGCGAACAATGCGGCCTGCGGGCGCGGGCCGCCGTCCGGCGCTTTGTCCGCGCCGGCCGGCAGGGTAAAGAACGGAAGGAGCAATGCGGCTCCCACGCGCTGCGACTGGACGCCGTCGATCCTCGCCCGGCTCTGCGTGGGCGGAAGACCGTCGACCAACGCTCTGCCTATGACCGGCAGGGCGGCTGCGCCCGTACCGCCAAAGACCGAACCCGCTGCAAAGAATACAGAGTTCGCGTCCGCTGACGCCGCGTTTAGCAGATCCTTGAAGAACGTCTCTTCCCGGAGCCGGTTCATGAAAACGGTGCCGATCGGCGGCACGCCGCGGAACCCCATGGAAAGATCCATCCGCTGATACTTGGCCGCGAACAGGAGATCACAGAGCGTGCTGAGATCCGCCGTCCCGGCCGTGGACGTGAGACTGTCCATGAGCGAGCGATCGACGCGATCGGCGAAGCTCTTGCCCACCTTGTCTGTTCCGTCGACAATCGGTGACCACACGGGCCGGGACGTAACGTCCGTGCGAAAATACGTGTGCGGCGCTTCGTGCTGGCCCACGAGTTTGCGGGTCTCCTGATACTGCTCGATCAGGCCACTGGCATTCGAGGTGGCAGGATTCGTGACATCCGGGTCGACCATCACGATGTGCAGCTTGCGCGGACCGAGACCGGCCGCGCACAGGTGCAACAAAGGCACGACGGTGCGAATGCCACTGCCGCCGACGGCGAGGAAGTTGAGCGTCCCCGCACTGGAAGGTCCGTACGTGGTCAGGTCTGTCGGCATGGACCTACTCCATGAACGGGTTGAAGCGCGGCCACGGGCAGCCGCGGTTGTGGAAGAAGCCACCAGCCCACGGAACCCGGCCTGCGACTTGAGTCAGAATCAACGAAACGATCAGGAATGCGAGCATGGCCCAGACGAATCCGGCGACAGCGCGGCTCAGGATCAGACCGAACGGCAACGTTGCACGAAAGGCGACGAGGTATTGCTGGCAGCTTGCGGCATCGGCCTGCGTAGGCCAGAAATACAATACCAGCAACGCCGCGAGACCGCAGGCAATGCTCGAGCCGACCTCGAAGATCCACCAGCGCTTCACGAACGGCGGGCCCAGACTGGTTCTCGTGGCCTGGTAGCATGATACAACGGCCAGGACAACGATGAGGAGCGAGAGATAACCCACGGCACTATAGGCCGCGCTGACGCTGTCGGCGGCGAAGAAGCCGTTCAGGTCCGCATTCTGCACGCCCGGCGGCGGATCCGGACAGCGCAACGGTACGTTTTCCGGGGCGGATGCCCACAGGTGCAGCAAGGGATTCTGCACGGTTCGACCTCCCGGACCGTCACCACCGAATCGATGCGAGGTTTTCTATTGAGTCACGACGAAAGCTCGTGTCATTGGCACTGCACGTCTCTCCCGGGCCACGAACGCTTCGAACAGACGACCCAGGCCGAAAGTCCGTACTGCATCCGAGCTGTTCCGCGCCTCGTATTGCTCGCGCCAGACAGGCTCGCCCCTGGGCAGCACATCGACACGATATAGGGCCGGGTTCGGGCCTGGCCCACGGCTAACGACCTGCAGGCTGACGGCCTGGCGCTCACGCCCGCCATCGTTCGCCGGCCGTACGGGTGCGGCCGAGCTCGTCGCAGGCACCCACGGCTGCGCTACGGCAGCCGTATCGAGCATCTTCGTGGCGACGGATACTTCCCGGATCTGGCTTCGCAGCAGGGCATTCGCAACGCGCCCCATTCCACTCGCTGAGTCGGACACGGTCATGCGAACCGTCACCATCGTGTTGCCCGGATTCGTGCTTCGGACTCGTGCGATCTGCGCTCCCCACGCTGACGTCGTCCAGCCACCATCGTATTCGAGGCCGTCCGACGACTGAATGGCCACGTAGGACACGATCCCCGGCGGAAGCGTGGGCGTGGGCCAGACAAACAAATGCTGGAATACGCGAGCCAGTGCTTCGGCGATGCGGCTTTCGTCACCCCGGGCCGCGAAAGCAAACGCATAGAGCGGACAGCGGCCCGTTTCGGCTCTCCCCTCTTCCGCGGTACGACAACCGCTAGCGTCATTCCCGACGGGATAGAACGGAGCGAACGAAGCGGCGACCAGGAACGTGCCACCCAGATCAATCCAGCGCTCCGCCTCGCGCCGCATGCGAACATACTGCGTGTTGGCCACGTTCGGATCGCTGCGCCTGCCGTCGCCGATCATGATGTGGCTGCGCCGGGGCGAAGCCTGGGCCGCCACACTGTCCATGACCTGCTCGACATTGGTGTTGCGGTCCTGGTACTGGCCGCGGTCGCCCAGCACACCTTCGGAAACATCGACCGGTGTGATCACGCTACCGAAGAAGTAACCCGTAGCCGGGCTCAAACTCGCGATGATCGCGCCAATCACAGCGCGATAGTCTGTGGACTCGCGTTGATATCGTGGATCCAGGAACCCGGCCACACTCCCGCTGCGATCGAAATAGATCGTGACGGGCGCCGGGGACGCGCCCGCCGGCCAGAACATGACGGAGTCCGCCGGGGCAAGGCACGCCGCCTTCTGTCGCTCGCCCGCATCTCCCCGAGCCAGCTCGCCGCACGGCCCGGCAGGCCCCGCGAAATCGCAGCTCGCGAGCAGCAAGGACGCGAAAGCCAGAGCGATCCGGCGATCTCCATGGGCTCCCCATGCCGACACTGGCGAACGAATTCTCATAGCGAATCGTGGCAGACGGAAACGCCGTTCCTTCGGCGAAGGGGTCTCGGCTCGACCCTCCACCATCGTTGCGAGATGGCGACCTCCGACCGGCAGGTCTAGCGGTGGAAACTCAATCTTGTTACACAGTCACAGAGGCGCAAGGGCCCGCGACACGACGGGCGACCCCGCTACAGCGCCGCAAGATCGGTCCGCTGTCGCGACCCTCTGACCGTCCTGCTGGATCTGCCGCGACGCCGCGCCGCGTACCTGGTCCCCATCGTTCTGCTGCTGAGCAGCAGACGCAGCGTCCGGTCCACCGTGTCCACCGCCAATCGGGCCGCGCCCTCCGGCGCGTGAGGGCCGCGCGGCCGTGATCCACGCCGCACCGAGTACGCGCGAATGCCGACTGCGCGACGTCCCCTCGCGATCCTCGCAGCGTTCCACAACCGCCGGATCGTTCATGCACACGCCGGGCATACTCATGCACATTGCGGACGCTTTGCTTGTGGAAAGCGATGCGCAGGCTCACCCGCGGCAGGACGTGTACAGTGTATGCGATTCGAACGAACGGCATCGTGTATCGAATCGGCATGACGATTTCGTCACGGAAGCATTGACGTTTGCCTCGGGTTTGCGAAGAATCCGTTACCGAGACACCGTGCGCCCCGCCGGATCGATTCCTTCGCGATGGAGCCGAAGTCGATGACCGGAACCCGCCTGCTGATGTTCGTAGCCGTGTCGGTTTACCAGGACCGGACCCTTCGACGCCTGCCGGGCGTGACGCGCGATGCGCTGCGGCTGCGCGACACGCTGACGAAGTTCCGGGACGGGCCGACGCACGTGTTCCGCTGGCTGGCGGACGGGGATGCCACGAAGCAGGACATTCTGGATGCGCTGGCGTTCCTTGCGGCGACGGCAAGAACCGAGGACCAGGTGGTGTTGTACTTCGCGATGCACGCGTGCCGTGAGCATGACGAGACGGACCGTCACTGGCGGTATTTCCTGCTGCCGTGGGACGCGACTCCGGAGACGGCGGAAACGCGGGGCATCTCGACGGAGGAGCTGGGCGCGGCGCTGCGCGAGATTCGCGCGGGCGAAGTGGTACTGATTCTGGACTGCTGTCACGCGGGCGGCCTGCCGGACCTGCGCTGGCTGAGCGAACGGCGCGAGGATTCATCGGACGGCAGCAGCAATCTGCTGATTCTGGCGACGGCGCGCGGCGATGACGACGCCATGGAGTCGAGTGCGGGCGGGCTGTTCATCCCGGCGTTCTGCAATGCGCTGTCGGGACGGGTCTGGATGACGGGGCACAGCGGCCGGGTCTACGCGCAGGCTGCGGGCTGTCACGCGGCAGTGGTGGTGAACACGGAGGCGGAGCGGCGGGGGCATCGGCAGGCGGCGGTGATGGCGGGCACTGCGACGCCGATCGCGCTGACGCGGATCGGCGAAGCGGATTCGCGGGCGCAGCCGCGGTATGTGAGCATGTATTCCCAGAGTCAGGACAAGGAGTTTGTCGACGAGGTCAAGCGGCAGATCGCGAAGTCGCAGCGGATCCGGCTGGTGGGCACGGGGCTCAACGTGCTGTGGCACGCGAGCGTCGTGGACCAGCTGTTCGAGCGGGCGGAGAAGCACAACGCGCAGATTGACATCTGTCTGGGCAACCCGTACAACCCGTCGGTGCAGGATCGGTTGATCGAAGAAGAGATGATGAACAGCACCTCGCCGCTGGGCGCGGAGGGGATGGAGCGGCTGATCGAGACGTATGTCAAGCGGATCGAGCGTCTGGGCGCGTCGCGCTGGATCCGTCTGCGGCTGTTCGAGAGCCATCCGCATTTCGCGACGCTCATCTTCGACAAGCACGTGTTCCACTATCCGTACGGTTACCGGATGCTGGGAACGAGCAGTCCGGTGACGGGCATGGTCGATGACGGCCGTGACGATGTCCGGTTCTACGTGGAGCACGCGGACCGTGTCATCAGCGAAGCGGTTCCGGCGGAGGACGTGTCGCGCGTCAATCACGATCCGCAGTATGTCGGTGAGAACTGGATCGCGGCGGCGATCTATATTGTGCCGGAAGCCAGCCATCCGCTGTACGCCCTCGGCTCGAGGCTGGTCGGGTTCGACCTTCGAGCCGGTGTATCGACCAACGGGCGCTGTCCTGTCCCGGGGTTCCGCCGATTTGTCGGCGAGGCTGCGGAGTACGGGTTCCACGCGACGATCGGCGATGCGCTGTATTTCGGGACGCAGGCCGCGCTGGAGCGAGTGAAGGCCGAGCTGCGGTTCCTGACCCGCCGGTTCCCGATGTTCGACCTGACGGGCCTCGAGTTCGCACATCCGTTCCACGACAATGCGGAGATCATTGCGCTGCGCTGTCAGGATCCCAGTGGCGTGGCTGAAGCGCTGCACCACGAGATCGTGGCGAAGATCTACCCGACGGCGATCTCGACGACATACAGGGCGGGCACGACGTCGAAGGCGGTGCCGCAGACGGCGCGGACGCGGCTCATGATCGAGATGTACGGCGCGCCGTTCATCCTCGGCGCGTTCGAACCGCACTTCACGCTGGGCTCGAGTTATCGCGCCGGCGACGATGAAGGTGGCCTGGTCCTCGAGCGCCTGCGCAGCGCAGTGCGCGGACCGAGCAGTCAACCGATCCGTGTGCGCGAGCTTCGGCTGCTGGTGAAGCCGCCCGGCGCGACGCACTGGACGCTGGATCCGGAGCCGTTCCATCTGAATGTGACGCCTGCGCTGCCGGATGTGCCGCCGTTCCGCAGGAAGGCGTCGCGGCCGGCGCGCCGGTCACGTCCGCCGCGCGAACGCGCGTAACGCGTTCAGCACGGTTTCGCGCATGGCGGGATCGGCGAGTCCGGCGCGCAGGTCTCGCCAGGCGGCGAGCAGTTCGCGATCTCCGGCCACATCGCGCGCAATGCTCTCCGCATCGACCTCGGCGTCACCACTGTCCCTGCGCGCATCGAACAGCGCGACGCGGCGCGCATTCGCGGACAGCGCGTGTGCCAGGAACGGGCCGCCGTCGATGCGTACGTTGCGGCGGACCACGCCGGTCCGGATGTCCCAGGTCAGTACGGATCCATCGATGGCGACGCCCGTGAGCAGGACGCCTTCAGGGTGAAACGCCAGGCGAAGCAGTGCCGCGCGCGGCCCGCGGAGCGCGCGCCGCTCCTTCGAGTCATCGGCGTCCCAGATCGTCACGAGGCCGCTGCCCGCGCAGGCGAGCGAGCGGCCGTCCGGCGAGAAGCAGAGCGAGAAGGCGCCACCTTCGTGACGGATCGCGCGTTCCTCCTTGCCCGTGCCGGCCCGCCATATCCGGACGAATCCATCGGATTCCGCGCCCGTGGCCAGGCGCTCGCCGTCCGGTGCGAACGCAAGGCTGTCGACCGGACCGCGGTGCGCATCGACGATCCAGCTGGGCTTCTCGTGCGGCGTGTCAAAAACCGCGAGCTGGCCATCCTCGTCGCCGAGCGCGACGCGGTCGGCGGGCGCCGTTGCGAGCGCCACGATGCGGCCGATGCCGCTGGCGAATTCAGCGGACTTCGTACCGTTCGTCGCCCAGCAGCCGACGAGCGAGTCCTCATCGACACCGACGAGCTGGTCGCCGGCGAAGGCGAGGACGGTGAGCGGCGATTCGGCGAACTCGGCGAGCGTCTCGGGCTCCGCACTGGCCAGGTCCCACATCGTCGTGGTGCCTCGCTCATCCGAGCCGGCCAGGAGCCGGCCATTCTGTGAGAAGCCGAGCAGCCGGAGCGCGCGTCCGCGGAGCGGCACGGTGGCGCCGGGTGCGCCCGTCAGCGGATCGGCAATCAGCAGAACACCGCCCACTGCGGACGCGCGCCGCTGGAGGGCGCCGCGAATCGCGCGGCCACGCGTGCGGATCCGGCGCGATGCGCGCTCGAGCCGCACGTTCTCGACAGACTGCAGCAGTGCCTGTCGCTGCTGCAGCGTGTAACCGAACTCGTCGGCGAGGGAGATGACGACGTTCGGCGAAGGCGTCTTGAACCCGCTCTCGAGGTGCGCAACGTAGGAGTCGCTCACGCCGATGCGCTGGCCCAGCTCGGCCTGGGTCAGGCCGCGCCGTGCGCGTTCCGTGCGAATGACCTGGCTGAAATCGAGGTTCGGCGTCACGCCGTAATGTACGGCAAGGGCCGCACGGCGCTATCGGCTTCGTCGGACCTTTCCAAGCGAAGGGCAAGCTCCGCTTCGCGGGTGGTGCACTCGAGGCGCCGGTCGATGGCGCGGCCCACGCGCATTGCGGCGTGCCATGCGCGCCTTGCCTTTTCGCGGTGCCGCTCCGCCATCGCCGCGACCCGCGATCCCGCCGCATCGCCGAACGTGAGGCTCGACTCTGCGTCGAGAGCGGGCAGGCCGCAGTGGAACCGTGCCATCGCCGCGTGATAGTCGCCGAGGAGCAGGCGCGGTTCGTAACGCGCAAAGCCGGTCTGCGAATGACGGTGCCGCAGCAGGCTGGCCAGCGGCGCGCGAGCTTCTCGCGCGTCGCCCGAGCACAGGAGTGCCCGGACCAGCGCCGATGCCGCAAGCATGATGTCGCTCAGCTCATCGCATTGCCGGGCTCGCTGCCATGCGATGCGGCCCAGTGCCACGGCTACCTCGACCTCGCCGCGCGCTCGAGCGACCATCGAGCGAAAGGTAGCCGCGATCATGCTGCGCGTCGTGGCGTACGCATCGTCGACGCGGTCCAGCCGCTCCAGCAGCGGCTCGGTATCCGCGAGCGCGCGCAGTCGCAGACACGCTCGCAGCGCTTCCTTGATATAGGCTCCGCGCGCGAAGCCGGCATCTTCGATGTCGGCGCGGGCCAGTCCTTCACGCGCGAGCTGGAGCGCTTCCACCGTCTGTCCGCGATACTGCGCGAGGCGCGCTCGAACGAGGAGCAGGCGTGCCGTGCGGCCCTGGCCGGTGTGCTGCTCGATCCGATCGACATCGGCAATCGCTCGCTCGATGGATGCGAGCGGCGCGGGCATGTCCACGGCGACGAGTACGGCGCGTGTCAGCGCCATGTGGCGCGTGCGGTCGCGGACGGCGCGCGCATCCGTATAGGTAGCGACGGTGCCCAGCGCGACCAGCGCCTGGTGCAGGCGGCCGGCGCCGTGCAGTGCCACGCCCTGCCAGAACCTGGATTCTGCCGCATCGCCCGTGCGGCTGTCCGCTTCGGCCGCACGCGCGGACCGTTCCCACGTCAATGCGGCCTGCGTGTGGCGCGCCGCGTCGTACAGCAGCGACCCTTCCAGGTGCAGGCTCGCCGTCTCCCGCGCGAGTCGGGCGCGCATGTTCGCGGCATCAACCAGCGATGGCATAG
>Ga0187892_10002125_pt1 | contig 41422 bp, 37 predicted proteins | sample MA1701073metaG_FD_139345 | JGI IMG/M metagenome (GOLD analysis project Ga0187892, IMG submission 139345) | Bio-ooze microbial communities from a basaltic lava cave in the Kipuka Kanohina Cave System on the Island of Hawaii, USA - MA170107-3 metaG ... | reverse complement strand
CTGGTCGAGCGCTACGTGACGGCCATGGCCGAGGCGACCCAGTGGACCCGCCAGCACCTCGACGAGGCGGCCGAGATCGCCACCCGCTGGGTGGCCGGCCTGGACGTCGCGGTGGCCCGCCAGGCCATCCGGCACATGACGTTCGACGCCCGCATCACCCCCCACACGGTGGCGGCGTGGGAGGAGAACGTCCGCATCCTGATGGAGCAGAAGAAGCTCAAGACGGCGCTCCCGTGGCAGCAGGGCGTCGAGCTGCGGTTCATCGACAAGGTGGTCAAGGCCCACCCCAGGCTCTTCTCGGATCTCCGGCCCGTGCCCTGAGCGGCGCCGGGCGCGGCGTGCCGCCGAAGATCGTCGTCCGCGACCTGGGCCACGAGTACGTCAGCCCGTTCACCCGGGAGCGGGTCGTGGCCCTCGGCGGCGTCGATCTCGAGGTGGCCACCGGCGAGTTCCTCACGGTGGTGGGGCCGAGCGGCTGCGGCAAGACCACGCTGCTCAACGTCCTCGCCGGGCTGCTCCCGCCCACCCGGGGCGCCGTGCTCGTGGACGGCCGGCCCGTGGCCGGCCCCGGCCGGGACCGGGGGGTGGTCTTCCAGGAGTTCGCCATCCTGCCCTGGCGCACGGTGGAGCGCAACATCGCCCACGGCCTCGAGATCCAGGGCGTCCCCCGGCGCGAGCGCGCCGCCGCCGTCCGCCGCTTCGTGGACCTCGTGGGGCTCGGGGGGTTCGAGGGCAAGTACCCCCACGAGCTCTCCGGGGGCATGAAGCAGCGGGTGGCGGTGGCCCGCACGCTGGCCGCCGACCCCGAGGTGATGCTGATGGACGAGCCCTTCGCCGCCGTCGACGCCCAGACGCGCATCACGCTCCAGGAGGAGCTCAACGTCATCTCCCAGAAGACGCGCAAGACCATCCTCTTCGTGACCCACAACGTGGAGGAGGCGGTGTTCCTGGGCGACCGCTGCTGCGTGCTCTCCCGGCGCCCGGGCCGGGTCAAGACGCTGGTGCCGGTGCCGATCCCGCGCCCGGCCCGGACGTGGACGCTGTTCACCCCCGACCCCGAGTTCACCGCGATCAAGGAGCGCGTGCTGCGCCTGGTGCGCGAAGAAGTGGGCGGGGGCGAGGGGGCGTAGGTGTCGCGCTGGGAGGTCGCGACCACGTGGGTGCTCCTCCTGGGCGGCCTCTTCGTGGCCTGGAGCGTGGCCGCGGCGACCCTGCCCGTGCCCGACTACTTCCTGCCGCCCCCGCTCGCCGTGCTGGCCTCGGGCCTCGACCTCTTCGCCAAGGGCATCCTGCCGACGTACGTGGCCGAGAGCCTGCGCCGCATCCTCCTCGCCGCCGGTGTCGCGCTCCTGGCCGGGGTGCCGGTCGGCCTCCTGCTGGGCCTGAGCCGTCGCGTGGCCGACGTCTGCTACCCGCTGCTGAACTTCTTCCAGTCGGTGTCGGGCATCGCGTGGCTGCCGCTGATGCTGGTGTGGTTCGGCTTCGGCGAGCGCACGATCCTCGTGGCCGTCAACTACACGGTGCTGTTCCCCGTCATCTTCAACGCCATGCTGGGCGTCCGGAGCGTGCCGCCCATCTACGTCCACGCCCTGCGCACGCTCGGCGGCTCGCCCTGGCGCATCGTGGGCGACGTGCTCCTGCCGGGGGCCCTGCCGAGCATCGCCACCGGCATGCGCCTCGGCCTCGCCTACGGCTGGCGGGCCCTCATCGCCGCCGAGATGCTGGTCGGCGCCGACGGGCTCGGCTTCATGATCTTCAACGCCCAGAACTTCCACCTCACGGCGCGGATCATGCTGGGCATGACCATCATCGGCCTCCTGTGGGTGCTGCTGGACTACTTCGTGCTGCGGCCCCTCGAGGAGGCCACCATCGCCCGCTGGGGCCTGGTCCAGCGATGAGCCGCCTCCTCGGCGCCGCGCGGGGCGCGCTGCCGTTCGCCGTCCTCGTCCTGGCCTGGGCCGCCGTCACGCGGGTCGGGCTGGTGCCGGCGCTGTTCTTGCCCCCGCCGATGGACGTGGCGCGCACGGCCTGGGAGCTCAGCCGGGACGGCTCGCTCTGGATCAACATCGGGGCGAGCCTCGGGCGGGTCGTGATCGGGCTCGTGGTGAGCGTGCCCCTGGCGGTGGCGCTCGGGGTTCTCGTCGGGCTGAACCGGCGGGTGGCTCCCATCGTGGAGCCGCTCGTCGGCTTCTTCAACGCCCTGTCCGGCATCGCCTGGCTGCCGCTGGCCATCACGTGGTTCGGGCTCGGCTGGACCAGCGTGACCTTCCTCCTCTTCAACACGATCTTCTTCCTCGTCTTCTTCAACACGCTGATCGGGGTCCGCACCGTCCCCCGGATCTTCGAGCACGCCGTGCGCACGCTCGGGGGCGGCCAGCGGCACGTGATCTTCCACGTGCTCCTGCCCGGCGCCCTGCCCAGCATCGTGACCGGGATCCGCATGAGCATCGGCTTCGGCTGGCGCGCCCTCATCGCCGCCGAGATGATCGCCACCACCACCGGGCTCGGCTTCCTCATCTACAACGCCGCCAACTTCCACCAGACCGACACGATCCTGGTGGGGATCCTCACCATCGGCACCCTGTGGCTGGCCACCGACCGCCTCGTCCTGCAGCCGCTCGAGCGCCGCACCGTGGAGCGCTGGGGCCTGGTGTCGACGGCGCCGTGACCCTCCTGCCCCGGCGCACGGTCGTCTTCCTCGTCCTCGCCCTCGCCGGATGGCTCGGCTGGGAGGCCTTCCTGCGCCTCTCGGCGCCCGGCCGGATCGACGCCGGCCTCCGGCCCGCCCTCGCCGACCCCGCGCCCGTCCACGTCGCGGTCACGCTGCCGTTCCCGCCGGAGGACTTCCACATCCGGCTCTTCCAGCGCTACGGGGTCGTCAGCGGCGTGCGGGGGACCACCGTCCTCGTCAACCGCGTGAGCGGCGGGGACGTCCACCGCCTCGCCCGCCACTACTGGGTCCGGCGGATCGCGCCCCAGCCGGGCCCGGGGGGCTGAGACAGCCCGCTCGGTGGGGCCGCTTGCGCGCCCCAGAGCGGTGCGCTAGTGTCGGCGCTACCCGAAGGACGTCCACGGCCGCGGCGGCCGCGAGGGTCGCGCGCTCACAGCGAACAGACGGGAGGTCGCGATGACGGCCAAGGCCAGGGAACCCAGGGCTGACCCGGGTCGGGGGGCCAGGCAGAAGCAGCAGTTCTATCTCCTGCAGTTCTCCTATACGGCGGCCGCGTGGGCCGCCATGCTGAAGAGCCCGTCGGAGCGCAACCGCGTCAAGGCCGTCGAGACGATCGTGAAGTCGCTCGGCGGCTGTTTCCCCAAGATCGTCTTCGAGTGTGACGACGGGGGGTGGGAGGTGAAGGAGAAGTTCGTTCCCCTCGGCGACCAGGACGTGGTGACGATCGTGGCCTTCCCGGACGACGAGGCAGCGGCCGCGTTCGCGATGCTCGTGTCGGCCGGTGGCGCGGTGAAGTCGTTCAAGACCACGCGGATCCTCCCGTGGAGCCAGGCCATGAGCGCCATGGCCAAGGCCGGAGCGATCAAGGGATACCATCCGCCCGGGGGACCGCGAGGGACGAGCTCGAGCGGCGGCTAGCGCCGCCAGGAGTCTCGGCTGGACTCTCTTCGCAGGGGCCCGACGGTGCCCGGGGCGCGTCCATGACGTGCGCCCGGTGCGGGACGGCCAATCGCCGCACCGCGGTCTTCTGCCGTTCCTGCGGCGCCATGCTCGCGGGCGTCTGCCCGGCGTGCGGCGCCCAGGGCTCGCTGGACAGCCGCTACTGCGACGCGTGCGGAACGCCGCTCCGCCGCGCCGCGAGCGCCCCCTCGCCCTCCCGGTTCGGCTCCCCCAGTGGCTACACGCCCCGCCATCTCGCGGATCGCATCCTCCGGTCCCGGACGGCCATGGAAGGCGAGCGCAAGCAGGTCACCGTGCTCTTCGCCGACATCAAGAGCTCCATGGAGCTGCTCGCCGACCGCGACCCGGAGCAGGCGCGCGCGCTCCTGGACCCCATCCTCGAGCTGATGATCGAGGCGGTGCACGCCTACGAAGGCATGGTGAACCAGGTCATGGGCGACGGGATCATGGCGTTGTTCGGCGCCCCTCTGGCCATGGAAGACCACGCCGTCCGCGGCTGCTACGCTGCGCTGCGCATGCTGGCGTCGGTGGCCCGGCACGGGGACGATGTCCATCGACGCCACGGGATCCCCGTCCACATCCGCATCGGCCTCAACTCCGGGGACGTGCTCGTCCGCTCCATCGGGTCAGACCTGGCCATGGACTACACCGCCGTGGGCCAGACGACCCACCTCGCCGCCCGCCTGGAGCAGATGGCGAACCCGTCCACCGCGCTCTGCGCCACGCCCACCCTCCGCCTGGTGGAGGGGGTCGTCCACACGCGGCCTCTCGGCGCCGTACCCATCCGAGGACTGCCGGAGCCCGTCGAGGTCGCCGAGCTGACCGGCGTCGTGCCGTCCCGGATCCGCTTCCATGCGACGGCCGCCCGAGGGTTGAGCCCCTTCGTCGGCCGGCAGCAGGAACGCGAGACCGTCGCGCAGGCCCTCGCGCGGGCACAGGCCGGCCACGGCCAGGTGATCGCGCTGGTGGGGGAGCCCGGCGTCGGCAAGTCACGGCTGACCTGGGAGATCACCCGCTCCCCGCTCGTCGATGGGTGGCTCGTGCTCGAGGCGAGCGCGATGTCGTACGGCGTCGCGACACCCTACCTCACGATCCGCGCGCTGCTCGCCGCCTACTTCGAGATCGAGGATGGCGACGACCCCATGATGGCCCGGACGCGGGTCATCCAACGACTCCTCGCCGCGGGCGCCGACCTCGCCGACACCGCCCCGCCCGTCCTGGCCCTGCTGGATCTGCCCGTCGAGGACCCGCGCTGGACCACGCTCGATCCTCCTCAGCGCCGCCAGAAGACCAGCGAGGCGGTTCGCGCCATCCTGCTCGGGCAGGCCGAGCGGCGACCCGTGCTCCTCGTCGTCGAGGATCTGCACTGGGCCGACCGCGAGACGGAAGCGCTCCTGGACGACGTCGTCCAGCGATCGAGCGCGGCCCGGCTGGCGGTCCTCCTCAACGCGAGGCCGGAATACCGCCACGCCTGGGGAAGCAGGCCATCCTACACGCAGCTCCGGATCCAGCCGCTGACACGGGCCGAGGCCGAGCTGCTCCTCGGCTCGCTGATCGGCGCCGACCCCGGCCTGCGGCCGCTCGCGTCCACCTTGATCGAGCTGACCGGCGGCAATCCGTTCTTCCTCGAAGAGAGCGTCCGCGCCCTCGTCGAGCGCGGCATCCTCGCCGGCGAGCCCGGGCACTACCGGCCCGCGCGGCCCTTCGAGAGCTTCCCGGTGCCGGCGTCGGTGCACGCAATGGTGGCGGCGCGCATCGACCGGCTCGGCGGCGACGAGAAGGAGCTGTTGCAGGCCGCGGCCGCCATCGGCCCCACCGTCGCGGTCCGGCTCCTGGCCGCCGTCACCGGACGGGATCCCGACCGGCTGCGGGCCACGCTCGAGACCCTCCGCGAGGCGGAGTTCTTGCACGAGAGCCAGCTCTATCCCGAGCTCGAGTACCGCTTTCCCCACGCGCTGGTGGCGGACGTCGCGTACGCCGGCCTCCTTCAGGACCGCCGGCGCGCCCTGCATGGGCGAATCCTCGAGGCCATGGAGACCGTCGACCCCCGCCGCCGCGCCGAGCAGGTGGAGCGGCTGGCCCACCACGCCATCGCGGGAGAGCAGTGGGACCGAGCGGTCACGTACGCCCGCGAAGCCGCCACGAAAGCGGCGTCGCGCTCCGCCTACCGGGAGGCCGTCGCGCATCTGGAGGCGGCGCTGGCGGCCCTCGGCCGGCTGCCTCCCACGGAGGCCACGCTGGCGCTGGCCGTCGATCTTCGGCTGGAGCTCCGCAGCGCGCTGTTCCCGCTTCGGGAGATCGTGCGCGACCTGGAGAACCTCCGGGCGGCGGAGACGCTCGCCGCGCAGCTGGGCGACCACCGGCGACTGGCGTGGGTCCTCACGTACCTGACGCGGGACCTGTCGATCCTCGGCAAACCCGATCTGGCCATCGAGTGCGGCCAGCGCGCGCTGGCCCTGGTGCCGGGCGTCAGCGACGTCGAGCTGGAGATCCTGCTCGACGCCTATCTGGGTGCGGTCTGCTTCGCCAGGGGCGAGTACGGCCAGGCCGTGGCCATCCTCGAGCGGGGTGTGGCCCGCGTCGACGGAGACCGAGCGCTTGAGCGATTCGGCCTTCCCGGCCCCGCCGCGGTCTTCTTCCGGATCTGGCTGGTCTCGTCGCTGGTGCGGCTGGGCGAGTTCCCGCGCGCCGCCGAACACGTCGAGGCCAGCCTGGCGATCGCGGAACGTGCCGATCAGCCGCTGGCCCGGCTCGTCGCGCACTACACCGAGGGCTTCCTCCACGCCCACCAGGGTGACCTCGGGCGGGCCATCCAGGCCCTCGAGACCAGCCTGTCCATCTGCCACTCGTGGCGACTGCCCGCGTGGTTCTCCAACGTCGCGTCGATCCTCGGGTGGGTGTACGTGGCGTCGGGGCGGACGAAGGAGGGCGCGGACCTCATGCAGCGGGCCATCGACGAGTCGGCCGCCGGTGGAGGCATGGTCAACCACTCGAGCGAGGTCGTCCGGCTCGCGGAAGGCAAGCGGCGCGACGGCCAGGTGGCCGACGCTCAGGCGCTCGGCCGGCGCGCGCTCGAGCTGGCCCGGACGCACAAGGAGCAGGGCAACGAGGCCATCGCGCTCCAGTTCCTCGGCGAGCTGGCATCCCGCCTGGAGCCTCCCGACGTGGAGGCCGCGGAGGCGACCCTGACCGAGGCCATCGCGCTCGCCTCCGCGCTGGGGATGGGCCCGACCCTCGACGCCTGCCACGCGGCGCGCGCCCGGCTCCGTGCCGCCGCGGGGCAGCCGGCGGAGGCCCGGGCCCAGCCGGCGGCGGCGAGCAGCGCCGATCGCCCCGCCTCGGCGGAGTCGACGGTCCGGCTGGACTCGACGGGAGACGCCCGGTCGTGACGCGACGGCGCTCACGTCCTCGGGCCGCGCGAGCGGGGCGGCCCGCCCGACCACCCGCACGCAGGGGGAGCCCCAAGGCCAGGCGCGCCGCCTTCACGATGGACCGGCTGCCGGCGTGCGTGCGCCCCGGGAAGATCAAGCTGCCCGCAGTGCGGTGCGCCAATCCCCTCGCCTTCACGATGCAGCACCAGGACCAGACCCAGTGGTGCTGGGCGGCCACCGCGGTCTCGGTGAACCTGTACTATCATCCGGCCAGACACCGCTGGTCCACCGAGGCCGCCGCGCGGAGGGCGCCGGCGGTCGTGATCCAGTAGCCTCTTCGCACGCTCGCGCCGCGCCTGCCACGACGCCCGAGGCGCTCCCCCCGGCGCGGTGACGTCTTGTCCCCGTGCCGACATCGTGTCGCCGCGCTCGAGCCCGCCGCCGGGGACGGCTCGTCGGCCGTCGCCTCAAGTAGCCGTTTCCGGGGGCTTTCTGCGCCAGTCGCCGCGCGCCAGTGGCGGCACGAGACTTCCTCCCTTGTCCACCCTTCAACGAGTTCGCCTGCAGTCGATTCGCGCGCAGTCGAGGGCGGCGCCCGCGCGGCGCCTCACCGCCAGACGAGCGCGGCCAGACAAGGAGGAGACGCACGAGCTCACCAAGGTCAAGGCCCTCAAGCCCGACATCCTGGTGGTCTCGGGCCACTCCAAGGACGCCGTCACGGCCGGCCGGCAGATCAAGGACATGCGCATCGACGTGCCCATGATCGCCGTCACCCACTGCGAGGCGGCGAAGCTGGTCGAGAAGTTCGGCGCTGCCGCGGACGGCTTCCTCTGCCCGACCCAGTGGGCCGAGACGCTGTCCTACAGCGGCCCGGTGTTCGGGAGCGCCAAGGACTTCGACGCGGCCTTCAAGAAGGCGTACCCGGACTACAAGACGGTGCCGTACCAGGCCGCCCAGGCCGCGGCGGCCGTGATGGTCTGGAAGGACGCCTTCGAGCGCGCCCAGAGCTTCGACACCGCCAAGCTCCGGGACACGCTGGCCGAGACCGACATGCAGACGTTCTACGGCCGGATCAAGTTCTCGGCCCAGGGCAACAACATCGCCAAGCCGATGGTCCTGCGCCAGATCCAGAACGGCGAGTTCGTCGTGGTGGCGCCCGTGAAGTGGGCCTCCCACCCGGTGGCCTTCCCGCGGAAGGTGAGCGACTAGCGACCGGTCGACGGCCCGCCGCCTCCGCCTCCGGGCGGGGGCGGCGCGAGCCGCCGCCGGGCGGCGGAGCCTCCCGTGCTCGACAACCTCACGATCCTCGCCCAGGTCCCCGTGCTGAACGTCCAGCTCTTGCTGGACGGCCTGATCGTGGGCGCCATCTTCGCCCTCACGGCCTACGGACTCGCCCTCGTCTGGGGCGTGATGAACCTCAAGAACCTGGCCCAGGGCGACTTCGTGATCATGGGCGGCTACATCGCGCTGGTCCTGCAGCGCCGGGACGGCAAGACCATCGTGATGGTGGAGCAGAACGCCAAGAAGGGCCTCGCCGTCGCCGACGTGGGCTACGTGCTCGTCTCCGGCGAGGTGGTGGTGGCGGGGACGGGGCGCGAGCTCCTCGAGAACCCCGAGGTCGGCCGCCTCTTCCTCGGCGGCTGACGCGGCGGGCCGGCCGCCGCCCGACCGCATCCCGCACACCGGGCCACGGCCCGCTCGAAACGGGGCCGTCCAGCGCCCCGCCCCCTCACCGGCTCGACGCCCGCCGGCTCTGGAGGCCGAAGCGCCGGATGACCCCGGCGACGAGCCACGGGCAGAGGCGCTGGAGGAGCACGCCCACCCGGCCGTGGGCCGTGATGACCACCTGGCGCCGGCGGCGGCGCGCCGCGCGGACGATGAGGTGGGCCGCCCGCTCCGCCGGCATGATGAGCCAGGCCGGCGCGGGCTCGTCGGCGTCCGGTTGGAAGCGGCCCGCGTTGTCCACCCGGCGGATCTCGGAGGCGACGAGCCCGGGGCTCACGTGGGTCACCGACACGCCGGCCGGGGCCAGCTCGTGGCCGAGGGCGTCCGCCAGCGCCCGCACCGCGAACTTGCTCATGGCGTAGGGCGAGGAGCGCGGCGTGGCGATCCACCCCGAGACGCTTCCCAGGATCACGAGCCGGCCACGCGCCCCGCGCAGGTACGGCAGGGTCGCGTGGACGGTCCGGAGCACGCCGAAGACGTTGGTCTCGAACTGCCGCCGGTAGTCGTCGAGGGCGAGCGCCTCCACCGGCCCCACCACCCCGAAGCCGGCGTTGGCGACCACCACGTCGAGGCGCCCGAACCGCTCGTGGGCCTGGGCGGCCGCCCGCTCGACGTCGCCGTCGACGGTCACGTCGCAGGCCACGACCACCGCCCGGCGCCCGAGCCCCTCGACCTCCCGTGCCACCGCCGCGAGCCGGTCCGCCCGCCGGGCAGCCAGCACAACGTCGGCCCCCTGGCGGGCGAGCTCCCGCGCCAGCGCGGCCCCGATGCCCGACGAGGCGCCCGTGATGAGCGCCACCTGCCCCGCGAACTGGTCCACGGCCAACCCTCCTCGCCCGGAGGGTATCGTATGATGCCGGCGTCGTGGCCCGTCTCCTCGAGCTCGAGACCTACGCCGCCGTCCGCGCCGGCTTCACGTGGGCGCTCCTCTGGGAGCTGGTCGACGGGGACCGGGAGCGGCTGAACCTCGCCCACGAGTGCATCGACCGCCACGCCGCCCGCGGCGCCGGGACGGCCGTGAGCGTGGTCTTCGACGACGGGCGGCTCGAGCACTACGGCTTCGCCGAGCTGGCGGAGTGGACCGGACGGTTCGCCGGCTGGCTGGCCGGGCGCGGCGTCGGCGCCGGGGACCGGGTCGCCATCGCCCTCGATCCGGGGCGGGCCTTCTACGTCGCCCTGTTCGGCGCGGTGAAGCGCGGCGCCATCGCCGTGCCGCTGTTCACGCTCTTCGGCCCGGAGGGCCTCGCCCTCCGCCTCGACGACTGCCGGCCGCGCCTCCTGCTGACCGCCGGGCCGCCGGACACCCTGCGCGCCCGCTTCCCCGGGCTCGACGTGGTGGCGACGGACGACGCCTTCTGGAGCGAGGTGAAAGCGGCGCCGCCCGCCCCCGCCGCCGCGACGCGCCCCGCCGACCTCGCCGTGTTCCAGTACACCTCGGGAACCACGCGCGAGCTGCCGGCGGCCGTCCGCCACAGCCACCGCGCGGTGGTCACGCTGATGATCGCCGCCCTCTACGGCATCGGCCTCCGCCCGGGCGACCGCTACCTCTGCCCCTCGTCGCCGGCGTGGGGCCACGGGCTCTGGCACGGCACCATCGCGCCGCTGGCGCTCGGCGTCCACACCGCCAGCTACGCGGGCCGCTTCGACGCCGGGCGGCTCCTCGGCGGGCTCGAGGCGCTCCGGATCAACACCTTCGCGGCGGCGCCGACGGTGTTCCGGCTGCTCGCCCGCTCGGGCCGGCGCCCCGACTTCGACATCCACCTCGAGAAGGTCTCCTACACCGGCGAGCCCATGGACGCCGAGACGGCCCGATGGGTGACGGAGGCGTTCGGCGTGCCCGCCGCCAGCATGTACGGCTCCACCGAGGTCGGCGTCATCCTCGTGAGCTTTCCCGGCCTGCCCGGCTACCGGCCGATGCCGGGGGCGCTCGGCTCGGCGGCCCCCGGGTGGAAGGTGTCGATCGTCGACGACGCCGGGCAGGAGCTGCCGCCGGGCGAGGTGGGCGAGATCGCCGTGCGCCGCCAGGGCCGGTGGTTCCCCGTCAAGGACCGCGGCCGCCGCGACGCCGACGGCTACTTCTTCCACGGCGGGCGCTCGGACGACGTGATCATCTCGGCCGGCTGGACCATGAGCGCGCTGGAGATCGAGCAGACGCTGCTCGCCCATCCGGGAGTGGCGGAGGCGGCGGTGGTCGGGGTGCCCGATGCCCTGCGCGGCCAGGTGCCCAAGGCCTTCATCGTGCCGCGCCCCGGCCAGGCGCCGAGCGTCGAGGACCTCCAGGCCTTCGTGAAGGCGCGCCTGAGCCAGCACGAGTACCCGCGGCGCATCGCGTTCGTGGAGGCGCTGCCGAGGACGCCCGCCGGCAAGACCGACCGCAAGACGCTCCGGGACCGGGCGCGCGACGAGTCGGGCTGACGGCGCCCCGGGCGGCCGGGAGCGGCGTGGCCTCGCGAGCCGTACCGGGGTGCCCCGGGCCTGGGGTGGAGTCGCCTCGGGCCGGGGCGGCGTGGCCTCGCGACGCTGGGGCGGCGTCAGTCCTCGCCGCCGCGAGCGAGGAGCTGCCACTGGTCGGCCGTCACCACCTCGTCGAAGGCCTCCACCACCGACGGGTCGAGCTGCGTCCCGGCCAGGGCCAGGAGCCGGCGCTTGGCCTCGGCGAACTCGAACTCGGGCCGGTAGCTCCGCGCGGTGACGAGCGCGTCGAACACCTCGCCCAGCGCCAGGATGCGGGCGCCGATGGGGATCTCGGGCCCCTTGAGGCCCGCCGGGTAGCCGAAGCCGTCGTACCGCTCGTGGTGGTGCAGCACCAGCGGCGCGATCGGGATCGGCAGCTGGATCGGCGCGATCAGGCTGGCGCCGAGGACGGGATGGTGCTTGACGAGGTCGTACTGGGGGCCGGTGAGCTGGGCGGCGCTCTGGAGGATGTCATCCCCGAGCCCGGCCATGCCGAGGTCGTGGAGCTCTCCCGCCAGGTGGACGCCCGCCACCTCGGCGTCGGGCAGCCCGAGCCGCCGCGCCAGGAGCGCGCCGAGCCGCGCGATCCGACCGGAGTGGCCGACCGAGAACGGGTTCGCCGCCTCGTGGGTGGTCACGATGGTCCGCAGCGTGTCCTTGTACTCCTCGAACACCGCCTCGTGGTAGGCCCGGTTCTTGAGGGCCAGGGCCAGGCGGGCGGCGTTGAGCCGGCAGATGCGGGCGTCGTTGTCCCGGAAGCCGCCGGCGCGCTTGGCCAGCACGATGGTCCCGAGGGGCTCGCTCGCGTCCCCGATCGGCACCTCCAGCACCGACGCGAACCCCTCGCTCCGGAGCCGGGCGGCCCGCTCGGCGGCGGGCGCGGGGGTCACCGGCGACGGGCCGGGGCCCAGGCCCACCTGGGCCAGCGCCCGCGGCGCCGCCCCCCCGGCGAGGACGACGCCGCCGTCGCTTCCCGTCGAGCGGGTGATCAGGTCGAGCAGCAGGTGCGCCAGCTCCTCCGGCGCGAGGCTGACGTTCAGGAGCCGCTGCGAGGAGCCCGACACGACCGACGCCTCCGTCGCCCGCTCCTCGAGGCGCTGGATCCGCTCGAGGGACACGAGCTGCGCCAGCACCGGGGTGAGGAGGGTGCGCAGCGAGCCGACCCGCGCCTGGACCCGGCGAAGGTCCTTCGCCCGGATGAGCAGCTGGACCAGGGCCAGGGGCCGGCCGTCGATCGGCACGGGAAGGGACAGGACGGCGTGCCGCCCCTTCCCGGTGACCCACGTCTCGTCGCGCGCGTGGTCCAGGCGCATCTCCGGCTCCCAGTCGGGCTGGGTCGCCACGGCCGGGTTCGCCTGCTTGGCCCGCAGCAGCACGGGCCGGCTCGGCACCGCCCCGAGGTACACGGCGGCCGCCGTCACGGGCGCCACCCGGACCACCGTCCCGAACAGGAGCCGCACGAGGGCGTGCCCGTCCGACCGGGCCAGCCCGTCGGAGATCTCCCGCAGGAGCGCGCGCTCCCGCCAGGCCGGCCGGCCCAGCCGGACGAGGAGGCCGATGGTCAGCGCGGCGGCGAGCAGCAGCGGCACGAGCCATCCGTGAGCGCCCTCGCGCCAGAAGGCGGGGAGCCCGATCCACACCAGGTGCGAGAGGGTCCCCGCCGCGGCGAGGAATGCGTGGTCGATCGCTTCTCTCAGCGCTTGCATGGCGCCCCCGTCATCGCAGGTAGATGTACACGCGCCCGGCGGGGTCGACGCGGTCGCCCGGGCCGGCCGGGGTGGGCGCGAGGGTGACGGCCAGGCCCCCGACCGGCTTGCGCTCGTAGCAGTCCCAGAGGTCGGCGACGCCGGACGGCAGCCACGGGGACTCGAGCGTCGCGGTACGGGCGGCCGCGGCGGGATTGAGCACGACCACGCCGTGGTCGTAGTAGCGGCGCACGAGCCCGCCCTGCTCGGTCCAGCTCCGGCCGAGGGGCCGGCCGAGGTCGGCGAAGTAGATCTCGTCCGGGACCGCCTGGACCGGGGCCAGCGCACTGAAGCTCTCGTGCCCCCAGAGCTTGGCCGCCGCGTAGGCGTAGTAGATGGCCGGGCGGTTCACGCCCTTCCAGTACTCGGGGACCGCCGCGCCGTCGAGCCGTCCCGTGCGCCCGGTCGGCACGAGCAGCGGCGTGACGTAGTTCAGGTGCAGGATCTTGACGGCCGGGTTGTGCCGCTTGACGTCCGCGTCGATGGCGTCGACGGCCCGCCGGAGCTCGCCCCACGGGCGGTAGAACGTCAGCGGATGGGTGACCGGCCCCTCCCCAGCCACCAGCGCGCGCACGGTGGGGCCGCCCTCGTAGGAGGTCATCAGGCTCTCGGAGAGATCGTAGTCTGCCAGCGGCAGGTACACCTCCGGGATCCGGTGCCCCTGGTTCGTGAAGATCGCCGTCACGGGCCGCTCCTGCTTCAGGAGCCGGAGGTGCCGGGCGAGAGCCGCGTCGTAGGAGGTGTCGGGATGCCGGGCCCGGTACACGGCCCGGAGCCGGTCGGGCACGTGCAGGCCCCCGACCAGGTCGAAGAACACGCCGCGATACGCGGTCCGCCGGAGGACGTCGGCCCAGCGGCTGGCGCGCGCCTGGGCGAGATCGCTCGGGACGGGGTCGTAGTAGTAGGCGCGGCCCCGGCCGTCCGGCCCGCGGGCGGGGCGCTCGGGGTTCAAGAGCCAGCGGGACCGATCGCGTCGCACCACGGCCGTCCACGGGTCGCCGCCGAGCGCTCCGTCGTCCCCGCCGCCGTAGAGACCGCTGAGCCACGCGTACACGAACAGCTCCGAGCGCGCCGCCCGGAACGCGTGGATCTGGTCGCTCGGCAGCACCTCGCCCGGCACCACGATCTGGAACCGGCGAAGCCAGGCGAGGTCCTTGGGCTTCAGGCGCGCGGCGTAGTGGAACGCGAAGCGTCCGGGCCCCGACGAGCAGAGGGCGGCCGCCGGGGGCGCCTCGGCGGCGGCGCCGCCGGGGGCCGCGGCCAGGAGCGCCCAGAGGGCGGCGCCGAGCCCGGCCGCCCGCCCCGCGCGTCCCCGGAGCCGACCCCGCCGCCGGACGACGAGCCGGCCGGTCACGGCCGCCTCGCCATCACGCACACCGCCGCGCCGCCGAGGCCGGCGCCGAGCCGGGCGACCAGGTTGAGCAGGGACACCGAGACGGCCGCCTCCGGCGCCATGCCGAGGTCGGTGAAGACGTAGACGAAGGTCCACTCGCCGACGCCGATGCCGCCGAGCGAGATCGGGAGCACCATGGCCAGGTTCACCACGGGGACGCCGTAGAGGAAGTCGAGGAGGCGGCCCCCCGCGCCCACCGCCCGCGCGATCCCGTAGTAGATCGACACGCTCAGGAGCTGGGAGCACACGGCGAGCCCGAGCGCCTGCAGCAGCACCGACCGCCGGGCGCCGTAGACCTCGGCGGCGCGGGCGATGGTCCGGGCGAGCCGGGCCAGCCCTCGCGCCGGCGCCGCCGGGAGCCCACCGAGCCAGCGGGCGGCCGGTCCCGCCCCCCGCCAGAGCGCGAGCATGGCGACCAGCACGCCGCCCGCTGCCACGTAGGCGAGCCAGACCGCCCCCGCGCGCTCGCCGCTCGCCCCGTGCACGGCCGCCGCCCCCGCGCCGAGGGCCAGGAGGGCGACGAGGCCGAGGCCGCGGTCCACGACGGTCGAGCAGGCGAGCCCGCCGACCCGCCGGCCCGGCTTGACGAGCTGGGACACGCGCAGGGCGTCGCCGCCCACCGACGGCAGGAAGTAGCCCGCGTAGTAGCCGATGAAGGTCGCCTCGCTGACCTCGCGGAACCCGCACGCCGGCCCCTCCAGGGGGCGCAGCAGGAGGTGCCAGCGCAGCGCGATGGTCATGATCATGAGCACGCTGACGGCGAGCATGGCGACGACGGCGACGGCGTCCGCCGCCCGCAGGGCGTCGAGGGCGGCGGTGGCCCCGAACCGGGCCAGGAACCACCCGAGGAGGCCGACGGTGACCGCGGCCTTGAGCGCCGCCCCCAGGGTCACGGCCGCAGCAGGCCCGCGTCCAGCGCCGCCTCCATGCTGTCGAAGCGCCAGCCCGCCAGGAGCCGCTCCAGCTTGCCGAGCACGCCCGCCACCCCCGCGTACTGGATGAAGCGGTCCCGGGCGGGGAGCGTGAGCCGCTGCTCGTCGGGGTCGATCTCGTACGGGTGGACGTAGACGATGGCCGGATGGCCCTCGGCGTTGACCCGCTGGATCCCGAACGCCACCGCGAACCACGGCAGCATGCGGAGGTAGAAGCCGCCCGAGAACGGGACGTTGGTGCCGAACACCCGGACGGTGGAGACGGGGATCTCGAGGATCCCCGCCGCCCGCCCCGCCCGGGCCGGATAGTGGGCGAAGCGGGGCGCGGAGGAGTCGCCGTAGAGGAACGTCTTGAAGGGGAACACGCTGGCGTCGTACTCGAGCCCGAGCCCGTCCAGCACCTCGTAGGCCCAGAACGTCTCGCGGCTGATCGACCAGGAGGGCGCCCGGTACCCGCGCACGCGCTTGCCGGTGACGTCCTCGACCGCCTCCAGGGCCCGCCGCACGTCGAGCTCGAACTCCTCGCGCGTCTGGCGATAGACGAGGCGGTGGTCGTAGCCGTGGATCCCGACGTCGTGGCCGGCGTCGCGGATCGACCGGACCAGCCGCGGCTTCCGCTCGGCCACCGAGCCGAGCACGAAGAAGGTGGCCCGGGCGCCGTGGGCCCCGCACCGCGCCAGGATCTCCTCCACGTTGCGCTCGAGGCGGCTGCCGCTGTCGTCGACCACCGGCCGCCGCCCGTCGGCCAGGTTCACGTGGTACCACTCCTCGACGTCGACCGTCAGGATGTTGATCATGCGAGTCTCCTTGTCCATCGGTCACACCTGCCGCCGGAACACCAGCTCGCGCATCCGCCCATGGCACACGCCGTACAGCAGGGAGAGCCACACGCCGACCATGCCGCCCGGGTCCTCCAGCGAGAAGTCCTCGTAGCGGGTGCCCCGGGCGAAGAACGCGAAGAAGCTCGGGCGCGACCGGAACCGGTCGGGCGAGGCCAGGAAGTGCAGGAGGTCGCCGGGCAGGAGCCAGCGGCTCCGGACGCCGGCCGGGTAGTCGAACACGGGTCGGACGGGACGGCCGGTCGCCACCCGGTGCAGCAGCGCCGGGAAGTTCACGCCGGCGTCGATGGCGAGCTGCACCGAGTTCCAGAACCGCGGATTGATCTCCATGACCTTGGCCACCCCGTCCCGCGGGTCCCGCTTGAACTCCACCTGGGCCACGCCGTACCACCGAAGCGCCCGCAGCAGCCGGACGGCCTGCTCGCGCAGCGGCGCGTCGGCGATGCTCTCGCGCAGCGTGCTCGACCCGCCGCTCGGCGGGTACTCGCGGAAGCTCTGCTGGACCAGCCCGGCCACGGGCTCGCTCCGGCGGTCGAAGAGGAGCCCCACGGCGAGCGGCGCCCCCTCGACGGGGATCTCCTCCTGGATCAGCGGGAAGGGGTAGACGCGGTGGACGGCGCGGTAGCGCTCCACCAGCTCGGCGGGCGTCCGCGCGCGGGCGATGCCCCGGGCGCCCGAGCTCCGCCGCGGCTTGATGACGGCCGGATACGGCACGGCGCGGCTCGCCTCCTCGAGCTCGGCGAGGTCGGTGATGGCCCGCGTGCGCGGGACGGGGATGCCGAGCTCCTGGCAGAGCCGCAGGGTCTCCCCCTTGTCCAGGGCGTGGGCGAGCGCCTCGTTCCCGGGGAGGGGGATCTCGACGCGGGCGGGGAAGGCGGCCCGGTGCTCGCCGAGCAGGGCCACCGTGGCGTCCTCCATGGGGATGACCATGTCGTAGCCGCCGCGGGACGCCTCCGCGACGAGGCACCCGAGGTAGCCGGCCGGGTCCTCCCCGAGCGGGGGGGTCAGCACGCGCTTCCGGCAGTGGCGGGAGTAGAACGCCGCCGCCCAGCGGGTCTCGGCGGCCACCGCCACCTCGATCCCCGCCCGCCCGAGCGCGCGGACCACGGCCAGCGTCTTCTGCCAGAGGCCGTCGGTCACGAGGACCATCGGCCGCGTCACGGCGCGCCGCTCACTGGGCGCCCGGCTCCCGGGACGAGGCCACCCCGGTCCCGCGCGCGGCCGGGGCCCGCGCCTCGAGCGCAAGGTGTCGCACGATCTTCGTGAGGTCGTGGTTCACCCGCTCGATCTTCTCGTAGAGCCGGAACACGAGGTAGAAGCCCACGGGCACGCTGAGGTAGATCACCACGTCGACGCCGCGGCCGATCCCGAGCACGCGGGCCAGGACCGTGGTCGCGTCCGGCAGGGTGACCAGCACGATCCCCGTGAGCCAGATGCCCGACCAGAGACCGGCCTCGACGGGCCGGATGCGGCGCTCGCGGTACTTGCCGATGGTCGCGAGGAGGGCGAGCAGCAGCAGCGTGTCGAGCAGGATCTGGCTGGGTCTCATCGCCCGGCCCCGATGGCCTTCTTCAAGAGCAGCTTCCTGAGCGTCCGGAGGCCGACCCGGAAGCTCTGGCCCTTGGACAGGGAGTACTCGGTGTAGATGCTGCGGATGGGCACCTCCACGCACCGGAGCCCGTGGCGGGCGATCTCCCCTGCGATCACCGAGCTGACCTCCATGCCGTCGCACTCGAGCTCGAGCCGCTCGGCGGCCTTGCGCGAGAACACGCGCAGCCCGGACTGCGAGTCCGTGGTCCACATCCCGCAGAGCGCCCGGGTGCACACGTTGGCGATGCGATTGGCGACGCGGCGCTGCCACGGCATGTGGCCCGCGCCCAGCAGCCGGCTGCCGAGGACGACGTCGGCGTCCCCGTTCATCACCGGCTCCAGGGCCCGCCGGACGTCGGTGGCGGCGTGCTGCCCGTCGGCGTCGCAGGTCACGATCACCTCCGCGCCGCGCACGAGCGCCGCGTGGATCCCCGTGCCAAGGGCGGCGCCCAGGCCCCGGTTGAGGACGTGACGCACGACCTCGGCGCCGGCGAGCGCGGCCAGGAGCGCGGTGGCGTCTTGGCTCCCGTCGTCTATCACCACGACCCGCCGGAGCCCGGCCTCCCGGAGCTCGCCGATCACGTGCTGGATCGTGCGCTCCTCGTTGAAGGCCGGCACCACCACGCACACCCCCGCCGCGCCGACGATCTCCGGCGCGTCCTCCCACCCTTCCGCCGTCTTGTCCATGTCTCGCTCCCGGCCGCCCGCGCTCATGCCGCCCGCCACAGGTACACGAGCGTGGCCCGGTCCTCGTGGTACAGGGTCAGGTCGTCGAACCGGCTGCTCCGCTTGAACACCCATTCGCCCAGCCGCCGTTGCTCGTCCCGCCGCACGACGGGATCCTGGTAGGTCGTCACCACGGCGAGCGGGGTCTTCTCGACGAAGATGAAGACGTAGGGGGTCGGGGCCTTGAGTCCGGGGGCCAGCGGGTCGAACTGGTCCAGGAGGTCGGCCGCGTTCAGGTGCCAGCCCCGGGTGAGGACCTTGCTGTAGTCCTCCACGTTCGACACGATGGTCCACGACAGCGGCGGGTACTCGCGGGAGATCCGGTAGTAGAGCTCGGCCAGCGACGCGTACTCGTACCGGGGGGCGGCGCCGAACCCCGAGGGCATCGCGACGACCAGGATCCCGGCCAGCACCACCGCCGTGAGCCCTTGCGAGCGCAGGATGGCCCGCGCCGACGGGCCGCCCTCGCCGCTCGCCCGCGAGACGATCCCCCACGCCGCCCCCAGCCCGACCGCGAGGAGGATGCCCAGGAACTCGGCCGCGCGATCGGGGGGGATGACGTACTTCACGCCGAAGGAGAGCGCCCGCGCGCCGAACACGAGGGCCAGCGTGTACAGGGCCATCCACGCCCAGAGGATCTTCCGCCGCGCCCCCCTCACGAAGACCAGCCCGTACAGCCCGAGCGCCGCGCCCACCGCCGCCGCCGCCCAGAGAACGGGGGAGAAGGGCAGCACGCCGTCCCACACGTTGAGCCACGACGCGTAGCGGCCGCGCAGCGCGTGCGCGTAGTCGACCCGTGCGGTGCCGGCGTGGGCGAGCCTGGTCTCCACGACGTACGTGACGAGCTGCAGGTTCCCCACGATCGCGCCCACCACGTACGCGCCGACGCCGACCCTGATCGTCCGCAGCCGGAGGCCGGGCCGGAAGAGCGCCAGCAGCCCGACCAGGGCCAGCCCCGCCGCCAGCGCGAGGGCCACGAGCCAGTGGGCCATCAGCACGACCACCGTGCACATGACGGACAGCACGAGGTCCCGCCTGGCGGCGCGGCCCGCCCAGTACGCGTGGGCGAAGAGCACGGCCGGCAGCAGGAACACGATGGCGAACTCCTGGCTGAGGGCGCCCGTCTGGCGGATGTTCAGCATGAACGGCGCGGCGGTGCTGGTGCCGAAGAAGGAGCGCCACGCGTCGGGCCCGAGGTGCTGGAACAGGAGCGACGAGTTGCCGTCGACGACGCCCACGACGAGCATGGCGGCCAGGGCCGCGTTGCGGCTCCGCGTGAGGCGGAACGCCGCGTAGTAGGTCGAGAGGACGATCAGCACGCCGACCATCGGCCCCGTCAGCTTGACGACGAGGACGGGGTCGAGCCACGTCGTCAGGTGCAGGATCGACATGAAGGCGTGAAAGCCCTTGGGGTAGATGTCCCGCCAGTAGGGCTCGCCCGCCTCGAGGCGCTTGAGCGCCTCCAGGTGGTAGTACGAGTCCGAGAAGGACAGGGAGGCGTGGGCGAAGACGTCGACCGTCCGGAGCCACGCCGCCACGCCGAGCACGGACAGGAACAGGACCGCGTGCACCCGCGCGGGGCCCGTCGACAGGGGCCGCCGCCAGCCGGCGAGGCAGGCCCGGGCCCGCGCCCGCGCCAGCCCGCGGAGGTCCTCCAGCCCGTCCGCCGCGCGCAGGACGAACACGTTGAAGCCGAGCAGCGACCGGCGCAGCGCGGGGCCGAACGCGCGCCCCTCCCGCCACCAGCGGATGCCGAGATAGAGCAGGCCGTAGCCGGCGAGGAGCGAGGGCAGGCTGTGGATCCGCAGCACGGCCAGGGTGTGCACGAGGAAGACCGAGCAGAACGCCATCAGGCAGAAGTTCTCGAAGACCCGGTCCATCCCGATGGCGCCCGGGCGCGGGGGGAAGATGCGGCGGGGCAGGTAGACGAACACCAGCAGGAACGCCGCGACCATCTTCGCCAGGGCCAGCCCGAGGAGCCACCCGTGGGTCATGGGCGCCGCTCAGACCCGGGCGATGGGCGGCGCGCCAGGCGACCGCCGGACGACCGGCCGCACGCCGCTCGTGGCCAGACCGCTCCCTCGCATAGGGGTGCCCCGCCCGCCCTCTGGAGCAACCCCTGTGCCAGCCGCTCCCGGCGACTCAAGCGCGCGTGAACGCGGGCGACCTGCGGCCGGGGCCGCGACGGCGCGTCGACCGACGCCGCCGCCACCGACGCCGGGGGAACGGCGGGTGCCGCGGAGCGCCGGCCCGGGCTCGCCACGGCCTCAGTCCTTCAGGCGGTCCGCGTCCAGGCGCGGGTCGAAGGTGGGGATGGGGTAGCCGCCCAGCCACTCGACGAGGTTGATCCGGTACTTCTCGCCGTCGCTCTGGACGTCGGAGGCGTCGAACGGCACGCTCGAGACGATCTTCCCCTGGCCGAGGGGCACCACGGTGGCGTAGACGCGGCCCCCCTCGCGCACCACCGCCTCGGCCGGCGGGGTCGGCACGATGATCGGGTACACTGTCTCCAGCTCGGCCTGGACCACCCGGAGCGTCCGGATGTCGGCCGCCGCGCCGTGCTCCTGCTCGTTGTGCACGATGGAGACGACCGGCTCGACGGCGAACGCGCCCGTGCGCCGCCCCCGGAAGCTGACCGGGCGGGTCGGGTGCCCGAAGATGGTGAACCCCGAGAGGTCCGGCGCGGGCACCCGGTCGGCACCGTTCCGGCGGACCCACTCGTGGCCCTGCACGAACACGCCGAACTCCACCCACACCACCCCGCCCGACCGCACCCAGCTCGTCAGCACGGCCGCCTTCTCCCTGGTGAGGCCGTGGGTGGTCGCCAGCTGGTCCAGCAGCTCCTTGCTGCCGCGGTACTCGCTGGCCGGCACGGAGCCGATCGTGATGATGTCGTACCGGCGGGGGTGGTCGCGCAGCTCCCACAGGTCCACCGCGCCCAGCGGCGCCACGATCGGGCGCGCGCGCAGCTTCTCGTAGAAGCGCAGCGGGAACTTCCCCGGCGTGGCGGCGAACACCGTCGGGCGGGGCGGCGCCGGCGGCGCCACCGCCGCCACCCGCGCGATGCGCGACGGCGCCCACTCGCCCTCCGCGACGCTCGGCGCGGGGGCGGGCGCGCGGGCCACGCACCCGACCGTCGCCAGCGCCACCGCCAGGCCCAGGATCCGTGCCGTCGTTTGCATGGAGGTCACCTCGCGATCAGTAGGCCGAGTAGTAGTAGTAGTCGAGGCGCCGGAACACCTGCCGCGCGTAGTAGCTGCTGATGAGCAGGAACACCAGCGAGCCCAGCGTCAGGCCGACCACGGCCAGGTCGTAGCGGACGGCCCGGCTCAGGACGAAGCCCACCGCGACATTGACGGCCAGCGCGGGCAGCAGCGCCCGCAGCACGAAGGCCGGCCGCGACAGGCTGAACAGGAACACGCTGTTGAAGAGCCCGAAGACCAGGAACACGTAGCCCACCGCCGCCCACCAGAACACCGAGGTCGTCGTCGGGTTGAAGAAGACGTGGATGTAGTCGAACTCGCCGGTGGCCCGGAGGATCGACATCCCCACCCACGCGATCACTACGCTCAGGGCCGACACGACCACGAACAGCACGAGCTGCCCGTAGTAGAACCGGGCGAAGCGGCGGTTGAACCGCTCGGCCTCCCTGCCCCGCGTCGCCCGCTCCGCCGGAATGACCGAATCGGAGAACTCCTGGATCGTGAACTCGAGCACGCCCACCGTGAGCACGAAGCAGAACAGCGCCCAGTCCATGCCGAGCTCGTACCGGCTGTCGAACCAGATCACGTACGGCAGGAGCTCCCGGCCAGTGTCGGCCGACCACGCCAGGAGGCGGTCGGCGAAGAGGAACGCGAAGTACAGGCACCCGTACCAGAAGTACTGGGCCACCGCGTAGAGCAGCATCGAGTAGCGCGGCAGCTCGGTGGTGGTGAACTCCCGCTCCGCGCGCCGGGCGTTGCGCTGGAGGATGTAGACGCCGCACACGAGCGCCAGCACGATGGCCACGGTGATGCCGAGCATGTGGGCGGCCACCATCCGCCATTCGAGCAGCAGGATGGCGACGTGAACGGTGAGGAGCCCGACCACCACGACCAGCGCCAGGAGCGACTCCTTGCGGAGCATGTAGAGGATCGAGAAGCAGAGCCAGAGGACGGACAGCGCGCCGTAGTAGAGCTGGGCCTGAGCCACCATGGGCCAGGGGAACAGCTCGAACATGGCGTTGATCACGAGGAGCCCGAGGCCGACGGCAGCGATCAGGACCAGCCCGATGCCGAGCGCGCGGTTGCAGATGGCCTTGGTCAGGATGTGCTCTTCCTGGTGGATGTAGAAGAGGCCGCGGCGGCCGATGGCCTGGGCCGCCCCGCCCGTCACCACGAAGCTGGCGAGGGTGCCGAGGGCGACCGCCGTCGCCTGGGTGGGGCCCGCGTCGACCCACGCCCACAGCGAGTAGCCGAACAGCATCATGGCGAAGGTCTGGGCGGCCATCGGCATCGAGAAGAGGAGGCCGGTCACGTAGGCCTTGAGGAAGCGCCACACGACGGGCGCCCGGCGGGCCGGCCGGGGCGGGGGCGGGGCCGGCCGGTCACCGGCCGCGGCGAAGATCCGCTCGGCCAGCTCGAACACGCCCTCGCACCCGTGCCCCCGGGCGTCCACGTCCCGCATGCCCGAGACCTCGAGGGCGGCCGCCACCTCCCAGTGGTCCTTCGGCCGCCCGACGCCGGCCAGGACCTCGTCGGCCAGGCGCGCGATGCCCTCGGCGGTGGCGGTGGCGCTCACGCGCCGACCCCGGCCGCGGCCAGCGCCGCGTAGCTCTCCCGGTACGCCGCGACGAAGCGCGCCATCGTGAAGTCGTTCAGGACCCGGTCGCGCGCATCCTGGCCCATCTGCGCCCGCATGTCCCGGTCGCGCAGGAGCGCCAGGATCGCCGCGCCGAGGGCCTCCGGGTCGCGCGGCCGGACCAGGAGCCCGGAGCCCTCCAGGGCCTCCCGCACGCCCCCGACGTCGGAGGCCACCACCGCCCGTCCACACGCCATGGCCTCGATGACCGAGTAGGGGAACGCCTCCGAGATGCTGCTGAGGGCCACGACCGCCCCCTGGTTGTACGCTTCCCACGGACTCCGGCTGTGGCCCTGGAACTGAAAGCTCGTCTCGAGCCCGAGGTCCGCCCGCAGGGCCAGGCACCGCTGGTGGTAGTCGGGGTCGGACACGCCGCCGTACACGACGAACCGGATGTCCGGCTCGGCGTCCGTCACCCGGCGCGCCGCGCGCAGGAGCGTCTCCAGGTCCTTGAGGGGGTCGATCCGGGCCGCCGACACCACGAGGCGCTCGTCGCCGGAGGACTCGCCCGGCGTGAACAGCTCCGGGTCCACGCCATTGTGGATCACCTTGAGCTTGTGCTCGGGCGCGCCGTGGGCCAGCTCCCAGCGCTTGTTGTAGTGACACACCGGCGAGATCTGATCGGCGAACTCGTAGTTGACGCGGGCGATGGTCACGATGAGGTTCAGCAGGAAGGCCTTGGCCGCCGCCGAGGTCTTCATCCGCGACACCGACAGGTACTGCTCGCGGATGTACACGCCGTGCTCGGTCAGCAGAAAGGGCGTCCGGTCGCGCAGCTTGGCGACGACGCAGGGCAGCCCGCAGAAGGCGGCCGCCGTCGAGTGCGTCAGGTCCACCCGCGGCGGATCCGCGTTGAGCGGGATCAGGAACCGGTAGAGCCAGCGCAGGGCCTCGGTCAGCTCGAACAGCGAGGGCTGGTCGCCGTCCTCCCCCGCCGCCCCCTGGGCGAGGACCGCCTCGCCGAAGGCCTCCCAGACGAGCTTGGACTTGAACGTGGTGTTGTAGTCGAAGGTGCGGAAGTAGCGGTACATCCCGTAGAGGATCTCCCCGACCCGCCACGCGTCCGTCAGCTCCGCGTAGATCAGGCGGACCAGCTCGCGAAAACCCGGCAGGAAGTCCCCCGCGATGACCCCGGGGGTGGTCCGCTGCTTGGCGAGGTACACGTGGGAGAACGGGATGTCCAGGATGTACTCGGCCGGCTCCTCCGTGCCCCAGAGCGGCACGTTCACGACCTTCGACACGTTGGGTGGGACCTCGTACTTCACCGAGATGTACGGGTGCATCATGATCGGCATCAGCGTGAAGTCGACCTCGGGCAGGCCCTTGATCAGGTTGTCGCACCAGGTGCTGACCCCGCCCGAGTGGTACGGGTAGGTGCCTTCCGTCGTCAGCAGCACCGAGATCGCTCGTCCCACCGGCTAGCGCCCCGGGCGGATGGTCATCACGAGGTCGTCGGCGGGCGCGCTCGGCGCCGTCGCCTCACGCGTGGGGACACGCTCGGGGGCGGCCGGCGCCGGTGGGCCGGGCGCTCCGGGTCGCGGGGTGATCGAGGCGCCCGACTCGCTCAGGAAGTTGCGCCCCGCCGCCAGCGCCACGGCGATGCCGCGGACGTGGGCCTCCGCCCGCGCCCGCGCCAGCTCCGCCCGCAGGCGGGCCAGCTTCGACAGCACCCCGAGCGGCTCGCCCCCGGGGGCGACGCCGCCGTCGCTGCGCGCCGTCGCCTGGTAGAGCTCCTCCTGGGCCAGCTCCACCTGCCGGGCGATCAGCTCGCCCGTGTCCTGGCGCTCGCGGTAGGCCCAGTAGGCCTGCTCGACCTGCGTCTTCACGTCCTCCGCGGTCTGCCGGGAGTCGTGCGCGCGGCTCTTGACCCGGAGGTCGGCCTGGGCGATCTGGGCCTGTCGCACGCCGCCGTCGAAGAGGGGGATGCCGAGGGTCAGGAACACCGCGTGCCGGGCGCCGGTGCGGCTGAAGCTCCCCCCGTTGGACTCGCTCACGTGGCCGTAGCCGACGCTGCCGTAAAGGGAGAGGCTCGGGTACTTGAGGCTCTCGACGACCTCGGCCTCGGCCCGGGCCCGGTCCACGCCGGCCCTGGCGGCCTGAAGGCGCGGGTTGCCCTCCCGGGCCAGCCCCAGGAGCCCTTCCAGCCCCTCGGCGTCGATGAAGCCGAGGTCGATCTGCTCGGGGCTGAAGGCCAGCGCGATCCGCTGCTGGGGGGAAAGCCCGGTGAGCTTCCGCAGCCGGAGCTCGGCCACGGCCGCCCGCTGGCGGGACGTCAGCACCTCGCGGTCCAGCGCGAGGACCTCTCCCCGCGCCCGCACCACCTCGATCATCGGGATGGCGTCCCGCTCGAGCCTCTCCTCCTGGCGACGGAGGGCCTCCCGCTGCTCGCCTCTCAGCGCGTCCAGCGCGCCCAGCGTCTCCCGCTCGGCGGCCAGCGTCAGGTAGGCGTCGACCGTCTGGAGCACCCGCTCGTGCTGCTCCTGGGTCAGCCGGAGACGCGCCACCCGCTCCTCGGCCTGGGCCGCCTCGATGCGCGGGCGCGTCTCGAGGAACTGGAGCAGGTTGGTGGACACGACGACGTCGCCGCCGTAGCGCCCGATGGTGCCGGAGATGCCGAACTGGCTCTGGGTGGTCGTCGAGGTGTTGTCGAGGCTCTCGTTGGAGATTCGCCCCTGCAGGGTCACCGTCGGCCAGAGCCGGCCGCGCTCCTCCCGGATCCGCCAGTCGGCGATGGCCGGCCCCGCCGGGTCCGCGCCCTGGAGGGCCAGCTCCGCCGCCCCGCGGAGCCCGAGCCTGACGTCCGGGTCCCCGGGCCCCTGGCCGAGGGCGGGCCCGGAGCCGAGTCCCAGCGCGAGCGCACCGACGACGCCGACCCGCCCCCACCGGGCCATCCGGACGGGCACCGCCCGGCCCCTCACCGGGCGGACCCGACCTGGGACGCTCCGATCGGGATCTCGACCCGCGCCGTGAAGCCGGGCTGGAACTTGAGGTCCGGGTTCGGAAGGATGAAGGTCATCCCGAGCGACTGGGTCTTCGCGTCGGCGACCGGCTGGATCCGGTGGACGCTCGCCGGCTCGGTGACCGGCGGCACCGTGTGGATCGTCACCATCGCCCGCTGGCCGACGCGCACGTGGGGCAGGAGGCCGGGGCTCAGGTCGGCCTTGACCTGGATCCGGCTGATGTCCTTGATCCCCAGGAGCGCCGAGCTCGCGTCGACCTTGCTGCCGACCTGCGCCTTCACCTCGACGACGGTGCCCGAGATCGGCGCGATGATGTTCGTCTGCGCCAGCTGGTAGCGCGCCTGGCTCAGCTCGGCCTCGGCCTGGCGCACCTGCGCCCGGGCCGCGTCGACGGCCGCCGGAGTCCCGCGACCCGCCTCCAGCCCGTCCAGCCGGGCCCGGGCCGCGCGGGCGCGGGCCTCGGCGATCTTGACGTCGCTGTCGCGGAGCGCTTCCCGGTGCTCGACCCCGTCGGTGGCCGCCCGATACCGCTGCCAGGCCTCGGCGTACTCGTTCTGGGCCGCCTCGAGCTCCGGCTTCGACACGAGCCGCCGCGCGAAGAGGGCGTACATGCGCTCGAGGCGGGCCTTGGCGTTGGTCAGGATGATCTCCGCCCGCTCGTGGTCGGCGCCGACGGCCGGCCGGGCGGCCAGCCGGCGCTGCTTGGCCAGCTCCTGGTCCAGGCGCTCGACCTCGGCCCGCGCCTCCATCAGCTCCGTCTCGGCCGTGCGCGACTGCGCCTGGGCGAGGTTCGCGCGGGCCAGCGACACGGTGGCCTCGGCCCGCGACACCGCCGCGTAGTACGGCGCGGGATCGAGGCGGACGACGACCTGCTGGGCGCGGACGCGATGCCCCGGCTCCACGAGGACGTGGCTCACGAAGCCCGCCACCGGCGCCGTCACGTCGGCCTCCTGCACGGGCGACACCGTGCCCGGCAGGATGATGGCCTTCTCGCCGGGCTTGAGCTCCTTCTGCGGCTCGGGCGCGCAGGCGGTGGCGACGGCGAGCGCCACCGGGATGAGGACGAGGGCCCACGGGCGGGCAGCCCGCGGGTGGCGGAACGACCCTTGCGGTCGCGTCGCGCCGATCGGGCCGGCGCTCGAACCCACAGTCATGTCGGCTTCTCCGACGAACCCTGGCGAAGGGACGGAACGCGGGGCGTCGGGGGGCCTGCGCTCGCGGTCCCCTCCGACGCGTGCGCCGAGCCTTTGCCTCCCTGACCGAGTGACCGGCACATGCCGCGGCCTCCGATTGCGGTCGCGCAGCTTGGGGCAACCCCCGTGCCACGGGGGTCCGGCCGCCCCGGCCTCAGGGAAAAGGTTTTCCGTCGGGCGCTTGCCGGCCGGCCGGCGGGCACCGGGGCCGTAGCAGGGCATGAAACCGCGGGATTCGATGCCGCAGACCGACCGTTTTCTGACACGATTTGTCAGTTCGCGGGGGAACGGCGGCGCGCGGGACAGCGGCCCGCAGGGGACGGCGCCGCGCGCGGGACGCCGCCGTCTGCTGCAGGCCCCCGCGCGCGGGACGGCGGCCGGCGGGGGACGGCGGCCGGCGCAAGGGCTCCGCGACGGCCATGCCGACGCCCGGCGCGACCCGTATACTGGCCGCCGTGAAGATCACCGACGTGACGGTGCGGCGGTACAGCGCGGCCCGCGACCCGCGGGCCGACCCCGGCGGCATCCAGGTGGTCGAGGTGACCACGGACGCCGGCGTGACCGGGATGGGCTTCGCCAGCGCGGGCAGCGCCGTCAGCGGCGTCGTCGCGAGCCTGATCCGCGGGCCCCTGCGCGCCGCCGTGCTGGGCGAGGACCCGCTCCTCACCGAGGACCTCTGGCACCGCATGCACGGGGCCGTCCCGCGCCGGGGGGGCGAGGGCCTCGTGCGCATGGCCCTGGCCGCGGCCGACTTCGCGCTCTGGGACATCAAGGGCAAGGCCCTCGGCGTGCCGGTGTCCACGCTCCTGGGGAGCCGGCGGGCGCGGGTGGCGACCTACGCGAACTGCGCCCACCACCTGCCGCCCGACCGGCTGGCGGAGAAGGCGGCCGGCTACGTGAAGCAGGGGCACGCCGCGCTCAAGATCCGCGGCTCGGCGACCTACGTCTCGCCGCGGGAGGCCACCGAGCGGGTGCGGCAGGTGCGCGAGGCCATCGGTCCCGACGTGAAGCTGATGGTGGACGTCAACGGGACCTGGGACGTCGACACCGCCGTCGAGCAGCTCAAGCGCTGGGAGCCCTACGACGTGTACTGGCTGGAGGAGCCGGTGCCGCCCGAGGACGTCATGGGCTACGTGCGGATCCGGCGGCGGGCGGGGCGCACCTACATCGTCGGGGGCGAGCAGCACGTCGGCGTGCCGGAGTTCCGCCAGCTCATCGAGCGGGGCGCCGTCGACATCGTCCAGCCGAACGCCGCCATCACCGGCGGCATCACCGACTGGCTGCGCATCCACGCGCTGGCCACGCTGGCGAGCGTGCCCGTCTCGCCCTGGAACCTCCAGGCCGTCCATGTCCATCTGGCCGCCGGCCTGCCCAACGTCAAGTGGGTCGAGTACTTCATGGCCGACAACCCGCTGCTCGAGTTCCAGGGCCGGCTGTTCGCGGGCCCGGTCCTGCGCGAGGAGCGGACCGACGACGGCATCGTCCTCGTCCCCCCGGACGGGCCCGGGCTCGGCCTCGCTCTCGACCCCGCGGTGGCCGCCGCCGCCCTCGTCCCCGAGTGAGCCCCCGCCGCGGCGCCGCATCTTCGACCAGGCTGGCGGCCGTGGGCGGGAACGGGTCCGATCCCCTCCGGCACCGGGGGCCGAGCTGACCGGCTGGCCCACCGCGTTCGATCCCCCGCCACGACCGCCGACCCTCCGCCACCACGACGTCTATGCCTGAGGTGATCGGGGTCGATGGCTGCCACGGCGGCTGGATCGCCGCGTCGCGGCCTGCCCGCGGCGCCGTCCGCTGGCGGCGCGTCGAGACGCTCGCGTCGCTCTTCGCCGGCCCGCGCCCGCCGCGCGTGGTCGGCGTGGACATCCCGATCGGCCTCTTGCCCCGGGGCGCGCGCGCGTGCGACGTCCAGGCGCGCCGCCTGCTCGGCGTGCGGCGCAGCAGCGTCTTCCCGGCGCCCATCCGGCCCATGCTCGCGGCCCGGTCGTACGCCGCCGTCTCGCACATCCGCCGCCGCGTCGAGGGCAAGCGCGTCTCCATCCAGGCGTGGGCGATCATGCCCAAGATCGCCGAGGTCGACCGCCTCCTGCGGACCCACCCGCGCCGCCGCGCCATCGTGCGCGAGGTCCACCCCGAGGTCTCGTTCCTCTTCCTGAACGGCGGACGCCCCATGGGCTTCGCCAAGCGCACCCGGGAGGGGCAGGCCGAGCGGCGGGCGCTCCTCCGGACGCGCTACGGCCAGGCGATCGACGCCGCGCTGGCGGACCGGGCGGCGCTCGGCTGCCAGCCCGACGACGTCGTGGACGCCTTCGCGGTCCTGTGGACCGCCACCCGGATCGCCGCCGGGGCCGCGACCTCGATCCCCGCCCGGCCGCCGCGCGACGCCCACGGCCTCCGCATGGAGATGCTCGCCTAGCGTCCGCCCGGGTCCTGCGTGCGCGATCTGTCCGCCCCCGCCCCCGCGACGACGGCCGCCGGAACCGAGGAGCCGCGGGCGGGCGCGGCGTCGTCCGCCGCCTACGCCTGCTGGTCCGGCCTCGGCCCCTCGGCCTGCTCCGAGAAGTGGGCGTGGACGACCTTCCAGCGCCCTCCCTCCCGCAGGCACACCTGGGTCGTCCGGTAGCGCTTGGGGTTGTGCGTCTCCTCGGGCTTGCCGACCCACTCCTTGGTCCGGGACACGCCATCGGCCGCGATCACGGCCATGTCGCCCCGCACCACGATCCGGATGTTGCCGGCGCCGTACGGGCGAACCAGCCGGAAGCGGACCCGGTAGTAGTCCCAGACCTTCAGCCAGTCGTCCAGGCCCTGGTACGTGTGGCCGTTGGTGTTGAAGAAGGCGCGGCGCGGATCGCCGTCCCAGACCTTCCTGAGCATGTCGGCGTCGAGCGGGTCGTTGGCGGCGAGGAAGCCGTGATGGATGGCCAGGAGATCGCGGCGGTCGGCGTCGGTGCCGCCGTCGACGGCGACCACGTTCTCCCCGGACGGGCTCGGTGCGGATGGGGTCATGGCGTGCGTTCGCCTTTCCGACGCGCCCCGGGGGCGCGTCACGAAGCTCGGGTGATCTCGATGAGCCGCCGCAGCATCGCGCGCGACTCGGGGTCGGTGCCGACGCCGAAGGGGACGACCTCGCTCACGCCGACGCGCTGGTAGTCCCGGAGCCGCCGGCGGACGTCCCCCTCATCGCCGGCGATGCACAGGGCATCGACCAGCGCGTCGTCGACGACGGAGCGCGGGTCGGCCTTCTCCGCCATCCGCGCGGCGATCCACGCCATGCGCTCGGTGTCCAGGGGGCCGGAGCGGGTGAGGAGCGCCTCCAGGTCGGGCTTGCCGCTGAAGCGGGCGACGTTCTCGGCGATGCCCGGCCGCAGCCGGTCGCGCGCCCGGCCCGCGTCCCGGTCGAGCGCGAAGGGGACGTAGGCGACCATGTCCACCGCGGTCCTCGCCCGGCCGGCCGCCCTCGCCGCCGCCCCCACCTGGTCCCGGGCGCGCTCGATGAACGGCAGCGGGCAGAGCACGGACAGGATGAGGCCGTCGGCGGCCTGGCCGGCCAGCCCCAGCATCCGGTCCCCGATGGCCCCCAGGTAGATGGGCACGGGGGCGGCCGGCAGGCCGAGGGCCACGTCGCGGAGCTGGAAGCGCTCGCCGGCAAGCGTGGTGGGCTCGCCGGCCAGGAGCGGGCGCAAGAGGGCGAGGGCCTCCCGCATGGCCGTCAGCGGCTTGCCGGGGTCGATCCCGAGCCGCCCCACCAGCTCGGCCGGGCTGGCCCCGAGGCCCAGCACGAACCGCCCCCCGCTCATCGCGTGGAGCGCCCCCGCCTCCATGGCCACGATGGCCGGGCTCCGGGTGAACGGGCTCACCGTCCCGACGCCCACGCGGAGCCGGGCAGTGGCCGCCACCGCCGCCCCCGCCACGGCGAACGCCCCCGCCGCGTAGAGGTTCTCGTAGGTCCACACCGCGTCGACGCCGATCTCCTCGGCGAAGCGCGCGGCGCCGACCACCTCCGTCAAGGTCGTCCGTCCCACCGGCAGCACGAGTCCGACACGCATCGGGATCAGGCCCTCACGCGCGGGTTGAGCGCGTAGTAGGTGACATCCACGGCCAGGTTGACGAGCGAGTAGAGCACCGCGAACGTGATGGCGAAGCCCATGATGGCGGGGAAGTCGGTGGTCTCGATGGCCCGCACGGCGTAGCGGCCTACCCCCGGCCAGCTGAAGATCGACTCGGTGAGGACGGCGCCCCCGACCAGGTTCCCGAACTGGATGCCGAGGACGGTGACGATGGTGACCCCGGCGTTGCGCAGCCCGTGCTTGCCGATCACGATCCACTCGGCCAGGCCCTTGGCCCGGGCGGCCGTCACGTACTGCTGCTCCAGCACCTCGAGGAGGCTCGCCCGCGTGATTCGCGCGAGCACGCCCATCGAGAGCGCGCTCAGCACGATCGACGGCAGCACGAGGTGGCTGAGCGCCGAGCCGAGGCCGGCCAGGTCGCCCGCGGCCAGGAAGTCGACGGTGTAGAGGCCGGTGAGCCGCGGCGGCTCGCGGTGGAGGTCGCTGACCCGCCCCCCGGCCGGCAGCCAGTCCAGCCGCGCGTAGAAGATGACGATCGCCATCAGCCCGAGCCAGAACACCGGCATCGCGTTCAGGAACAGCGCCACCGCCCGGCTCACGTGATCCAGCCACCGCCCGGCGAAGACCGCCGACACGACCCCCACCGGGATGCCCACCAGGCAGGCGATGACGATGGCGGCCAGCGCCAGCTCCACCGTGGCCGGGTAGTAGCGCTTCAGGTCCTCGAAGATGTGCTCGCGCGTCACCAGCGAGCGCCCGAAGTCCCCCCGGGCCAGGTGCTGCATGTAGATCACGTACTGGACGAGCAGCGGCCGGTCCAGGCCGAGCTCGCGCCGGGCCCGCTCGATCATCTCGGTGGTGACGTTCTGCTCGCCGGCGTAGATGAGGGCGGGATCCCCCGGCAGCATCCGGGAGACGACGAACATCAGGAGCGACATGCCGATGAGCACGTAGACGAGGTAGGCCAGCCGCCTGAGCAAAAAGGCCATCAGACGTACTTCCGGCCGCGCGGGTCCAGCGCGTCGCGGAGGGCGTCGCCCAGGAAGCTGAAGGCCAGGCTCGTCAGGAAGATGGCCAGGCCCGGGAAGGTCGGGTACCACCAGTGCTCGATCAGGTACTCGCGCGAGCGCGTGAGGAGCGCGCCCCACTCCGGCGTGGGCGGCTCGGCCCCGAGGCCGATGAAGCTCAGCCCGGACAGGATCAGCACGGCGTAGCTCACGTCGAGGGTGGCCCGCACGACCACGGGGCCGAAGCAGTTCGGGTAGATCTCCCGCACCAGCACCGCCGCCCGGCCGCGTCCGAGCGCCGTGGCCGCCTCCACGAACGCCTCTTGCCGGACGGCCAGCACCTGGGCCCGCACGATCCGCGCGTACTGGGCCCACCAGATGCAGGCCAGCGCCAGCATGGCGTTGAGCATGCTGCGGGAAAAGGCCGCCACGATGGCCATGGCCATCACGAACTGGGGAAAGGCCAGGAAGATGTCGGTCGTGCGCATCACCAGCTCGTCGAGCCAGCGAGGGGCCATCCCGGCGATGGAGCCGACGATGCTCCCCAGCACGAGGGCCAGGGCCACCACGAACAGGGACAGGCTCAGCGTCAGCCGGGTGCCGTGAACGACCCGCGCGTAGATGTCGCGCCCCACCTCGTCGGTGCCGAAGAGATGGGCGGCGCTCGGGGGCTGGAGCCGCTCCCGGGCGCTCAACGCGTAGGGGTCGTGGGAGGTGAAGGCCCAGGGCGCGGCCGCCATCGCGCTCATCACCAGGATGTAGACCGCGGCCAGCACGGCCGGCGGGTTCCGCCGCGTGCGGCGGCCGAGCCAGGCGAGTGCCTTCCCGAGCCGCCCGGTCATCGGGGCCCCATCACGTCTCCCGGCCGGCCGCCGCCGGAGAGGGCGCCGTCGCTTCGGAGGGGGCCGCTGCCGGCCCCCTCCGCGACCTCATTTCGCCCGCGACAGGTTGTAGTAGTAGACGTAGTTCGGCAGGTTGTAGGCCTGGGGCTCGAAGCCCGCCACGTCGGCCCGCACGAAGTCCAGGAACAGGAGCCGGTGCAGGAACAGGCCGGCCGCGTCCTCGACGAGCATCGCGTTCACGCGCTTCCAGAGATTCAGCGACCGCTCGCGGTCGAGCGTCGCCTGGGCCTCGTCCATGAGCTTGTCGACCTCGGGGCTCGCGTAGTAGCCGAAGTTGGCGATCCCCGAGGGCTTGGGGAGATGGGAGGCCGAGTGGAACATGTTGATCAGCGTCCACGACGGGTGCGGGGTCACCGGCGTCGCGTAGTAGATGACGCCGTGGATCAGGTCGGCCTCGGCCTGGGAGGTGCCCCAGCGCCGGACGCGCTCGTTCATGGCCGGCCAGGTGTCCTCGACCAGCCGCGTGGTGATCCCGAGCTTCCGGTAGTTGGCGGAGAGCAGCTCGTACATCGGCTTCCGCCAGGCCGGGGGGCCCGTCCACAGCTTGACGGTGAACCCGCCGGACGGATAGCCCGCCTCGGTCAGGAGCGCCTTGGCCTTCGCCATGTCGAACTTGTAGGGGTTCGTGAAGGTGAAGCCGGGGCCGAACAGGGCGTTCGGCACCGCGCCCTCGGGCGGCGCCGTCTGGCCGTGGATGAACTGGGCGTAGGTCTCGTGGTCCCAGGCGTGCGCCAGCGCCTGGCGGACGCGCCGGTCCTTGAGCGGGCCGGGGGCGGCCGCGTTCCACAGGACCTGCTCCTGGAAGAAGGACGGCGTCTTGTAGACGCGGACCCCGGGGTTCTTCTCGACGGCGGCCACCGCGTCGGGCGCCACGTAGACGGCGATGTCGAGGTCGCCCTTCTCGAGCTGGAGGCGCTGGGAGCCGGCCTCGTGGATCCGCTTGATCACGATGCGCCGGAACTGCTTCGTGAACGGGCGCCACGAGTGCGGGTTCGCCTCGTAGACCACGTCCACCGCCCGGCGCCAGGAGGTCAAGACGTAGGGCCCGCTGCCCGCCGTGTGGTCCTTGAGCCAGTCGGCGGCCATGTCGCCGTCCTTCTCGTTGGCCTTGATGGCCGCCGGGCTCGCGAAGAACGTGTGGGTCAGCCACGGCATCAGGTCGTGGGGCTGGGCGAGGAGGAACTGCACCGTGTAAGGGTCCACCACGCGCACCTCGCGCACGTGGCGGAGGGCCGAGTAGGGGCCGCCCCGCTTGCCCTTCAGGATGCGGTCGATGTTCACCCGGACGGCCTCGGCGTTGAAGTCGGCGCCGTCGGAGAACTTCACCCCGCGCCGGAGCGTGAACGTGTACGTCTTCCGGTCGGGCGCGATCTCCCAGCGGAGGGCCAGGTTCGGCACCAGGGACGTCCCGTCGGGCGGCTTCAGCTCGACCAGCGAGTCGTAGCTGTTCGGCATCCAGCGCTGGAGGTCGCTGTCGCCCCCGAAATGGGGATCGAAGCTCCGGACCTCGCTCCCCATTCCGACGGTGAGGACGGCCGGGTCGCCCGCCCCGTAGGCCGATCCAACCAGGGTCAGGACGGAAAGCAAGAAGATGGCGATGCGTGACATCGGGAATCTCCTTTCGGTGATCGCTGCAGGACGGCGGGTCACCCGCGGATGCTATAGCGCGAGGCAGGAGGTGTCAAATCGGGGGGGTGTGCGCGAGACGTCGAGCGGGCCCCGTGCCGGTTGACGGCGGCGGTGGGCCGCCATAGGATGCCGTTCAGCCAGGCCGGCGCCGAACGGCGCCACCGACGACGGGCCACCGCCAGCGGTTGGTGTGCCGGCTCGCCCACGCTCCGATCCGTGAACCGGTCGCCGCGAGCGCCGGCCGGGCCCAGACGCCGGTCGCGCCCAGGGAGGAGAGTCGCCATGCCGTTCTACGAGCGAGGCCCCGTCCGCATCCACTTCGAGGAGGTCGGCTCCGGCTTCCCGCTGCTGCTCATCCCGGGCGGCGGGCTCAACTCGGCCCTGTCGTCCTGGCAGACGGCCTCGCCCTTCGACCCGATGGAGAGGTACCAGGACGACTTCCGCTGCATCTGCGCCGACCTGCGTAACGCCAACCCCGGCCAGTCGAGCGGCCCGCTGGAGATCGACCGCCCGTGGGACGCCTACACCGATGATCAGATCGGCCTGATGGACCACCTCGGCATCCGGGAGTTCCTGGTCATGGGCTTCTGCATCGGCGGCCCGATGATCCACAGCCTGATCAAGCGGGCGCCGGATCGCGTCGTCGCGGCCGCGATGATGCAGCCCAGCGGTTTCAGGCCCGAGATCCCGGACCTCTTCTACCAGAACAACATCAAGGGCTGGGGGCCGGCGCTCTGCGCGAGGCGCCCCGACGTCACGATGGACATGGTCCACGCCTTCCTCACCAGCATGTACACCAACCGCGCCGACTTCGTGTTCACCGTGTCGCGCGATTTCGTGCGCTCCATCCGGACCCCGCTCCTGATCGCGCCCGACGACGTGCCCGCGCACCCGTACAAGGTCGCGATGGAGGTGGCCAGCCTCGCCCCGAACGCCGAGGTGACCATCTATCCCTGGAAGGATTCTCCGGAGCACATCGACCAGGTCGTGGAGCACGCGCGGCGCTTCCTCAAGGCCCACGTGCCGGTCAGCGGCTAGGACCGGATCCGCGGCGCGCTGACCGGCGGCGGCCCGGCGGCTCCGCGGGCGCGGCGCCGGTTCCTGCCTCACCCGGAGATCGCGCGCGTCTTCCGCCGGGCCCCCGCTCACCCCTTCTTCGGGGACCACCGGTACACGCGCTGCAGCGTGCCTCCCATCAGCATGGCCTTGTCCCCGTCCGTCAGCCGGTCGGTCAAGCGGAACGCATCGACACCCTGCTGGTAGGTCAGCAACGCGACGGCGCGGGTCCAGTCCGTGCCCCACATGCAGCGACCGATGCCGAACGCGTCGAAGATGCGCCCGAGCGGTTCCCAGATGTCCCGGTAGGGGAAGGCCTCGCGCGAGAGCGTGCACGCGCCGGTGATCTTGATGGTCACGTTCGGGCACGTCGCCAGCTTCAGCACCCCGGGCAGATCGGCGAAGGGCTCGGCCGGCGGCGGCGGCTCGAACGGCTGCTGCAGGCCGAGGTGGTCGATCACGATGGCCGTGCCCGGGTTGCGGGCCGCCATCACCCGGGCCTGCTCCAGGCGACCCCAGCACAGGATGTTCACGGGCAGCCCGTGCCGCGCCCCGGCGGCGAGCACCCGGGTGAGGCCGGGATCGGCCGGGTCCTCGGACACGTCGCGGTTCATCATGATGCGAATGCCGACCGTGCCCGGGGTGGCCGCCCAGTCGGCGACCGTCTCGGCGACGGCAGGATCGGAGGGATCCACCGGCTTGATCAGCCCGAACCGGCCGGGATGCCGAGCGTGCACCTCGATCGCATAGCTCGCGTCGTAGCGGTACATGGTGAACGGGGAGATCAGCAACGCACCGTCGACGCCGACGGCATCCATCGCCGCCACCAAGTCGTCGCCGGTGACCTCGGCCGGGCCGGCCAGCACCGCGGCCCATGGCCGGCCGGGGTGGTTGCGCTCGTAGGCGTGAACCTGGGCGTCGATCGTCGGCATGGTTTCGATCCTTTCGCGGTATCCGGGCTCCGTGGCCGTCCCCGCAGCGACCCTGTTCAGCCCGGTGGGTCAGCGGCCGGGGACGGCGATCCCGGCCGCCCCCATCTCCACCACCCGGCCGCCCTCGTGGACCGGCCGGAACTGGGCGAGCAGCTCGTCGCGGCTTGTCCCCGGAGGGTAGAAGTAGGTCGCCCGCTCCGCCGAGAGCGCGTCGGAGCCGATGAGCCGCTCGGCGAGCGGGACCCCCGCCATCCGCTGGACCAGGAGCCAGGCGACCCCCGGGCCGAGCTTGAAGCCCGTCCCGCAGCCGCTCCCCGCGTAGAACACGGCGTCGCCCGTGCCCGGCACCGGCCCCTCGAACGGCAGCTCCTCGGGATTCATGTAGTAGGCGCCGCCCGCGATGTCCGCGGGCGAGCGGCCGAGATTGAGCCCGGGCGAGGAGAGGACGGGGAACCAGGGCATGACCTCGAGGAGCTTGTCGATCATCACCTGGTCCAGGCCGACCCGGTGGCCGTCGATCGTGCCGCCGACGGGCAGGTAGTCGTCGGCCTGGAGCTCCCGGTGGTGATTGCCGAAGATGAGCCCGCTGCCCTCCGGCCGGAAGTAGATGTCGCGCCAGTGCGACATGGTCGGCACGTCGATCATCTCGACCCGGCGGCGAGCGCCCGCCGGCCCCACCTCGTAGGTGGCCTGGGCGAAGCCGTTGTCGGGCGAGTTGCGGATGAAGGGCACCTGGTGGAACGACGTGAAGGTGGGCATCTCCCAGCCGGCCGCCGCCCGCACGAGCGCCGCGTTCCCGCGCCCCGCCGCCAGCACGATCCGGTCGGCGCGGACGGTCTCCCGCGCCACCACCCCGCCCTCGCGACTCCAGCGCTCCAGCACGACGCCGGTGACGCGCTCGCCCTCCCGCACGAGCTCCCGCACGCGCGAGTAGAGGGTGCAGGCGACGCCGGCCTCCTGGCCGGCCTCGAAGAAGCCCGTGAGCGCCGTGCCGCCGTCGCAGAAGCCGCCCTCGTCGTCGGCCAGCACGTGCGTCACGTCGGAGACGTCCATCACCCGCTCGACGTTCCCCCGGCGCGCCCGCGACAGCCCGGCGAGGTACTCGGGCATCGGCAGCACGGTGAGCCGGCCGCCCGCGCCCCGCGCGATCCGCCCGATCTCGTCGAGGATCCCCGGCTGGGCGTCCGCCGAGACGAAGCGGCCCCAGCCGGTCGGCGTGAACCCGAGGTGCACCGGTGCTCGGAGGCCGAGGCGGCCCACCGGGTCCCGGTAGATCTCGCGGGCGAAGGCCGCCACCCGGACCACGTCCAGGTTGGAGTAGGCGATGCGGACGATGCCGCCGGTCGCCACCGTGATGCACTCGCCGGGGATCGTGTTGTCCTCGACGACCAGGACGCGGGCCCGGTGGTGGCGGGCGAGGAAGAAGGCGGCCGGCAGCCCGTAGATCCCCGCCCCCACCACGATCACGTCCCACGGCCCCGGCGGCACCCGGGCGTCCCGCCCCTGGAAGATCGAGTTCACGCGTGAACTCTACCACTGGCTGACGCCGCCCGGCCCCGGTCCGATCCACGGTTCCCACTCTCAGGGTGTGTTAGCGTCGTCGCATGCGAGCGGCCGGCACCACCAACCCCGAGAACGGACAACTCGGCCCGGAGGAACTCCCGATGGCGATCATCGATTCCCAGGTCCACGCCTACGAGGCGAACAGCGCGAGACGCCCCTGGCACACCGTCCCGAACTGGCCCGATCACGTCACCGGTGACGAGATGGTCGCGGCCATGGACTCCGTCGGCGTCGACGGGGCGATCTTCATCTCCGCCTTTTCCATGTACCGTTACGACGCGAGCTACGCCGTGGAGGTGCAGCGGGCGCATCCCGGACAATTCGCCCTCGTGAAGCCGGTCGATCCGGATGACCCGGCGGTGGCCGATGTCATCGCCGAATGGAGGAAGACGCCGGGCACGGTGGGCATCCGCATCATGATGACGAAGGAAGCGGGGCGCGATCCGAGCCACCCGGGCCTCGAGCGGATCCTGCGCGCGGCCGTCCGGCACGACTTTCCGGTCAACGTGCTGTGCTGGGGCAACCTGGACGCGGGCGCCGCGCTGATCGATCGTCACCCGGACACGCGGTTCATCGTCGACCATCTGGGCATCCTGCAGCCCCGGACGCCGCCCGCCCCGCCGGAGCCCTGGGCCGACCTGCCGAAGGTGCTGGACCTCGCCCGGCGCCGGAACGCGGTGATCAAGGTCAGCGGTGCCTGCACGCTGTCCCGGCAGCCCTATCCCTTCCCGGACATCTGGGACCCCCTCGCCCGCGTCTTCGACGCCTGGGGCCTCGAACGCTGCCTGTGGGGGACCGACTGGACCCGCGCCTTCGCCGTGGTCAACTACGAGCAGGCCGTCGAGCCCTTCCGCCAGACCGACCGCCTGAACGACAGTGAACGGGCGATGCTGATGGGCGGTGCCTGCGCCAAGGCGTACGCCTGGTCCCCGAAGCGAGGCTAGCCGCGGCGACGAGGCCAGCCGCTTCCTGGCGACCCACCTGCCTTGCGAGCCACCGCGGGGCCAGGGCGAGCGAGGAGAGGAGCACGAATGGCGACCAACCGACGGCAGCAAATCCAGCTGAGCCCCGACGAGCAGGCCGCGTTCTTCCGGGAGCGAAAGAAGGCCGCCCTGGCCACCATCGACAAGGACGGCTTCCCCCACGTCGTGGCCATGAACTACTTCGCGGCGGACGGCGCCTTCTACATGACCTCGTACGGGAAGGCGCAGAAGGTCCTCAACATCCGCCGCAATCCCAAGGTCGCGCTGATGATCGAGTCCGGTGACGAGTACGCCGAGCTGCGGGGCGTGATGGTGCGGGGACGCTGCGAGATCCTCGAGGACGAGGCCAGCGTCCGGGCGGCGTTCGAGGCCCGGGCGGGGGCGCAGGCGAATCCGTCGCCGCCCCAGCCGGGAGCGCGGGCCAGCGCCTCCAAGCGCGTGGTGCTCAAGGTCGTCCCTGAGAAGGTGGTGAGCTGGGACCACCGCAAGCTCGGCGGACGCTATTGATCGCGAATCGCTCGCCGACGGCCGGCCGGCGGCTCAGTCCCCGCGCCGCCGGCCCCCGTCACGAACGCCCGCGCAACCGCGGGTTCAGGGTGTCGTTCAGGCCTTCGCCGGCCAGGTTGATGGCGAGCACGGTGACGAGGATCGCCACGCCCGGGATCGTGCACAGCCACCACGCCGTCCGGAGGAACGTGCGCCCGGCGCCGATCATGAAGCCCCAGGTCATGACGTTGGGGTCCCCGAGCCCCAGGAAGGAGAGCGCAGACTCGATCAGGATGGCGGTGGCCACCGTGAGCGAGCCGGTCACGATGATCGGGGACAGGCAGTTCGGCAGCACGTGGCGGACCAGCACGCGGCGGTCCGTCATGCCGAGAGCGACCGAGGCCTGCACGAACTCGCGCGTGCGCAATGCCAGGACCTCGCCGCGCGCCAGCCGGGCGACCGGCGGCCATGTCACGATCGCGATCGCGACGATGATCGTCGTGACGGTCGGCGACAGGATGGCGAGCAGCACGATCGCGAACAGGAAGGTGGGGATCGTCTGGAAGAACTCGGTGACGCGCATGAGCGCGTCGTCCAGCCACCCGCCGTGGTAGCCGGCCAAACCGCCTACCGCGGTGCCGACGATGACCGCGGCCCCGGTGGCGAGACACGCGATCAGGAGCGAGGTGCGCGCGCCGTGGGCGATGCCAGCCGCCACGTCCCGCCCGAGGACGTCCGTGCCCAGGAGGTGCTCGCCGAAGGGCGCCGCGAACGGCGGGCCGACCCGCCGGAAGGGATCGCCCGGGAAGACCGCCGGCGCCGCCAGGGCGAGCGCCACGACGGCGCCCAGGGCCACCAGCCCCACCATGCCGGAGCGATGCCGCCGGAAGCGCCGCCAGAAGTCCCCGGCGCCCGTCATCGCAGGGTCACCCGGGGGTCCAGCGCCGTGTAGGCGAGGTCGATGACGAGGTTGACGAGGACGACCAGGCACGACGAGAAGAGGAAGATCCCCAGGAGGAGGTTGAAGTCCCGCGCGAACAGGGCCTGGAAGGCGAGGAGCCCGAGGCCCGGCCACGCGAAGACCGACTCGATCACGACCGAGCCGCCGAGCAGGTTCCCCGCCTGCACGCCCGCCATCGTCACGACGGGCAGCACCGCGTTGCGCAGGACGTGCGGGACGAGGATCCGGCGCTCGCTGAGCCCTTTGGCGCGCGCGGTGGTGACGTAGTCCATGCGGCTCTGCTCGAGCACGGCGGAGCGCATCAGGCGCGCGTAGAGCGCGAGGTAGAAGAGCGCGAGCGTCACCACGGGCAGCACGAGGTGCCAGGCGATGTCGACCGCGCGCGCCCAGCCCTCGTGGAAGGCGCCGACCGTCTCCATGCCGCTGATCGGGAACCAGCCG